>Ga0075470_10000648_pt1 | contig 11097 bp, 13 predicted proteins | sample DEB19_08_DNA_4_FD_71482 | JGI IMG/M metagenome (GOLD analysis project Ga0075470, IMG submission 71482) | Aqueous microbial communities from the Delaware River and Bay under freshwater to marine salinity gradient to study organic matter... | ecosystem: Environmental > Aquatic > Marine > Coastal ... | reverse complement strand
GATCAACTTGTTGACGTGCTACGAAATGGTCAAGGTGTGTTAAATGTGCTGCCGTTATCGGGCGTAAAAGATCAAGTTGATACACAGATTGTGCGACTTGAAAAGGCGAGTGCACCTGCAGTTGCGTCAGCAAAATCGCTCAATATTGCGCTGTAAATAGCTTTTAGACACCGTCCTGAGCGGGTGGTGTTGGGTCCTTAGGTTTGGATTGCTGTGGCATGAAGGCCATCAGTGGGCCAAGACGCTTGCTGAGGTCGTTTAGCGACCCTGACAAATCGGCGAGTTTGTTTACTGCACCAAGGGCTCCGTTAACGTGTGGAATCATTTGGCGCATTGGACCCTCAATATCATCGAGAAGACGATTGACGCGCGAAGCAACCTGGTTCATGTTGTCCATTGATTGCACAAACAGTTCCATTGCCGAAATGAGCGACTCAACAGTCCGACGAGCTTGGTCAACAGCTTTGGCGCCCGTGGTGACTGGATTGAAATCTGCGAGCAATGCAAACAGATCGTTTACTTGCTGCTGACCAAAGGCAGTGGAGTTGTGAGTACCGGAATCCGTTTCGCTCATGGGTTCAATCTAGGTGAAGGATATCTAGGTTAACTTTACATAACTATCATTATGGGCTAAACCCCAGATACGGGAGCCGGGCCAACGGCGGTAATTGACTCATCTACCAAGGGTTTTGCTGCATCGAGAAGCCACGTCAATGCAGCCTTGAAGTCCCGTGTAGTTGGATCAATCGATGGGTCTAGATCTTGCTCAACGTCGTCTATGGCGCATTTGAGGATGAATATCTGGTCACGAAGCGCATCAAGCTCGCTACGTGCAATGACCAGTTCATCTTCGCTGAGCGCAAGCTCTGAAGCCCTCTGACGCGCCACCCAGTCCCATTGTTTGCATGCTTGAGCGCAGAATCTACGTGGCCTGCCAGCACCTGTTTGAGCCGGTAACGGCGACCTGCACCAGGCGCATTTAGCAATATTGGACTCTGGTCGCTGTGTGCGGGTGCTACCCAATGATCCTGGCCGAGGCATCTCTGCATCGTTCAATTTCGTCATGACGAAAACATATTGCACAACAGAAAGCAATATGTGGATATCGCCCCATACTGGATTGGTGACATCACTTCCGCCAGCGCCTCGATCTTCTTTTGCAAGTGACAATGTTGCAGGTGCTCACCCACTGGTGTTTGAAGCGATGCTTGCTGCAAACGCTGGACACTTCCCTGCCTATGGCGCAGATCCGATAACTCAACGAACTGAGACATCATTTCGAGAATTGTTTGACGAAGACGTGGTCACTCAGTTTGCCTATGGCGGCACTGGCGCAAATGTTTTCGCACTTGCCAGCATGTTGCGACCTGCAGATGCAATCGTGTGCACATCGCACTCACATATCAACGTTGATGAGACTGGAGCTCCTGAGCGCGTTCTTGGCACCAAACTCATTACGGTTCCAACTCGTGATGCGAAATTGCGTCCAAGCGATATTGAACAGGTCTCGTCAATGTTTGGAAATCAACACGCGCCACAACCTGGAATTGTTGCAATTACTCAAGTAACTGAACTTGGCACGGTGTATTCACCCGATGAGATTCGCGCCATCTGTGAGGCTGCACATGCAGTCGGCATGTTTGTTTACCTTGACGGTGCACGGATTGCCAATGCAACTGCATCATTGGGTGGTACGCGCGCAGCACTTCGTTCCTTTACTCGCGATGCTGGCGTTGATGTGATGACTTTTGGCTGCACAAAGGCTGGAGGTGTATTTGGTGAAGCTGTCGTGTTCTTCAACAAGTCATTCACGAATCGCTCTATCTATGTTCGTAAGCAAACTACTCAGTTGCATTCGAAGATGCGATTTATTGCAGCCCAGTATGAAGCCATGTTGAAAGATGATCTCTTCATCACGCTTGGAGGCCGAGCCAATGCTGCAGCGATGAAGTTGTTTAATTCATTGCACGATATTGAATCCCTGAAACTTGCTACTGCTCCGGACGCAAACAGCATGTTCCCCATCATCAGCAAGCCTGAGCGAGAAATTCTTCAAAGCTGGGCGCATTTCTATGACTGGGATACCTCAATCAATCAAGTCCGTTGGATGACGGCGTGGGACGTAGAAACCGCAGAAATTGAGGCTTTTGCGGCTGGTGTGCGCGAGGTGCTCGATTAATTGACTGATTGGTTAGTTTTCCCCTAATCTCCACGCTGGGGCAAGTTCACATTCGCGGGGGCGTTATGGCATCACTTGAATTCACCACTCGGAGAGTGCAAACCGATGACGAGTGGATGGACGTTGCGGAATGTCGTGGACTCACTGAAGTGTTCTTCCCTCCTATTGCAGAACGGCCACAGGCCCGTGAGCGCCGTGAAGCAATGGCGCGAACCGTGTGCATGCAATGTGCAGTTCTTGATACCTGTCGAACCTTTGCTCGCGAAAATCATGAGTATGGTTTTTGGGGTGGAGAATCTGAGGAAGAACGGCATGCAGCCGGATATCGCCTCATTGCGCCAATTGGCGTGCGCACAGTTTCACGTATGTGATCAATCCACTGTCACAACCCTCGTGGAGAGGTTGAAATGACTCCATTTCCCTCGCGCGAACTAGCAGAACAACTCGTTCGCAAAGCGTGGACTGAATATGGCGCAGATGGAGCGATAGTTGATCTCGTTGAAGTCAGTGCCCACGTTTCTACCAATCGAGTCTTTCGAGTGGTATTTGACAATGCTTCACACATCGTCGCGAAGATCTCGTCATATGGTTCGTATTTCTTATTTGCAGAAGATCACGATCGTCTGTTTACGAGCACCAAACTGCTGAAAGGAACTAGGTGGGAGAACTTTCTTGCCGAGGTACTTCCCAGTGACGGCCATGCCTATACCTGGTACGACGGACAATATTGGGTTGCGTTTTATACCGATGTTGAGCGAGCTTCTCAGTTGCCGCCAATTTTGAATTCTGAACAGATTAAGAATTTGGCTCGCGAAGTTGCAGATTTTCATCGGCACTGCTCTCGGATCTCTCGTCAGTTACCAGCAACATCAAATTCGGTCAAGGGCGATGCAATTCATTTGCTTGATCAACTTTCGCACGAGTTTGCAGCAGAGCACTTTGGATTAAGTCATGACGAAATAGAAATTGCAAAGCGATCAACGCACGAATTTCTATTGCACCTTGAAAAGATTCGTTTTGACGAATGGGAAAAAATTCCAATTCTTGTTGATTGGAATCTCGGAAATTTCTCGATTCAACAAAACGATGCTGGCTTTACGTTGTTCAGTCGCTGGGACTACGACTGGTTCCGTATCGATACGCGGATGCTTGATTTCTATTTCTTGTCGCGTGTGTCGTCGGAGACCGGAGATCGAACTTCATTTACATATTCGCCACATACTCTTGTGGAGCCACGATTTCTTGAATTTTTGAAGGAGTACAACTCAGTCTTTGCCCTTTCAAAACGTGAACTGATGTTTTTGCCGTGGGCGTACCGATTTTTTATTTTGAATTATGTGATTCGCGAAGGATCCAAATTCTTTAGAGAAGAAATCAGCACGAAATTCAGGAAAGATGCTGCACGGTTGTATTTGCCGATGCTCGATCAATTTGATGCATCAGCGTTGCTGACTGCCATTGACTGAATGCGTCATTCGGATATTTTGCGAAGTGATTTGCTGAACCACTTCCCCTTCTCTACGTACACTGCAGCGCCGAATTCAATGTCTGATTTTCTAGCCCGCCCCTCTTTGATCTGAGCTGGCGCTCCAACTGCTAATGCTCCCGGTGGGACAATTTGGTCATTTAGAACCACGGCATTAGCCGCAACAATTGCACCAGTGCCCACACGCACGCGATGAAGAACAACAGCACCTGACGACACCTGTGCGCCGTCTTCAATGGTGCAGCACTCGAGGTGCACGATATGTCCAATCACGCAGTCGTCTCCAACAATGGTCGGATCATTCGGTGTTGTGTGAATAACTGTGTTGTCCTGAATGCTCGTACGAGCGCCGATCTTGATGTATCCGTCGTCTCCACGGAGCACCGCACCAGGCCAAATCGTTGATTCTGGGCCAATTTCTACGGATCCAATAATCACCGCTTCGGGATGAACATAAGCCGTCTCATGAATTTTTGGTACTTGATCACCAAGTGCATAAATCGCCATGAACACACCGTAGTTCGCGTGGGAATGCCTCTGGTATTAGTGAAATCGAGATTTCGCGGATACCGTAGAGACCCATGTCTAAGCGCATTGATATTGAATTGACCAGTAATCGTGGAGATGGAACGTGGACTTGGCGTGCAGCCGGTGCCAAGACTCCAAAAGGCACACTGAATGGATCAATTCTTGATGCAAATGCGAAGACTGGTGACACCATCAAGGTGGAAGCTGAGTTTGATCTTGACGGAGTAGAAATTTTGTCTGTTGTAAAGACAAAAGAGAAATCAGTTCGTGGAAACCTGTTGCAGATCATCGGATCTGAAAAAGAGTTTCAACCTGTAACTCAAAAACTCGCGGACAAAAGCAAAGATCGCAAGCCACGCAAAGACGGAGATCGCAAACCACGTCGCGATGGCGATAAGCGTCCAGGGCGAGATGGAGCAGATGGCGAGAAGACTGGTGATCGTCGTCCACGCCGACAATCGTTTACTGCCCCACCAGAACTTCCGAAGCGTCCAACTGCAAAGCGTTTGAAGCCGAAGCGAGTTCATCGAGCAGCTGTGCTTGACGCATTACCGGTTGAACAACGTGCAGTCGCCGAGCGCGCACTAACTGGAGGCATCAAGGCTGTTCGTGATGCCGTTAAAGAGCAGAACGATCAGTTGAAAAAAGAAGGCAAGCCATTGGTTCCCGCGGATGGTCTCATTTCAATGGCGCAAGAGTTGCTACCAAAACTTCGTGTGGCTGAATGGCTCGACAAGGCTGAAGCTGCAAAAGCAGAAATTGAATTGCTTGACTTGCGTGATTTGCGCCAGGTTGTTGTCGGTGCCGATGATCCGATGGTCGTTCGTGACGAGACAACCCGCACGCTTGCCGCAGAATTGAAAGCAGCTTTGAAAACCCGTCAAGAATCTGAACAGGCTCAATGGCTTGAGGACATCAAGTCTGCAATCGCAGCGCCACGTGTTATTCGTGCGTTGAAGATTTCGAGTGAACCACCAAAAGCTGGCCAACCATTCCCAGCCGATCTCGGTGCTCAACTTGCCGCAGTCGCGTCAACTTCATTGGCGTCCGAGACATCGCCAGATCGTTTCTGTGCGGTGCTTGAAGCCATTGCATTCTCACCAGTTCGTGGTCAAGTGAAACTTGCTGTAGTTCCGCCAAATCCAAGTGAAGCTGTGCTTGCAACGGTAAAGCGGGTTGCACCTTTGGTGCCACAGATTGCTGCTGTGTTCGGTGTGACAGTTGCTCCGGGAGCACCAACGCCTCGTCCGCTACGCCCTACGCGTCCAGTCCGCCCGAAGGCAAAGCCTGCAACGGCAACAACACCCGCAGCAACAACGCCCTCAACTTCTGCTTAGGGTCGCTTGCGACATAGTCTTGCACTATGTCTGAAGTCGTCACTTTTGAAAAGCAAGGTCAAATCGGTTTCATCACCCTGAACCGTCCAGAAGCTCGCAACGCCGTAAACGGTGCAGTTGCTCAAGCATTCGAGTCCGCTCTCGATCAATTGGAAAACGATCCAGAGGTGTGGGTTGGCATTCTTCGCGCCAACACTGAGGGTCAAGAAAAGCCGGTGTTCTGCGCAGGTGCAGACTTAAAAGCGCTCAACTCGGGTGAAAATAACTTGTTTACGGAACGTGGTGGTTTTGCTGGATTCGTATATCGCGATCGAAAGAAGCCAATCATTGTTGCAGTTGATGGACTTGCAACGGCAGGCGGATGCGAAATCGTGCTTGCAGCAGACATGGTGATTGCGACTACCCGATCAGCGTTCGGACTTGCAGAAGTGAAGCGAAACCTAATCGCAGGTGCAGGCGGTCTATTCCGCCTGCCTCGAGCAATTGGTCAAAATGTTGCAATGGAAGTGATTCTCACCGGCGATCCTCTATCGGCTCAGCGTGCGTACGAGCTTGGATTGGTAAATCGTCTGGTTGAACCAGGCAAAGCTGTCGAAGCTGCGATTGAGCTTGCAAACAAGATCGCGCTTTCCGCTCCACTTGCTGTATGGGCTTCGCGAAAGATAGTTCTTGCCTCTGCTTATGAGTCGGACGAAAAACTGATCAGCATGACGAATCAAGAGTTCGGTGCGGTTCTGAAATCTGAAGACACCAAAGAAGGACTTACCGCATTTATTGAAAAGCGTCCACCACAGTGGAAGGGTCGCTAAAGATCGCTTGAAGCAATCAATAATCGAGCCTTCATATTGGCTCGTTCAAACAAATTCTTAGTAAGTCGATCTCCTGGTAACGCAATCGCATCTATTTGCTTGCAACCTCGCCGCTTGGCCTCCGTACGCACGGCAGTCAGCAACTTTGCGCCGGCACCCAAATTTCGTGCCTGAGTTGCAATAAAAATGCGACGAACAGTTGCGACTTCTCCGTCAATTACTACATGGGCGAAGCCCTGTGTTTGGGATTGATGATCAACGATCAAGACAAATTGATTACCTGAAGAAAGAACGTTCGAAAGGTCTGCTCCAATGAGCGGTGCTTCACCAAGTATTTGCTGAACTCCACGGTACTGCTGCCCCTCGTCAACAGCTTGACGTTCCAGCAATTCAATTGACTGAGCATCTCCTATGTCGCAGGCGCGAACAAAAAAGAGTTCATCATTCACGACTGTGTCAACAACGATTGTGCTTCGGAGATAATTGACTGGCGTTTGCGAGTTTGCGATTCGTAGTGAATGATGTTTTCAATGCTCGTGCGATCAAGGGTTGCAAGCAACTCCGAAATTTGTGAACTGGCAAGTAGGTCGTAACCAACGATTGGTTCAGAAAGCACAGATACAGCTTCAGATTCAATGGGTGCCGTTGCAACAGGAGGTCTCACTCGTGATTGCTCTTGCGGGTATGCCGCAGACCTGAGACGACTAAACGCTTGCCAAACAAGGCCTGGAAGCTTTTGAACACCTATTTTTACGGTGAACTCACCGATGACGCGCGCGTTGCGAACGTCTTGTTTAAAGCGCTCTCCTATTTGAAAAGCGGACATGCATCGTCCTCAACAGGACAGCCTGGTGCGCTGTTGCGTACAAGCAAGAAGCACTGAGTGCATTGTGTCTCGTCAGGACGTCGAGGCTGCAAACGTTCCATGCCGTCTGTCTTGTCGTCAACAACTACGTCTTCATCATCTTCGTCTGGAGGCAGATCGTCGGCAGCAGTGAGTTTTTCGCGCAGAATTGCGTCGAGGTCGGCTTCTACGTCATCTTCAGTGCGCAAATCGTCGTCATCGTCGTCATCATCAGAAGACTTTTTGCTGACAGCTTCGACTGGAATCTCATCTGGATCGTCCGCAATTTCGACGCCTTCATCAACCGCGAATCCATCGTCTTCCAACTCGTCAATATCGAGTGCATCTACGTCAAGTTCGTCGCCGTCTAACTCGGGTGCAGAAAGAATCTCGCTATCTAGATCATCTGGGCCGATGACATCATCGTCTGACATATACATTTCCTTTCAACTGCGAACGGCGAGAGAGTACTCCATAACGGGGTCAATTAGGTGAATTTCGCTGAAATAAGCAGAAATTACGAATTACGGCGATTCTCTGCTTTGCGCTCTGAATCCAGCCGCTCTAGCGCTGGCGCTTCAAATGTCATATGGGTCATGGCATCGGCAACCGCGGTATGACCGGCCTTTTGGGCGATCAGGCGATGCATCTCAAGTACCACTCGACGATATGCGGGATGTCCCTGAGGGGCTGAACGAAGCTCTAACAGGTGAATTGCTTCCCGGGCATTGAATTGCATGCTGTAGCGCAGGCGGTACGCCATGGATATCGCATATGCAGCCTGTTCTGGGTAATCAGGTCGTAAAGCCTCGTACAACGTTGCTGAACGCGTCATGGACTCTTCAAACTCGGAGGCGACACCAGCTTCTGCAACTAATTCAGGCATGACATATCCATGGTCTGGCGACAGCCGTTGCCACTCAATAGTAAGTAGACGATGGCGCTGTAGATCGCGGAATGCGCCGTAATCACCAAGTACATCAAATCGGTAATCAATCCGCTCAAAAGCACGACCCGGCTTATGTCGACGATTTTCTCTATTGCCCACATAGGCAGAAATCAAGCGGACCTTTTCCTCATGACTCAACTGTGCAACCCGACTAAGAAGTTGAGACTCAGGGAGGTGAGAATGTGCATAGCAAATCGCAGCGAGCAACTTATTTTCACCATCTGGATCAAAATCAATTAGTTCCACTTCATTGACATGTTCTGGCTCAAGAGCACCAAACATGTCGTCAACAAGAAACGCGGTTTGCTCGGCATTTGTTGCAAGATAACTGCTCCATTTACCGCCACGCTCTGGCAGATCAACCCTGCGTAGGAAACTAGGTATCACTTTGCGAAGTTCTGCAAGCATCATGTCTGCATATTGGCGAGATTCCGGCAGCGGATGAGCTCGCATTCGCAACAACATTGCTTCATAGGCCTGTCCGGTTCCATAGATGCCTACGTTTGAAAGAGCACTCGCGGGCAAGATTCCGCGAACGGAGTCCAATCCTTTAGCACGTGTTGCTTGTCGATAGACAAAATCCGAATCATTGATTCCTCTCGGAATCGTCTTGCGTACGTGATCTGTGACCGACTGAACGAGTGAACTGTAACTATCAAACATGCGATCCATGTCGCCCACATATCGTGTTCCATATGGACCATTAAGAATTTCTGGATCACGGAAGTATCGATAACGACCTCCAAGTCGAGCGTCGTAATTGATGTATCGCGTGCTTTGCTCGAGATAACTCATCAATCTTCCCCACTCCAAAATCTTGGTGAGTAGGTTGGAGGCTTGTTCACACGCAAGATGAACCCCACCTAATTGGGCTACAGAGTCATCGCCGTATTCAACGAAAACTTTTTCGTAAAGAGCTTCTGCCTTGTCGATGCCGATAGTGGCATCAATTCCTATGTCGCCAGTTAAATCAAGATCATTGACAAACTCATCTAGGAACAAACGACGCAAACTCTTTGGGCTTCGGCTATACCGGGCAAACAATGCCCCCTTCACCACTTCTGGCAGGTTTACCAAAGCAAAAACTGGTAGGTCTAAGTTGGTGAAGTATCGCTTGAGAATCTCCGATTCATCAGGTGAAAACGCCTCTGGGATATAGACCGTCACAAGGGGCAATCATAGAAGTTGAGGGCGGTCGCTTTGGGTATGCCTAAGAGACGAATAGGGCTAAGCAATCGCTCTGGACACGGCAAGAAACCTTCTGAACATGAGCTACAAACTCGCCATCAATCACGAGACGTTTTGATGCGCCTTTCCACTGAAAAAAGTCGCCTTGGCTGTACTGGATCAAAGGGTGAGGTAAGTGGGCACCAGCAACAGTTTTCTTCCAGGCCAAACGGCGTTGAGACCACCGCATAGCGGCTGATATCTCAACTATGTCAAGCTTTCCGTCATTTGGATGAGCTCGTGGTGCTACTTCTCTGCCACGCCAACAACCACTGTTGCTTACGATTGACAAAGCGCCTTGCAGGTAACGCTTTCCAATATGAAGCGAACCGAAGCAGACGTCGTGATGCTTTTTCCCATGGGTATCTTCGTACTCAACTGCAATTGCGTCAACAATGACCTTCAAACATTGTTGCCCTCTGTGAGCACTGTCAAGACCGAGAACTTTGATGAGATCGCCACTATCATACGAAATCGGTTGAGATTGGATTTCCTTGGCGTTGTGATCTCTGAGAAAGACGCCTACTTCACGGTCGGTGCGAAGTAGCAACGAATCTGTGGGAGCATCACATCGCACCCCCCAAGCAGAGCCAGGTGTAATTGGCATATTACATTTTGCCGATCTGGCTAGATGCTGCAACTACGCCTGTGAATAATGATTTGGCAGCTAGAGAACTTGTCTGTTCGTCAACCTCTGCACTATTGATCGTCGAAAACTGCCTGAGTAGATCAATGAGTTGTTTCATAGTGCGAACAAAATCTCCTGCTGTCACATCGTCCTCATCCAGAATCTCAAACAGTGTCACACCATGTGACCAATCGAATACTGTTGCCATGAAACCGGCGTCAGGAACTCGGTGCGACTGCAGTCCTGCTTGATGCTCACTGATTGAAAGTCGTCTACTGATTTGATCAATCTTTTCAAATCGCTTCTTTAACTCGTTAGACGGGAAATGCGGCTTTGCGGTTTCATCCCTTCTTCGTTCTTCATATACGAACACCGAGGCAAGACTTGCCATTTCATGATGATTCAAGTCTTTGAAGAGTCCTTGCGCAATGCATTCGGCTATTAATAAATCGGACTCGTGGAAGATGCGTCCTAGTGATATTCCTTTTTCTGTGAGTGTCCAATTATCAACGTACCCCCATTCCTCGAGTAGACGAGTCAGGTCTTCAAACTTCTTACCCACTGAATGGGCAGACTGCGATACACGTTTTTCGAGTTGGTCGAGTTCCTTGGAAATCCGATCGGCGGATTCAGCTGCATTCAGTTTGAATTTTGCATTTGGATCTTTAAGGAAGGGATGATCTAAATGCAATCGACGAGGCTTGCGACCACTTCTTGTCAGCATCCGATCATTAATTTTGAACTTGGCAAGTTTTCCTGCTGACTCCTTCAGAAAGCGAGAATTGGTTGGTTGAAATGGCATCGGCAAATCAATATGGCCAAGTGTGTAGATGGCATCACTGATATCTCTTGAGGAGACTGACCGAACACCCTTGTTCATTGAAAGCAACGACAGTTTTCCTCCGGATCCGCGACTGGCAGTAGAAATCACGAGTAGCCGTTCATTTGGCAAAGAATCTCCAATCAGGATCACATCACCAGGACGAAGGCGAGAGAACTGATCCTCAGCATCAAAATTTGGTCTTTGCGAAGATTGCCCTTTTCGGTAATCGTCAATATCGCCAAACTCGCTAACAGATTGATCCCTCAGGCGCTGCACCTCTTTGCTTC
>Ga0075470_10000646_pt1 | contig 11109 bp, 13 predicted proteins | sample DEB19_08_DNA_4_FD_71482 | JGI IMG/M metagenome (GOLD analysis project Ga0075470, IMG submission 71482) | Aqueous microbial communities from the Delaware River and Bay under freshwater to marine salinity gradient to study organic matter... | ecosystem: Environmental > Aquatic > Marine > Coastal ... | reverse complement strand
GGGGCAGACGGTCTGGTTATATCAGAAACCATAAATACTCTGTATGCTACGCATTATTGATACACTTCTCACCGAAATGTCGCTCGAAGAAATGCCCATTCCCAGTGAATGGGACGCAAAGATATTTGACGCGCATGTGCCATTTGCCAAACGTGTCAAGTATGCCAAAGAACGTGCCCAGCAAATCGGTAAGGGAAGTTCGCGTGTGGCATTTAAGATACCCTACGAAGGCCGAGATACGGTCTTAAAAATTGCGATGAATCAAAAAGGCATTGCGCAAAATGAACATGAGGTGCAGTTTTTCTTTCATGACCAGTATTTGGATAATCTGGAATTAACGATTCCCGGTATTGATTATGATGAACGGAACGAAGAACCGACGTGGATACATACGGAGTTTGGTCGAAAAGCGACGTTGAAAGATTTTAAGAAAGCGTGTGGCGGCAGTCCGGTGCAATTAATGCAGTATGCATTTTTTGAAAGCGGACAACGACATGCGATGTATGGCGGGTATTCTCCCACGACATATAAGGACATTGATCCTGAGTCAGAACTTGCAAAAAACTTTACCGAGTTCGTTGGCAATTATGACATGAAACAAATCGGCATACAAGATTTACAAAGCATTCGTAATTGGGCTATCTACATGGACCCCAAGACTCATACCGAACGACCGGTGATTATTGATTTGGGGTTGTCGAGCGATATCTGGAAAACCTACTATTCCTGAATGATCATGAAAACATTCTCTCAATTTACCGAAACCATTAAACATCAAGCCGGGTCCGAGACGACACCAACTGCGTCAACGATTTCCAGTTACAAAAAAACCGCACGGCTGCTGCAACCGATGTTGTCCAAACATGCTACGGTGCTAGATTATGGCTCGGGGTTTGGCGTGGGACACATTGCCATGCAGTCGGTACTCGGCACCGACATTACCATTGAATCATATGAGCCACATGCTGAACGGGCGAAATACCAACCCACGTATTATTCATCCAGCGAAGTGACGGGTCCGTATGATGCGGTGGTCTGTTTAAATGTCGTGAACGTGTTGATTCCCGAATTACGTGAACAGGTTGTTGCACACATTGGTCATGTTTTAGCCAACGGTGGTCATGCCATCATTAGTTCTCGTTCGTGGAATGGGGATATTGAAAAGATTAAAAACATTGAAACAGGTGACGAACCTCGTTCTGTGTGGGTGTTGAAGAAAACCAAAACCGGAACGACTCGCGTCTATCAAAAAGGCTTTGATGGTAACGAGTTAGCGGAATATGTCCGAGGTATTTTAGGTGGGGAATTTTCTGTGCAAAAGCTCACCGGGCATAAAGCGATTTCTTCAAACGCCGTCATCGTGACTAAAGCCAAATCGCAACGCAGTTCGTCAGAAAAACCTACAAAGAAACATGAATAATTTATGATTACACCATTACCATCGACCACAAACACGTTTAATTTGTTCCCAGCGTCACCCATGAATCATGTGATGACGTTTGCTCGGTTGCCACATCTCTCATTTTTACTACAAGAAGTGACCCTCCCCGGAATCATGTGTACGCCTGCACGTATGGCTGCGCCGGGGTTGGCCGTGCATCATACCGGCGACCGGTTGAATTATGAATCGCTGGTGGTGACGTTTATGATTGATGAACAGTTTACCGCACATCGTGAGATGCATTCATGGCTAAACGGCATGACGGGTGGTCATGATCGTTCAGAATTGACGGCACAGTTTATGGAAGATCATTATGAATTTGCGTGGCCTGTGACCCGTGTTAACGAACAGTTCAACGCATTAACTTCAACTGAGGCGGGCTTGACTATTGTTGGGGTGGACCGCAAGCCGCTGTTGCGTTTTCTCTTTCATAACTTATACATCACACAGTTAGGTACGGTTCGTTTCTCCACCACCACAACTGATACAAACATTCCATTAATTTCAACCGCGACGTTTGAATACGACTATTTTTCCATCGTCACTATGGTATAATAGAGTCTTATGACTCTTGACAAACTTCATGCTGAATGGGCGGTAGATAGTGAGTTAGACCTGTCACAGCCCGATAAAGAACTTCGCAAAATACCCACGCTTCATAGTAAGTGGTGGAATATCTACACGAATGAAAAACAACGCTACCTCATGATCAAGCAAGATTATGATGTGCTGCGACTGGCCAAGTTTGATTGGTTGTTGGGTCGCATGGATGAAGCTGAACGTGAACGACGCGGATGGCCCGTTCAACATTTGCGGCTGGTCCGTACCGAAATCGACGCATATCTCGTTGGTGATGCGGAACTCGCTGCGGCAAAAACGAAATTGGAAATGCAAAATACGAAGCTGGATTTTATCGAAGATATTATTAAAACTATCGGTAATCGTGGGTTTTCTATTAAGACGTATGTGGAATATCTTAAATTTAGCCAAGGATCGATGTGACCGCTGATATTGTCATAGCTCCCTATAATCAAGCGTATTGTTACGTATGGTGCCCAGAATCCATCGAGCGGGAATTATCCGATGAATTTAGTTTTGTGGTTCCCGGCGCACAATACATGAAAAAGTTTCGCCGTGGGTGGAACGGACACATACGGCTATACAACCGCACAACAAAACTGATCTACGCAGGACTCGCGCAAAAGATCATGACGTGGGCGAAGAAACGCGGCTACTCTGTAGAGAACCGTTTGCCTGCGTCCACAAGCGGCTGGACGGCCTTGCAAACCGAAGCATTGATCAACGCCCATCCGGTTCCGTTCGACGTGCGTAGCTACCAGAAAGACGCTATCACACATGCCCTACATCAACAACGGTGTGTGATTTTATCGCCCACCGCTTCAGGTAAAAGCCTTGTGCTATATTATATGGTTCGCGCCAGAATGTCGCACGGGCCGGTACTGTTAGTCGTGCCAAATATTTCCTTGGTTACGCAAATGTTGCAGGATTGGTATGATTACGGCTGGAACACGGTTGATGACAGTGTTCATATTATCATGGGGGGACGACCGAAAGATACAGAAAAACCTGTCGTCATTTCGACATGGCAGTCCATTTTCAAACAACCAGAGAAATGGTTTAGTCGGTATCAGACCATTTTTGGTGATGAGGCACATTTATTTAAGGCGGAATCCTTACGAGATATCATGGGAAAGTTGCCTGATTGCGCCGTGCGGATTGGCGTCACTGGAACATTGGATGACGCGAAATCAAATAAATTAATGGTTGAAGGCGCATTTGGGCCAGCCCATCGTGTTGCAAAGACTGCTGATTTACAAAAAATAGGGCATTTGACCCCTATTAAAATTCAAGGTCATGTCTTGGAATACTCCGACTATGAACGATGGTTTGTGCGTGAACATAAACGCAATTATCGGGATGAGGTTGATTATTTTATTCAGCATTCGGGACGTATGGATTGGCTGGTGAACTTTGTAGGGCAACTGCCCGGAAACGTTCTCGTGCTGTTTACTTTTGTGGAAAAACACGGGAAACCCTTATTTGAAAAGATGAAGGCGCATGTACAGGGGACGCGACCTGTGTACTACGTGAGTGGCGGTGTCTCGGCTGAAAGTCGTGAGCGAGTGCGCAATCTTCTAGAGCAGCCCGAGCATATTCTGTTGACATTTGGTGAAAAATACGTGCGGTGTGTGCCGACAGAATTAGTACCGCTCACAAATGGTGATTCAAAACCAGCGTCAGACATAACAACCGATGATGATGTAGCCGATTCGTGGATACTAAATAATGAAGGGTAGAACTTTTTTTACCGTAGTTAACTTTTTTCACGAGGGCACCTTTTATGTCAAAGCAATGGGGCAAAATTGATAGAGCAAATTCGTCACCAATCTGGGCGACCGCTTATGTCAATAAGACCGCAAATACAGAAAATCAAGCAAACTTGTTTAATAATGTGACATCGGGTGCGTTCATCACAGGGGCGACCGTTGGCACCTTTGGGGTATCTCCTGCGGAAATGGTAGACTCATTGGGCGGCGTTTCTGCGGTAACCGTCACAGCACCGGGGTCTGGGTTTACCGTTCGACCGACCGTCGCATTTGCTGGTGCGGCGACGACTAATGCGACGGCAACGGCAACGGCGAAAGTTGTGACCGTGGCCCTTGGTGGTGGTGGTGGCGGCTCCGCATACGCAAATGGTGAGGTTGTGACCATTGCTGGTGGCACGTCAACCGTTGCGGCTAAGGCCAACATCTTGACGACAAATTCAACCGGTGGTGTGTTGACCTTGTCAATTAATGCGGCGGGTTCATATACCGCATTGCCAACGCTGGCTAATAACACTCCAACCGGAGGTTCAGGAACCGGGTTAAAGCTTGACCTTTCCTTCGGTGTGGCCGCAGTCACTATTACGGCGAATGGCACCGGATACACGAGCGCCCCGTCCGTATCGTTTGGTGGCGGCGGCACGGGTGCGACTGCTACGGCTGCGCTCACCACGGAGCAGATGAAGGTTACATCAGCCGGTTGGGTGCTTCGTAAGGCGTTCGGCAATCGCGTACAATATGAGACTCTTGTTGCCATGAAATCGATTACGTCTGACGCGAGTGACGACACGATTCTTCCTGAGTAATCTGGTCGTTAATTAAACGTTGAGGGGGAAGGTATATGTTACCTTCCCCTTTTTTTATGATATACTATAACACATGAGGAAATTATGAAACCAACAAATATATCTAGAGAGGTGGTTAAGGACGCGATTTTGATCGCGTCCTATTGACGGAACATTTTCCACAGGCGTCAATGTGAAACGGATTCATCATGTGGTGTTCGCGTCACCTTCCAAAAGTCGTTACCGAGTATTACAAAGCATCGGTCGTGGGCTGCGTCTTCATGCATCCAAGAAAATTGTCTATGTGATGGACATCATTGACGATGCGCATCATATCGAATATACTAACTATAGCATAAAACATTGGGGTCATCGTTCATCATTTTATGAACAGGAATCCTTCCCTGTTGAGTTATTTGCCCACCAAGTAAAGGAACATGCATGATTATTGATTTTAAAAAATTAGATTTAATAGAGTATAAGCCTCTATATAATTCATCTCCGGTTGTTGTGAAATTTATAACGGGCGATGAGATTATTTGTACGGCATATCGTCATCGAGAAAATTATGGTGTCTTGATTTGCAATCCTTTAATGCTAACATTTAAGGCAGAAGAGTCCAGAGATTCTGGCATGACACAGATCAAGGCGAAGTTTAGCCGGTGGTTGTTACTTACCGATGATAACGCGCATTTTATTGAAAGCGGAATGGTGATAACTGTTGCTCTTTTATCACCATTACTGGTCAGCGAATATTTGACGTGGTCAGTTAATTTATACGATAATGAAAAATTATATCAGAATGTCACAAAAGAATTATCGAATAATGCGGCTGTTGCCAAAACATCCGAACCGACCAATGAATTATTCGAAGAGATTTTACGAACCTATACACCAAAAGGACGGCCAAACTAATGGCGGGGAAACATTATGTGGATAACAAAGAACTATTCCGTGTGTTATCCGATTACAAAGCGGCATTAGATAATGGTGAGCAACCGCCTATTCCGGATTATGTCGGTGAATGTCTGTTACAGATCGCCACCAAATTGTCGAATAAACCAAATTTTTTCAATTATACATACAAAGAAGATATGATTTCAGATGCACTCGAAAATTGCATTTTATATCTTCATAACTTTGACCCGAAGAAAAGCCAGAATCCTTTCGCATATTTCACACAAATTATTCATTTCGCGTTTATTAGACGTATTGAAAAAGAAAAGAAAAATATGTATGTGAAATATAAGTATGCGTTGAAGATGACTATGGCTGGCGAGCATCATATAGCATCACAAGGTGAATCATATGATATTAAAGACCCATCGTGGACGAATTATGAAAACATTCATGATTTCATTCATACATATGAACAACGAATGAAACCACGCGCATCGAAAGTTGATAGCTATGAAGAACATGAAGAGCCGTCAGACGATTTGTTGGGCGAAGAGATACCGCACAGTCTTGATGAACGCGAGATTGAAGAACTTGAACACGAATTAGAAACAGAGGATGACGAATATTATGATTAATGCACCTACCGAAGACATTCAGCGTTTTACTAGCGATTACGACCACTATAATAAAGCTGTCCGTGCGGCCACTCTAACAGATGGTTTGTTTTTAGAATTTGGTGTGGCGTCGGGAAGATCCATTCGAACATTTTATGATGTGATTAATACAGAAACATCTATCACCAACAAGACGTTATATGGGTTTGATTGGTTTAAAGGTTTGCCAGAGGCTTGGGATAATTTATGCGCTCAAGGCGCGTTTGCTTGTGATGCGCCAGCAGAGTTACTCTTTTTGAATACCAATAACAACATCATTCGGTTTGAAAATGGTTTGTTTGCCGACACGCTACCATCGTTTACCGAACAACATCCAGAGCCATGCTGGCTCGTCCATATTGATTGTGATATCTATTCATCAACCAAGACGATTTTTGAATGGATTGGTTCACGCATTGTTCCGGGGACGGTTCTTGTATTTGATGAATTTATCCAATATCCAACATATCGAGATCATGAATTTAAAGCATTTGATGAATTTATTACTGAGACTGGGTATGAATATGAATATTTGTCGGTGTGGGGTCCGACGCGCAGTCCTGCATCGGTGTCTGTGTTGATTAAGTAATCATGAAGCGCACACCAGTTATTACGGACACGCATTATGGTGTAAGGTCAGACCATGCTATTTTGTATGAAATCCAAGAACGATTTTATACGGACGTGTTCTGGCCTGCGATTGACGCAGAAGGTGATGTCACTGAAATTTTACATTTAGGTGATGTCACCGACCGCCGAAAACAAATTAATTTTCAGACACTGTCCTTTGCGAAACGTGTCTTTTTTGATGAAGCCGAAAAGCGAAATATTCAAATTCACTGGGTCTTGGGCAATCATGATTTACCATTCAAGCACAGTCTGAAGCTATCAAGCCACGAAGCGTTCAAGGAATACGACAACATTCGTTCCTATACGAAGGCTACGGTGGTGCCATTCAATGGTGTCGATACACTATTGGTGCCGTGGATTTGCGATGAGAATATCGAGCAAGTCATACAAGCGGTGACGGAATTCACAGGCAGTGTTGTGGCTGGGCATTTTGAATTTAACGGGTTTGAGTTGTATCGTGGCTTTATGAATAATCACGGTATGGAAACAGGTTTATTCAAAGGGTTTCCGTTGGTGATGAGCGGGCACTATCATATGCGGTCGTCACGGGATAATATCTTTTATCTCGGGGCACCGTATGAAATGGTCTGGTCCGACCACGGTACTGAACATGGCTTTCATTGGTGGACGCCAGAAACCCATGCGCTAGAGTTTGTCAATAATCCACATCATTTATTTTTTACGTTTATCTATGATGATTCGCACGGTTCGTCATCGTATGTGACTGAACTATTGAACGAGATGAAAACCGCTGGTGTTGAACGGCGTATTGTGAAGGTTGTGGTCAGAAAGAAAACGCAGCCGTTGTGGTATGAATCGTTTGTGGATGCAGCTATGGCGTTAGGTGCGCATGAAATGCATTTTGTGGATGACACCGCATGGGGCGTTGTTGATTCGTCAGAAGAGTTTGATTCGCTGGCTGTGCATGACACCATGACATTGATTCAACAATACGTACAGGGTCTGCCGTGGTCAAACACCTATATCCAAAATAGCGTGTCATCCATGTTGACGGAATTATATCAAGAAGCGTCTGACCAATCCAAAACGTTAGTGAGAAGTTAAATTATGCTGTTGTTTAAAAAGGTGAAATATAAAAATTTTCTTTCGACGGGTAACGCATGGAATGAATATGTACTGGATGGCGCGTCAACCACGTTAATTATTGGCACGAACGGCGCTGGTAAAACAACCGTGCTTGATGCCTTATGTTTTGGGTTGTATGGCAAGGCGTTTCGAAATATCAATAAGCCGACGTTGGTGAACAGCATTAATGAAAAGAATCTGGTCGTTGAAGTTGAATTCGCCACCCAAAATAATAATTATCTTGTTCGCAGAGGTATCAAGCCAAATGTATTTGAAATTATCTGTAATGGCGTCCCGGTACCAGAATTTCCTTCATCGGGAGAAATGCAAGATTATCTTGAAAAATACGTGTTGAAATGTAACTATAAGGCATTTACCCAAGTGGTTATTTTGGGGGCGTCGTCGTATATCTCGTTCATGCGTCTCACGCCAGCCGCACGTCGAGAAGTATTAGAGGACGTGTTGGATATTGAAGTATTTTCTGTCATGCAGACATTGGCAAAAGAAAAACTTCAAGAAAAGAAAGATGAGTGCCAACAAGCACAAAGTGCATATGCGCAAGCCAAATCAAAACATGATTTGGTGATGCAATACACCGACAATTGGAATCGACGGCAGGAAGAGACGAGACAGCCGCTTCAACAGCAACTCGTCACGTATGAAACCCGGTTAATCGAGCTACAGGCCCGCTTACAGGAGTTGAACGATAGTAGTGACGCGTGGTTGAAACATGCTCTCTCCGTGAAGCCGCTTGAAGAAAAACATACAAAAGCTGTAGGGCTTGTGTCAAAGTTCAACACGGAACTGCAACAGCTTCAACATACTCATGCGTTTTTTTCAAAACATGATAGTTGTCCAATGTGTACGCAAACGATTGAATCGACGCTGAAGCAGGGAAAACTTGAACAAACGCAACAGGATGTTGTTGAGGCTACCACAAAATTAAACGAAGCTAAAAATTTGGTTGACCTAACACAAACCAAATTAACAAAAGCTCGTGATGCGAGAACGACGTGGAATCAAATCCAAACGGAGAAGAATTATACTGAAGATTCTATCGCAACCACTGAAACCTCAATTGAATATGTGCAAGAGCAAATACAGAAGACATATGAACCACCTCCTGCGATGCCGACAAATTCGCAGGATGACATGGTCCGAGCGTCTCAAGCTTTGAATGACGCCAATTATGAAAAGATTGTATGCGAACAGTGCATTGGTCTGCTGAAAGATAGCGGCATTCGTACCAAGATTATTCAGCAATATTTGCCAGTCATTAACGGGTGGGTGAATTATTATCTTCACGCCATGAATTTTTCTGTGCAATTTACGTTGGACGAACAGTTTAACGAAAGCATCAAGAGCCGGTATCGTGATGAATTTTCGTATGAAAACTTCTCGGATGGTGAAAAACGACGGATTGATTTGGCGTTAGTATTAACATGGAGAGCTATTGCGCGTTTGAAGAATAGCGTGTATACTAATCTTTTAATTTTCGATGAGATTTTTGACTCATCCTTGGATTCGGCTGGAGTCGATGACTTCATGCGGTTGTTAGAAACGATGGACGCCGACACAAACGTCTTTGTGATTAGTCATAAGGTTGACCAACTCACGGATAAATTTAACACGGTTATGATGGTATCAAAGGATCGAGGGTTCTCCACCATCAAGAAAATTTAATGTAAAGGAATAGAATATGATTGTGCCGCAACACAAAACGCAGGTATTGGCGAACGTCGAGTATTTGTATTATCAACAACATTTGTTTGGTAAATTGAAGTTGAAGGGGGCCGTGGACAGAACCATTTATTGTGCATCAGGTTCATTTATGATTGGCGATGCCGTTATTACGTCGGGTATGACTGTTCGTTCAATTAATTATGCGTTGACGTTAACATCCGTTGACGGTGCTGAATTGTTTATTGTGCAAGTTCCGACACACCCAGACACACCGCCTTCCGCGACCTGCGTCACGACCGGGCATCATGTCGTCACAAAGCCATGGGGTAAGGAAATTTGGTTAACTGACCGAGATTGTTCGTATGTATTGAAGCGTATTGAAGTCAATGAAGGTCATAAGACGAGCCTGCAATATCACGCGCAGAAAGAAGAAACAATCTTCTTGTATCAGGGGTCGGCAGATTTAGTTCGTCAAAAGAATTTTAACGTGTCGATTGACGACGTGAAGACCGAAGATTTAGAAACGCTCGGTTTATTCCCAAAAACCTGTGTGCATTTCGAACCACGGACGCTTCATCGGATGTGCGCGAGAACCAGCATTGTGATGTTAGAAGCATCCACCCCACATCTTGATGATGTCATTCGCGTACAGGATGACACGAATCGTCCGCATGGACATATTGAAACGGAGCATCAATAATATGGCAACGACAACCCCTCGTACGGTATGTTTATTGGCGGCTGGGCTTGGAACCCGAATGGGTATCTATGCCGATATGATTAACAAGACATTGCTGCCGGTTCATGAAAAGGCAATTATTTCCCATATTATTGATCAATTTCCTGATGATACAAATTTTGTTGTGGCTGTTGGGTATAAGCATGAACAGGTGATGTCATATCTGAAGATTGCACATCCGACTCGCATCTTTACGTTTGTGCATGTTGGGGATTTTTCGGGGCCGGGTTCAGGGCCAGCGGTATCGGTGTCGAAGTGCAAACATCTATTGCACGGGCCGTTTATGATTATTGCCTGTGATGCGTTATACACAGGGTTAGCACAAATTCCCACGGATGAAAATGTGGTTGCGGTATCCGCCATTCCGATTGAACGGTCGCCTGATTACTGTAACATTGTCACAGAAGGGGATCGGGTTACCGATATCATCGATAAACGGTATTGTGAATCTGGAATTGCGGCCAATGGTGTCTATAACATCTTTGATGTTGAGAAATTTTTCGCCAATCTTTCAGGCACAGAATTATCCTCTGGGTATCAAAATCTTGTGACCTATGTGCAGCTTATTCCCTTTGTGGATTTGGGTACGTTCGAAAAATATCAGACATACTATGACAATTCAATGAATAGCACGGTATCATATGATTACAGCAAGACCGATGAATTCTTGTACTTTGTGAATAATCGGGTTGTCAAGTTTTTTAAGGATATCGAAATCACTGATGACCGGGTAATTCGCGCTCGATATAAGCCGTTGCATTTTCCGAAGATTGATGTGTCTGGACAGTTTTATGGTTATGATTATGAGACGGGTCATACGTTATACGAGAATAATCCGATTCAGTTG
>Ga0075470_10000643_pt1 | contig 11135 bp, 10 predicted proteins | sample DEB19_08_DNA_4_FD_71482 | JGI IMG/M metagenome (GOLD analysis project Ga0075470, IMG submission 71482) | Aqueous microbial communities from the Delaware River and Bay under freshwater to marine salinity gradient to study organic matter... | ecosystem: Environmental > Aquatic > Marine > Coastal ... | reverse complement strand
TGGGAAGGAAGTGTGGTTCGACATTAAGTAATTCGGCTTGGGTGCGGCCGAGGTTCTCCCAATATTGAAGCCGTTCGGTGCTTTCTTGTCCTGCGGCGGTTGGGATTTGAACATAGCGCGCAGCTTTGCCGTTCTTTACTCCGTCATCGATGAGTGACTTTTCAAAGTCGGACATGGCGGGAAGGAATTCGCCGGAACCTACTAGGGCGAGTGAGCCGGACATGACCGAATTGTAGGCGTGGTGTTGCAATAGGTGTAGAACAAAGATTTGTCACACTTCGGAACTAAAGTTCTGACGTTCGAACGGCCCTAGATACGGAGCAAAAGATGAAGAAGCGCGCGCTGATCCTGCTAACTGCACTGCAAATATTCTTTTCGGCTATTCCAGCACTTGCAGCGCCACAAACTCTTTGGGGCTTTATTTATGATCAAAAGAATTTACCAATCTCCGGAGTTCAAGTAAGTATCACGCAGGGCGGAAAAGCAGTATCGACTTCTATTACCGGAACTGACGGGTCTTATAGTTTTAATATCGGTAGTGGCGCATATTCCATGCGATTGACGCCACCAAATAACTCTTTCTCTGCACTTTTAGCTTTTGATATTGATGCACCGTTACAACAAGGCTTGAATTTCTATCTCACTCCCCCAACACCTGGCCGTTCATTCATTACTGGTTATGTCAAAACTCCTGCTGGTTTTGATATCGAAGGTAGCGCTTCATTTGGTGCAGTTGGCTCAATAGATAAGCAGAATGGCTTTTTCAGACTTACACCAACCGCTGGCACCAATGCGGCGTTTGGCGTCACGGGAAACGTTCGTAATGATGGAGTAGCTTTTAAAGTTGTTGGCAAAACGCCAATTCCAATTCTTCAAGACATGCTTGTTGACTATAACTTGCCGCTATACAAACAGCGTATTCGCGTCGTGAATGAGTCGGGAAGCCCAATTGCAGGTGCATTCATCGACGGTGGCGTTGGATCTTTGGTTTCAACTAGTACACCGAATGTTGCAATGAATTCTGTTGAGGGATTAGGCGATTTTGATGGATCATGGCGCGTTTATTCGGGAATGATGCGCACAGATAAAGATGGGTACGTAACCCTCTCTGCATTAGCTACCTCTAAACCCGCTCCGGCAAGCTTCACAATTCTTGCGGGCAACCCATATCCGGTTCAAACTATTCAAACCACGATTGGTAATGGCGATGTCGTTTTGAAATTAGCTGCCCAGCAATTACCTTCAATCAAAGGCACTGTTAAGGATTCTTCGGGCAGGTTAATTCCGGGAATATCGGTAAAAATGATGACTAATAATCCCGGTTCGAGTGTTCAATCTGGAGGTGGAGGTGGTGTTAAAGCTGACGGCACTTTTGAATTTTTCGCAGCTGAAAATCCAAATTATGTTCTATCAGTCGAATACGTAAAGGCCGACGATCAATACAACACTTTTGTTTACAAAACTTACTCAGACAAGTCAAATGCCTCTATTCCTCAAAAGGGTCCAATAGACATTGTTGTACCACTTCAGACAACTCGAGTCCGAGTAGTTGATGGTGATGGAAAACCACTCGCAAATAGTTATGTAAGCCTAAAACCAAACCCAACTGCTAAGACCGAGTATTCCGGAAAAGTTACTTTGTTCTCCGGAGCTCCTGCTCACGATATATACAGCTACAGCACTGGTGTGACCGATGCTAATGGCTACGTAACTTTGCCAACAGTGAAATTTGATGCAGAAGTGGATGGGTTGCTATTCGCTGGCCCACCTGCAGGATCGGCAGTCACTTTTGGTTCTGTAATCCAGAAGATGGGACTTGGCAAAGACATGATTATTACTCTGCGACAGCCCTTTGTGAATGTTACGGGTCGTATTTTCTTCACCGATGGAACGCCTTTGAGTGCTTCTTCAAAATATGGGCCTAGCTTTAGCTCAACTACAAATGCTGGTGGCGCACAAATAACTTCAATGACGGCAGATGGTCGATTCACGGGTCGTGTGCCTGCAGGAATTGTTGGTCGCTGGAACGTCGGCTGCGGTGCTATCGATAAGAATCGTGCATCTGACTTTGTTCCATGCCTATCTGGAGGTCCAACTACTACAGCGTCCAAAGACTGGAGTCAGGATTTGCCTGTACCAACCTCGAAAACTCAAATTCAAGTTGTTACGGCCGAAGGGAAGGGAATTCCCAATGTAAAAGTCTTGGTGAACAGTACTTTCTATTCGCAAGCATCCGTCCAACTCTTTCCAGGAGAAGCCACCTACAACGCTTGGTACATTTCGACCGCAACTACTGATGCAAACGGCATAGCAACCATCACAAACCTCAAATATGCCCCTCAGAAGGTGTACCTAGAGATCACTCCCGATCCCACAAGTCGATATCAGGCGCGTGGTTTAGCCATCACTATTGGCGACAATTCGAAGAATGTGATCGTTTTGCAAATCCCCAAACCAACTATTTCTAACGTCCTGGTTTCTACAATCAACGGAGTAAGGACCGCAACAATTGTTGGTGAGAACTTTGCTGGAGTCTTTGGAGTAACTGCCGGAAGCTTTTCCTTTAACGAATTCACCAACAAAACCGGGGCTGTTACACGTCAAGGATTCACAGTGGTGAGTGCAACGCAAATCACCTTCCCTATCCCTGCTGGACTTACGACAGGCACAGTGACCGTAACAAATGGTGGAGGAACAGCAACTTCGGGGCAAGTCAGATTCTCCTGAGAGCACTCGAAGAGGAAACTAGCTTTGCTCGAGTAAACGTTCCATTTCAGAGACTTTCTTCTTTAATTGCTTGAGCTCTTCCGGGGAAATATTTCCGTCATCGGTCATGGATTCGACGTCGTTGACGATCTCGCTGAGTTGATTCATTCGGATTGTGCGTTGGCGGTTTTCTTCGCGGGCTTCATCCATAGCATTTAACACAACACCGATGAGGACGTTGAGAACGGTGAAAACAACAACAAAGACATAGGAAAGGAAATATGGAAGTGCCCACGGGCTAATTGCGACGCCGGCTTCGAGATAGTTCGGGAAGTTTTCAAGTGTGAGCAAGATGAAGAGGCTCGTCATTGCGCGAGTGATACTTCCCCAGTTTTCTGCATCGTTGGGGCCAAAGAGATAGTGGCCAACCATTCCGTACATGAAGAGTGCAACGAAGATGAGAACTGCGAGACTCATCAGTGGTGGAAGTGAGCGAATAATTGATGTGGTGAGTACGCGAACTTCAGGAAGGAAGCGGAAAATACGGACGAGACGGAGAAGTCGGAGTAGTCGAAGAACTGCGGTTTGGCCAGAGAGAAGTGGTGAAGCTGCGATGACGATGAAGTCGAAGATGTTCCAACCTTGCTTGAAGAACATCCACGGTTTTTTGCCGTAGGAAAGGATACGAAGGACTAGCTCTCCACTATAGATAGCAAAACAGATGAAATCGATTTGTTCGCAAGCATTTTTCACATTGGGATCGAGATCTGGCATCGTGAGAATAGCAAGGGAAGTAGCGTTGACGAGAATAACAAAGGCGATGAAAAGTTCGAATGGTTGGGAGTAGACGAGTTTTGTTAATGTACGAATTCTCCAAACGGGAATATCTGATACACCTTTTAAAGTAATAATCTTTTCACTTTTCGTCATACAGATTTACTAAGACTTCTTAGTATCCGCGGTACCCCCGATTTTGTTGGAGGTTGTTGGCTTATTTGACGGAGTGGAGGCTGGAACCTTTGTTGTCGAAGCAGAACCAGAAATTGACTTTTTAGGACTAGGAGATGATTTAGGAGTGGCACCAGATGCTGAGAGGACATCGAACTCCCAGACGTCTTCATAAGGAAGATAATCTTCTGAGCCATCGTCAGAAAGATTAAACCTACATGTACCAGATTTTAGAAGTTTCAATCTGTACTGATTGCTCTTTGATGGTTGGAGACATACTTTTGGTGTCAGAACGCGTAATCCTGGTAAGGCATCGCCGCTACTGAAAATGTCGATGTCAATTACTTTTCCGGCTCTAGGCTTATCTGGAATAGTTACGTCAACTTCTTGCTCACTTCTAGTAACTTGAAAACTGATATAACTTTTAGAACTCTCAAAATACAGATTTGTAGACGGGGCATAGCCTTCCAATATGCATATTCCTTCGCTATATAGATTCACGATGAGCGACGATGAGGCTAGGCCAGCATTTGCTCCTTCGATATCGCAGATACCGGGAGTTTGTGATCTAACATATCGAGAACCACCATCCGAGTTTGTGTAGACATTGACTGCTCTCGAGGTCAAATATTGGGTTTCAACCGAGCTAAAGGAGAAATTCTGAACTCGCTTCACGATTGGAGTTGCGGAGGCGGCAGGTGATGCACTCGTCGTCGCGTTTGGAGTTGGTGTAGTTCTTGCGGTCAAGTCAACATAAAGTGCCTTATCTGGTGCCCAATCCCATTTATCCGATGCATAGGTTGTAAAACCAGCAACCCAAAACTTGTCTGGAATTCCGGCACATGCCCTAGAGATTTTAAAACCGATCCACCTAACGCTTAAGCCAATGTTCGACCATGTAACTGGAGAACATTTACTCAAATCAGTTTTTCTTCCTCCGGATGAATTTGGTACGTACGCATCGGCAGAAATATTCGAATTATCTAAAGGGTACTGAACACTTCTGTTTGGAAGAATTCTAAAATCTTGATCGTTGCCTCCCAAGATTGCACGAGACTCCGAAGTCCATATCGCAACCATCCCCCAAGCACTTGAGTTAGATGTAAACATAGTTCTACTAATTGGTTGCTTATAATGGAGCCAAACGTGGAGATCATTTGAATTATTGTCGTATAACCCAACTTCAACATAGTCCAGATCGTATTGAGCTGAATAATTTGAAGGGGTGTATTGATCTATTGGTGACATGACCTGAAACGTCTTTTCTGCACCAATAGCAGGTGAAATTTGACCAAATTGACCGAACACCAAGGCTGCGAGAGAAATGAAAAGTGCAACTGATCTAGCAGTTCGAGTCATACCCGATGCTTTTCTCCCGATCACTTTCAAACCCACTTTCAAAAAGCATTTTTCAGATTCCACAATATAGCAAGCCGTGTCTGCTCTTCCGATGGTTGAGCGAGACATGTCTGGTATTTGGCTGTTCATACCGCTTTGACGAAGTTACCATACCTCCTGAAACTGCAACAGGTTTATATGGGACATGACCGGAGGACGGTAACTTATGGCAAAAAAACGGAAGCCCGTGGATGCCGATTCATTGGATACTCAAGAAGTAGAAACAATGAATGTCGAAGTTACTTCGGATCCAAAGATTGGTGAAAAGGAAAAAAAGCGCGCAAAGTTTTTTGGGGGTTCGGAAAAAGGGTCATTGTCACCTTTTGCATTCCTAATAACTCTTTTGATGCTGGGGGGACTTTCTTTCCTTGTCACTTACAAGCCTACTTCGAGCTCTTTAATTGAACCAAAGACCAATAACGCATTGCGAATCTTGCTGAGTATTACCAATTCAGATTTTGCAACAGAGGGTAGCGCCTCTGGATCCCTGGATATCTGCCGGGGGACAAAAGATTTCCCAAATATTGATAAAGCAGTCGTCTACATCAACGATACAAATAACCGTCCACTTGCTTCTATTCCCGTTTCTGAAGCTAATTCCAAAGATGGTTCCATCTGCAAATATGAATTGGAAGCAAAAAGCTTGCCGGATTTCCCTGGCACTAAATTGAATATTTACGTTCAATTTAATTTTGGAACAAGCAACACTTTTTTAGTTGACGTTGGGTCTGAACCACCGTTCAAGAAAGTCAATATTCGATTAACTTTGGGGTAACTATCACCCAGAAATTCGAATATTGCTTAACTTAACTTGATACGAATTAGATGTTCGAGAGACGCTTGCCGATACCGTCAATGGCACAGTTGTACTCTCAAAACCTGTGTCATAGTAAGTAGTTAACCAAATTCTATAAAGGATCCATTTGATTGATCCGTAGGCGTATGCGGTGCAACTCAGAGAAATACTTCCTTTCTCGGCCGAAGACGCACTGTAATTTGAAACGGAGCAACTTGGCTCTTTGCTCCAATCCACATAAAAGTAATCCGTATAAAGATAATCGGTCGGTTGATTAGAAAATGAGAAATCGAATTGCGAAAGTCGAGGTAAATCTGAACATTCACGCTTCAAACATGAAATCAGCGCCTTTTCTAGCTTTAATTGAGCATCCGTGACTTGAGAAGGATTCAGATCAAATTCAATTTTGGGAAAATCTAACTCAGAGTTGGTAGCGCTACCAAAGAAAAATTCATTCTCTCTCTTCTTCGTAAAGCCTGCACCAGTAAGAGCCGCCTTAAATGGTCCAGGGAAGACAACGTATTTCTTCATCGCCAGAGCAGGCTTTTCTACGGATCCAGCCGGCACCTGGTTAATGGAGATTCCGATATCTTTTTCGTTTGCCAGATTCAAAGAAAGAGTGGCCATGGGTTCCGCTGCTGTCCAATCTATCTCGCGAAATACACCAAATTTCGCCTTATATCTAGCTTTAATCAATAATGAAATTTCAAGATCTTTCTTAATGGTGTTTCCATCCATTGGCACAAAGCGAACAAAGCCTTTTCCAGACCACCCATTCCACTCGGAATAAGTCTTCCATGTCAAGCCATCTATTGCTTCCCATTTTTGAAATTCCTTTGGGATAACAGGAAGTTTGTTTGGATTAGGAAACAAAATTGAATCGGCTGCCACTTTAGAAGAGTCACGCTCTACTACGGCTTCGATATATTCTTTCGCAAATCTTTCTGGATTAGAGGCAGCAAAAATGAATGTTTGAAGGATTCCATAAATACCAATTATCAAAGTTACTACCGTCACAAGATAAACTGTTTTGGAGTTTCCTTTGAGCCAAGTACTAGTCTTTGTTGAAAGATCTGCAATAGCTAATCTGAGCTTGGGATCACGCTTCTTTCTCTTTATTTCACTAAATTCAACATTCTCGTCATTCTGAAAATCAGTTGAAGAAACCTCATTAGGTACAACAGCACTAGTCGCTATGCCCACGACTTCTTTAGACGATTTATGGGACAAAGCTTCAGTTCTCTTGGTTCCACATTCTACGCAATATTGAGCGTCTAACTCCATTGGAGCTTCACAATTTAAGCAATTGAGAAGCTTTTCTGTGCCATCTCCATGTCTAAATCCCATGTGTGCTCCTATCTATCAATCTGACAAACATCGCATTTTCTGCCGTTACCAGGCTTCGCTCCACAATTACTGCAATGAACACTCGCTTTAAATCCATTCCCATAAACGGGCTGGATCCTTGTATTAGTTTGAGCGGGGACAACATTTACGTTTGCATTTGCAGATTGATCAACGTCTAATCTTTTTCTTTCTTTCTTTGCGCCAGTCGGCTCAGAGTCAATAATCTTTGACCCACAATTCGAACAGAATCGGTCCGAGGCCCCTAATCCACTTCCACATTCTGTGCAAAATGACATTTCAATCAATCGCTAACTGTTAGTTGGTTGAGGAGTTGGTTCTGCAGTTGGGGTTTGCTTGGTTGGACTTGGCTGGCTAGGACTTGATGGGCTCTGCGAAGCAGAGGGAGAAGTTGTCGGAGATTTCGAAGCTTTTGAAGTTTCGCGCCATACTAATTTATTATCAATCTTCGCGCATACATATGTCTTTCCACCTGCCGCTCGAGGTGAATTTTCTTTAGGGCAAGTAGTACCTGCTATGGCTTTTGTAGGAGAAGTCGATTTTTTCGAAGTCTTTGATGGGGTTGCGGATTTCTTAGCAGTGGGACTCTTGGATGCTGCCGCAGAAGGAGTTACCTCCGGCTCGACACCTTGATTCAGATCTTCAGGGTTAAGTTGCAGCTGAAGTTCAATCACTTTTTGCTGCAGAACATAAATCTGCTGCTGTAGTCCTTCCTTGTCGATATTTCCGCTTTGTCCACCGGAAATTGCGAAATTAGCCAATAATGAAAAGAGAGAGAAAACACCGGCGATGGCGATTGTGCGACCGATAGAAACTCCGTTTGCACCTGAACTACTTTTCATTTCGACGCCAAAATCCCTCTGGTTTTTAGAATCTCCAGAGCCATTTTCTAATCCCAGTTTTTCGAGAGAAGTGTCCTCTTCTTCGGCATAAGGCCTAACTTCTTTGTCTAAAGAAATGAACCAACCACGCTTTCCATTTATTGGGTCAACAACAATCGTGATCATTCCATCTTTGTTAAAGAATTCATTCTGAATAAATTTGTCATAGTCGGATAGGAAAACTCCGAAGTTTGGATGGGAGTGAAACCATCCAATAAGTTGAGCATCGCCGCTAATTTCACTCATCTCGGCAAACGCCGTTTCCCACGTCTTATTTGTGAAAGTCAACTGGGACTGTGTGTTAGCCGTGTGCTTTGCCTTCAAAACGTGAGTGACGGTTGATTTACCTTCTGAGACAGTTCCCACAAGAAAGCCACCAACTTCAGTCTTTGTCGAACTGAAACAATGTTCTTCAATCTTTCCAAGGAGTTCTTCAGAACACACAATTTCAAATCTCTTTTGCCCCGACATTATTCTCCCCTTATAGCGATTGTTCTGGTTTCCCCATCAACGATCTGGACCAAAGCACTATGCGGCCAATACTGCCCGCTTAATCTCACATTTGCCACTACATCAACGGACATAACCCGATTGAAAGAAGTGACCTCAAGCTCGGCACCGCAGGATGAGCAAGATCCTTTTCCTTTCATAAGATCTGCAAAGCCCGCTTGCGGGGAAGAACCACAATTCATACAACCGCTAATCTGCACAAAATCATTAAAGAAACTCAAGTACCCTGTTTCAGATACTTTGCACACAGCCAATATTTCGGCCAATGAATTTGGAAGACCGAATTCTTGTGAAATGGAAACAGGATCGTCGTGATACATGCAGTCTGGGTCTATATCAATCAATGAACTAAATGTATCCATTTGGTCTCCAAGAAAACGCCAAATCTTGTCCTTCAAGGCACTCATATCCTGCCGACCTGCAAGGTGTTTGATTGCTTCTTGGGTTTGCACGCCTGCAATTATTGATGAGGTCGTGGCATTTGTTGGAGTGTGACCTGCAAGTATTTCATCCTTTCCTAACAAAGCGCACGACTTTCTTTTTGCAACAATTTCCCATTCTTTTGAAGTCATGGTGCATGCGTAGCAAGGTCCAGTAGGAGTGAAAGTTTGAGCTTTCCCCATCAAACCTTCGATTGCACCATCTATCCAGAATTTTCCAATTCGTCGGATTGCGGCCCCCAGCCAAATTCGAGCCTCTCGGTTATCAAGTCCGGCAACAACTAAATCAAACTTTTCAAGGAATCCATCACCCAGGCGCTGGACGGGACATGTGTAAGCAAATGTTTGTACGTCGGGGTTCATAGTCTTTGCAGCTTTCGCAAGCACCTCTGATTTGTAAAGACCTTCGTCGCCCTCGCGAAAAAAAACACATCGAGCCAAATTAGTGTGCTCAATCTGATCCATATCTACAATAGAAATCTTTCCAACACCGACTAGAGCAAGATTCTTAACAATCTCATTCCCAAGCGCTCCCGCACCAACGACCAGTACATGGCTAGCTTGGAGAGCTTGCTGATCCCACCATGTAATACCTTTTTGTCTGTTGTACTTGTCTTTCTTTGTTAGATCTATAGACACGTTTAGGTTTTCTATCCAGCAACGATTTGTGCAAGCAATCTAAGAGTGTCGCCATTTTGAACGCCTGCCTGCGATAAAGTTGAATTGTCATTGATTTGACGGCCTGTTTGATTATGATGAAAAACATAGGACATTGGGGCGCCATCCGGACTATTCAGAGGAAGATCCATAACTTCAACCAACTTCGCAATAATGTGAAGTGCCTCGGCATCATCTGGAAGAGTAACGTCTTCACGTCGAGCTCCCGCCATGTCGGTTACCGTCACATCTAAATCGGCCATTTGAATTCCTCTCCGTCGAATGAAAATACTTAGACTTCTATTCGAATTCGCCTCTTTGAAGTCTTTGGATTTCTGCGAGAAATCATGACCCCAACTCCAATTCCGAATATGAAGGTTATAGTGGCAGATATCAAGATTGGCATCAATACATCCGCACCAGTTTTTCCGACTGGCCTTGGAAAGTTCTGTCCGGATGAACCCTTATTGGAGGCATAGCGATAATCTGCTTTGATATCTTCAGCTTTGTATGCGTAGATATCACCATTCCGCTTGTCCTTACTAATCACCAAACCAATAAGCCCCCCTGAACTGAAAACAGGACCTCCTGAGCTACCGTGGTCAGCGGGAATATCCAATACAAGCCACTCTTCATTTAAATCTCGAAATATCTCTTTGAGTTTACCTTTTGATAAGAGCAAGCCATCAATAGGTGAGCCAACTGTGAAAACCTCGGCGCCCATGGCTGGCACCTTTGATATCGCTACTGTTGGAGAGATCGCTTTTTGAACTATTAAATATGCAAGATCTTTGTTCTCGCTAAACAAAATTGAAACCGCAGTGGTTTTTTCGCCTTTACTATTTGAAAGAGTTGGCTTTTGACAGTCTTCTACGACATGCTTGGCAGTCACCACCACTTTATTTTCTAAGAAGAATCCTGCACCTCGCGATTCGGAGCAAGAGACTTGAACTCCATAATCAATATAACTCTTCTCATCAATTGCATTCGTAGCAGGGCAGAGTCCAATTGCAAACAATAAGGAGATACATAATCTCTTTAGGATAGTCGTGTTACTCCCGACTGAATCTGCTTTTGGCTCTTCTTCTCTCTAAATCGAATAGAAGTTGATCCAATAGTTATCGTGTTTGTGTCTTGCAGATAGAAACGCATATCTGCAGTGCCATCAACAGTACAAGGCATGCCTGGGTTTAGACTTTCGAGAATCGTTCGACCGCCTTGAGTAAATATTCGAGCATGTCTCGGCGCGATTGCAGAATCTTTAATTAGTGTGATGTCTGCTTGAGGGGAAGAGCCGATAATGATTTCGGATTTGTAGAGAATAAATTGCTTACCGGCCATACCACCAGCGATTATGTCAATCCATTGAGTTCGTGCGGCTTGCTCAAGTAACGCCATTGAAGACCCAATAAGAAGGCCTGTAAGGCAGATTCC
>Ga0075470_10000640_pt1 | contig 11159 bp, 4 predicted proteins | sample DEB19_08_DNA_4_FD_71482 | JGI IMG/M metagenome (GOLD analysis project Ga0075470, IMG submission 71482) | Aqueous microbial communities from the Delaware River and Bay under freshwater to marine salinity gradient to study organic matter... | ecosystem: Environmental > Aquatic > Marine > Coastal ... | reverse complement strand
CTCGCACGGGCAGAAATTTGGTTACCACTACGGGTTGCAGAACCAGTCTTTGTTGTCTGGTTAACATTAATCCACTGTTCACGCTGGAACGGATGCGGGTTGCCCGGATCAGGGTCGTTTGCGACAATACCAGCAATACGATATTGTTCTTTTACGACCGTTCCTGACCAGTTTTCGCTCCAATCATTCCAAATGGTGCCAAACGTCTTCACTGTGTTGGCCGACCCCCAGCTATCATTTTCATTATATAAATTGACAACCACAGAAGGATTGATACGCGTTTCGAACCATGTATCCGACTGCGGAATTAACTTTAATGACCCCGACCAAGACGCCACGTTGAATGGATTAATATTCACACTTTTCGACGCCAGTGGTTGATTGATGAGCGGTAGTTCTGAATATGACAAGGTAACCACACCTGTGGTCTTTTCAACACCAGAACTAGCACTTTCATTAAATTTCCCGATACGGAACGAGTTGGAAATAAAGAATGGACGCAACACACGTTCGGCACGGTCAATACTTGATGAGTTATCCGGATTGGTAACATCCATGATAGCAGTTGACACGAACGGATCTACGAGAATGCCGTTCTTGTACCGCTCCATATCAAATTCATCAAACTCCGGTGTACTTAAGGTTTGCTGCTCTAGTGAATTCAACTGTACGTAGTATTCAATATTCTTAATACGTTGCTCTAATTTACCGATATCTTTCATCGTGTACCGCTTGTATTCAAACGGTAAAAGCTGGGCAGATTCTGTATTCGAACCATACGCCTTGTGTGAAACGAGATACAACGTGATACCATCTTCAATATCAGCAGGGGGCACCGGGTTGAGACTAGGTGTGCCCTGATAAATCTTAAATTCCTTATTCTTGGTCAACACAACCCGGTCAATACGCGGCAGATAGTATGAATAATTTGTCTGGAACACCGACAACGGATATGGTGTTACTTGCGTACCGAATGTTGCAACAGTATTCACATACGGATTTGACGCAGTGTTTGCAAGTGTGGTATTATTGGCCCGAATTGGCCGGAAATCCACACAATCGCGCAAGATATAGGTAGTGCCAGTCTTTGGATTTGTGAATGATGGGATATCAACGTATCCATCGTCCAAACCAGAATTTGTATAACTTTCTGCGGTGAAATAACCATTAGACGACGACGCGAAGAAATCGATCATGACTAACATTTGATTCGCCGCTGGGTAATGTGAAAAACCGGGTTTCAGCACTAACGAAGCGTGGTCATAACACCAGTCGCGTTGCCCGTTGTCGAGTGTGTACCGATCCGTTACATCTACCCACGCCGAAACGTTTGCCGGGTCAGGAACGGCATAGACATTACGAACACGATACACATCAGCCACACCAAGACCAACGACACGAGATGATGAAGCATTAATATTATTAATACCGACATGACCGCGATCAAGGGTGCTAATTACATTCGAGGAAGTCACAACAACATTCGAGGTATTCGTATTCGCAGTTATAAGCGTCTTAAGACGTGGATTTGTTGTATTAACACTAACTCGCGCATACACATTAATTCCACCACTCCCCACCAATGACGTGGGTATTGTTAATGTTGCCGTGGAACCAGCAATAACCACATTCGATGTGTGAAGCGGAACAATGTTTGTCGTATTTGCGACAACGAAACTTTCGTATACCGCAGAAGTTTCCGTAAATTCTTCACCGGCAGGCAAACTAAATGAAAATTGTGTGTTCGCGCCTGATGTGGTTCCTGACGCGGCTCCCAAGAACCGAATGGTCTGGAAGCTTTCCTGACTAAACGAATCGGCTTTCACCCAATTGTGGCGCAAAGGGAATACTAACGCAGTTTGGTCGGAACCAGACACCACAGTGTTGCCGGTAGGAATATTCCCAACTTGGCTAAGAGGATGAACATTCAGCCCCTTCCCTTTTGTTACACCATTGGCTACGCTGCGAATAGACTTATCGGAAAATGTAATAGCCACATTACCAGTAGCGTTAATGGTCGAAAAGAACGCATTTGACGTAACTTGAATAGTTGTAGTAAACAGCGGCCCAACGACAGTTGTGTTTGAATTTAATGCATAATAATCTAATTGCCCACCATTAATATCATACAACGTAATCTTCGCACCACCATATGCCCCGTTACCCGTTGGCACAATACCAGTCGTAGCACTGGTCGCATTTTGTGCGATAGTAATAAAATACCCTGTCGTGTTGCTCACAGTAGCAGTCGCGACGGTCAAACGCGTTGCATTACCGGTAGCATGTTGTGTGGTGTCAACCACAAAAGTCTTGTTATTGAATTCAGCGTTAACCAAATACATTTTGTAAATGGTGTTAGCATCACCAATACCAGAATGAAATACTAACGACCGAATGTAGGCTGTGCCAATTTTCGAGGCATTGTAAATGCTGCTGCTGGTATTAATATTTTCATACGACACCGCATGAAGATCGGCTTGACTTGTAGTGTCAATTCCAAATAATGTAGTGCTGCTGGGTCGTGTGACATACACATACGGACCAAAAAATGTTCCCGTATCGGAATTTGTCGTATTCTCGGTTGTTCGTGGGCGGTCCATCGCTAGTTTTGTAACACCAGTTGTTGCAACCTGATACCCGCGCACATACGCTCGACCAGCACCAATTTCTGCATTAAACTTATTCGAAGAAACAATAACGCCGGTCACATTTGACGCATCAAGAGAAAACGCGGTATTCACATATAACACACTACTATTCACAACAGTAACGATGTCACGACGCTCACCATTGACCACTAACACATCATTATTTGTGGCTTCGGTGTCAAACGCAGTTGTTACACCAGCCATCGTGACCAATGTGCTTAATGCATTGATGTTGATGGTGCCAGTCATGTTCGGCATGTCCAGAGGAGGATTGTGATCTTTGATATTTAATGTAAATGGCGATACAACATAATCCCCAGATTCATCATACGTGCGTTCGGCCAACACATCTTCTAATAATTCAGGCTTTGTGCGTTCGGCGGGTTGAGCCAGAACACCATCAATGACTCTAGCAATTTCGATAAAATTCTCGTCCGCGTTTTGTTCAATCGAACTTGTTCCTTGAACTGGCTTGCTCACTAACGTTGCAGTTAACTTTAACCGATGCGCACCCGGTGCCGCGTAATTCGATGCACCCAACGCCGGGTCATACAACGATGAATCGTCCGCTTCAGTAATAACTGTCTCATTGATTTGGAAACCAACACGGGCGGTTATTAAATTCGTGTTTGAACTGAGTACAATAGACTGTCTGTCGGCATCGACCATGTGCCCGGATAAGAAAAACGTTCCGGCATCAACAGAAAAAACTGCGGCATTCTTGACGGTTACTGGTGATGGAGCCAGCGTCATCGTGGCCATGGTCGAATTGGTTTGTGTATTGATGAACGTCACACCCTCGCCGCCGATAAACCGGGCACCATTTAACGGCGCGACCACCACCGCTGCGTATGATTGTGATGGCTGGTTTGAATATTGAACGACACGACCTTCCGCACCGCTGGTTACACCCCGAATAATAGCGCCGACACCGGTATTTGCTGTATAAAAATTGGTAATATCAACGTTTGTGTCGCGAATAAACTGGACCGCAATCACATTGTTGGCGAAAGTAAAACTGCCTCCGGTTAACGAAGCACCTTCCTTGAAAACACCCGCGCCTAATTGTTCAACCTGATTCTGCAACATAGATTGCATCTGGTTGAGTTCCCGTGTTTGTACTGGCTTTGCTGGCCGAATTAATACACGATGAAAGCGTTTTGTGCGGTCATAATCGTCCCAGTACGGGCCGCTCGATAAGGTGTTCAGAATTGTATTAGATAGAGGCATACTCGTGTTTTAACCCGCGTTTAAAATGTTATGACCGTGCGTATGGTTTCAGTCTGATTATTGGCACGAACTACAGGCGTTATATTATTGACATATAGAATATCGCCTGAATAGGGCGTAAACGAAGGATATTCTATTGAAGTTATATAGGCGGTGACGCCAGAAGCACTGACAGTCGGTACAAATGATTCGGGAACAGACGGTATTGTCGTTGCGCCGATAATCATACCCGTGGTGTTACCATTACCAATTCCCTGAATATATGTATTACCAGTAACAGTAAAATTACCACTCACACCAACAATTTTTAATACTTGTGACAATTGTTCGACAACCACACCATAGGCACCTGTGCTTGGTTGCCACACCACTTCATCTTTTGTAAAAGACCCGGAAACTGCATATAAGGTCAGGTTCATCGTTTGACTATAGACATTTCCTTCGGCTCGTTCATTGGTTCCGTATAATAACGGATTTTTAATAATACCTACGCGACGAAAATCATTAGAAGTCGCAATAGTCCCAGCCTCGTTACCGACTAACTCTGTATACAACATGAGGTATCGACCATCTAATTCGAGCGTATTGTCTATACCATGATTGGTAATATAAAACGTTCCGGTTGTATTAGCAAAAGAACTGCGAGGAGAAATAATCGCAGTAGCGGTTGCACCACTACCCCCACCACCAGAGATTGTAACGGTTGCTCTCGAATAATTTTGTCCACCGGAAATAATATTAATAGCAGATACGGTGTTTGATGTAATTGTCGCAGTAGCAGCGGCACCCGTTCCATCTCCATCTATGGTCACGGTCGGCGTCGAAGAATAGCCGATGCCGTTTGTTTCGACAACAACACGCAATATTTCTCCGTTACCGGTAAATCTTGCCGCATTAAACACTTGATACTGATTCGTCCCATCATCTAAAATATCGCCGTTCGCATTTAAGTTATCGCCGGTAGAAGTGACCGGAATATATGAGGCCGTCATATACTTCGTATTCTGTGTGGGTGTGATGGTGTACAGGTATTTCCACACATAATTCAACGGGTCGCCACTAGCAATAGTTAAACTTGAAATATCTAACTGACCGGTTATGGTTGGTTCTGATGTGCTATTCGACGGCCCTGATGTGGCGTTAGAACGTCCATTGTAAATACATTTAAACACGTGATTTTCGGATGTTCGAACATAAAATGGATAATCTGTGTTCGCAACTGCGTCGCAATGACACATGCGATGATCATACATATTGTACTTGTTGTTCGCGGTCCAATCGTAACGAGGCGTTACGTGAATAATATCTTCAGATGAAATACGCTTGAACGCAACAATATCTCGCCAATAATCGAACGTAGTATTTGCAACAGAATCATTAGGGGTATCTACGGTTCCGTCGCCGGTTGACCATGAAGTCGGACGACCAATAAACAGATAATAAAAATCGTTATCTGGTTCGGTTAACGACTCGACAAATTGTTTTGCGGAATGAACGTGAAATTTCTGGGAAATTAATTCTGCCATGATTATATGTATTTATACAACTGTCGTCGATATAGTTGACGAAGAATTAATAGACAAATCCGCCGCATTATCAATAATTCTTCTGGCTAATAACAGCCCACCAGCAGGATGCACCAATCGTTTGACAATATCCTGATATGTTGATAAATTTTCTTCTGACGACAAAATATATGAGAACGGTTGATATTTATCTTCGCTTTGAAGATACATATCACCCGACGCCATACTCTTTGTATTTTTGAAACGCCCTTGTCCTTTGATGATACCAGCAACCACAATACCTACTTCAGCCCCATTACCACTAACAGTGGTTGATGTCGTGCTATTGACAAAGAAGGTATTATTGTTAGAAACATAACCCCCACCGCTCGAAATGACATCAATTTTACCGATCTGTCCTGTCGCCAACACCGGCACTAAGTTAGCCATCTCAAATGTGTAATATAGAGTAGATAAAACATTCGAACCAGCAATATCTGCGGTGGGTGTTGATGTCGGCATAGGGACATACACATACGGCGATTTAATTGTGTAATCGGCCCCTGTTGAAATTAATGTCACTTCTGATATTTTTCCTATTTCGACCAACGAACCATTCACATACCATGGCAAATAGTTCACCGTGCTTGTAATGCTACCAATTAAACTGCTAAGATTTAAATTATAGACTGAGCTTAAGGCATTTCCTCCAGACCAATCACTCGCGTTTAAAATAACTTCTTGATCATTCCGTCTAGCATTATATGTTGTCGTTCCATCTTCAAATAGTAATTTGTAACCATCTTCGGTCGCAGAATCACTGTTTAATAGTAAATCGCCAACCAACACATCCGCAATAGAAACGCCTTGCTCATAATATGTTACAGCTTCTCTCGTAGCCACGAAATCTGTTAAATCACTCGTTTCGTTGAGTGCGGTAAAAATAATTCGTTCGCTAGATTCAGTTAAGATATCGCCTGAGCTAATCTTACTCACATAACCAGACAAACCATAACCGCCGGTCCCAGAGTTGTCCACTATTAAGGACAGATTGGCGTAGTAACCATCGCCACCGCTTACCACATTAATCGACAAAATATCAGTGCTTATGAGGCTTGCAACCTGTCCAACTGCCCCATACCCATCACTAAACCCATACGGAACATATATTTTATCACCTATGTTATAGTTCTGACCAGTTTCTGAAATAGTGAACCCAGAAACGGAACCAAGTAATTCAGCAGTGATAGCAAGAGGATCTTCCACAGGCACCGTCGAAATAGTTTCGCCTGCCAAAAACACCCCACCCCCCGCTTCCTCTGTGGTGAGATGAAATGGATAAATGGTGGTTGATAACCCTTCAGGTGGAGTGCCGTATGCCGTAACCGTCAGACAACTTCCGTCAACAGTTGGGTCGTCGCTTTCAATTAAGATATTACTTAATATTTTATTCGACTGGATGTTTTCAACCGTGACAATTGCCGTAGGAATATCGGCCTCGTTTCCTACTGTTACAAATGACACCGTCGCTTGCGCATTACTGGTCAACCCTACAATTTCGCGAGTCACCAATTGCGTCACGTCACCAACCGCCGTGTCAATATTCAGCTTGATGACACTTGGCGCTTCGTATTGATTTTCTGACGTGGTAAAGACGCTATCACGCGGATAAAAAAAATCAATCTCTTTATTATACAACGCTCGAAATAAAAATTTATATGATTCTTCGCTACCACGCGATTGATAAAAATCGATGATACGCTTCGTCAGCGTCGATGTTGATGACATACCTTGAGGTATATCATTTAAGAATGTATTTCTGAAATAGATGATAAAATCATCAAGAGTCTCATCTATATCATGAAATGTTAAAATTTGTCGTAATGCGCCTTTTGATTGACGGACAGTTTTTTGTGTTTCAGGATAATATGTATTAGCAAAATATGTTTTTGCTGGAATATCGGAAATAGTTAATGACGTATTATTTCCAATAGTTTTGACCGTAAAGATATCTGCACCAACTTTAAACCGCTGGTTAATAGCAAATGTTGTTGAAAACGTAGTGTTCGCACCAACGACCGTTGAATTATTTGTTTGAATCGTTACTAGACCACTACCGGCATTAAATGTTGAAGCAATCGGCAACGAATCATATTGTTCAAGAAATTCGTAATACGCTAAAATAAACGCAACAAGTTGTGGATATTCGCTTTCAACGAAATCTGGTATGATTTCGCGCACTCGTGTTGTGACTCTGCGGTGAACATCTTCTGAGAAATGTGACATAGTTTAGTTACCGAATGTATGAACCGGCTCCGATACGACCACCAGCCGTTACTCGTCCAAATGTTGTCATATTTGTGTTCACTAAGTCATCAATGATGATAACCTTAATATTTTCACGTGGTATTAAGATAATTTGATTGCGGTTGGGTACGATATCAGAATTACTTGGTATCGCCCGTAGCTTTAATTGATTGTTGAGACTTGTTGTTATACCAGTTGGCCGGAAATTCGTAAACGTCACTATACCGGTTGAAAAATTAATACTGCCTACATTTGATTTCACAACAATCTTTTCACCCGACCCATCGTTGCCATATACATGTAGCACATCTTGGTTATTTTCAACATAACACCCACGGCGTTCTAGACCGATTTCATCAACATGTGTGAACGTTTGTACTCCAACCGACGAGGTAAAGGACACCACATTTGCCCCCGCTCCCGGATAATAAATGGGATTTCCAAAATTCGCCGTGTATGAACCTGTGGTTGACACAATATCCAAACGTTTTTCTAATTCAACGATAGTCAAATTATTCTGAATACTTGTATCTGCCGTATCAACAACATTCACTAATTGCGAATATCTAAAATATGAACCAAATTCTCCAAGATTAGCCGTGCCATATGACATAATAGATTCAACGACAGACTGTCGAATGTCTTCTATACTGGCGGATGTTAATGCCGGTGAATACCGGACTTGAGTGTCAATGACAATATATACATAATCCGGGTCAACCAGCTCATACCCCATCGTTGGCATCGATTTAGGACGAAGTATGTTTTTAATAATATATTCTTTTTGAACCGAGCCATAACGTAATGAATTCAATGGTTTCAAAGAAATAAACATCTTCCCATACGTAGGCGGATCGTTATCCTCTCCTCCCCACACAGTCGCAGAACCAACACCACTCACTTCGGCTAAAATGACTGCCCTTGCATCAGATGGTGTGACTATTCGTCCTTGTATCTGATAAATCTTTGGTGCGTTTTTCTTAATACCTTCAATACTCTCCCGTTCCTGACCGCCATATGAAGGAATATTTGAATTGTTTAGCGCAGCCGTGATATTGGTGGTTTGACTTAACAATCCCAAGGCCACACCCGTATATACGAACGAACTCGCCCCGTCAGCGACAGCCCCGTTCGTATACAAGTAATTCACGACAACTCGCTGACCCACATGCAAATTCCGCCCTATTTGGTTGTCACCAAACTGTAATTGATAAGTACCTTCGTTTGTCTCAGACAAAAAATACACGTTTGACGTGGGTGTGGTTTCAACTGCATTTGTTGCGCGTGTATATGTATATGAAAGGGGACTGGTATTACTTGGGCTGACAGCTACCGTTATTGTTCGTGTATCGACCGACTGATTCAATAATGTTACAGAGACACCCGTGTTTGAAACGGTCGCAATATCAAACGTTTGTTGAAGTTTAATCCCTTCATATAACTCTACACCAGTAAAGACAACAGTATTTGCATTATTAACATATTGTGAATAATCCGATATGGTATAAAATGTATACGTTTGGCCCGAAACGGTTGCAGTGAATGGACTATATTTTGGAATAGTGATCGACGCTTCAGACGTAACAACATTAGATACGGTGACATCAACTATAGCAACAGACGCTGACGTTGATCTCGGCGTATATCCAACCATACGAGCAGCAGCTACGACAGAATTTCGTAATTGGGCTGTATGTAAAAATGATTCGTTGACGGCGAAATTAGTATACCAACCATGATAATACGCATCATATGATAAAATATCAACCAATAAAGAAACAGCAGACCCTTCATAGTTATAGTCTTTAATATCAGTTTGATTCTTTAAAAATTTGATCAACTCATTACGAGTTGTGTCGAAATCTAACGGAACAATTTTAATTTCTGTTGGTAGTATCATATGTGATTATCGCAGTCTTCGCAATGAAACGGTTGTAGTTGTAAGGGTTGGTCTGTTGACCACATAAAAACCAACATCAACCATAATCGTGTTTGAATCTAGTAATTCTTTGTTTGGGCCATAATTTGTATACATATCAACAAATTTCACGATTGCTCGTGGCTCAAATTGGTCGATCACATCTTTAATACTCTGTGCCAACACACGTGTAGTAATATTGTCCATTGGCTCAAATAACAATCGTCGGATATCACTTCCAATAGATGGTTGGAAGGGCCGTTCATAATATGATGTCAAAATAAGATTTTTTACCGATTGTGAAACGGCGTATTCGTCTGTTACGATTTCTATATCTTTTGATAAAGGATTTGGCTCAAAAGAAATATTAAAATCTGAATATATTGCCATATGAATATTTAGTCAACTTAAATTAACAGGTTGGCCATGTATCAGAACCAATAATATAGTTATTACTTGATAGTTGACCACGGTCGCCACTCGCGCAATCGCCGTTATTCACAGCATTGACAATGCGAGACAGATAGTATCCGTTCCAGCCCACCCACCAAATACCATCACTAAATGAGCTTGGAGTCTGCGACATACCAATCCAGTAATCAATATCAAACCGTGCGCCATCATCACACACGGAAAGAGACTGTATTCCTTCTTCGGTATAGCAATCGATACCCAACGAATCAAGAATGTCATCGTGAATTTGAGTTCTGATCGTTTCCGCATCAAGACTAACCCCAACAGGCGGCTCCCAATAGTAATTAATCGGTGTTGTATTTGTATATGGAGGCGGCGGAACAAACCCGCAATCCATATCAGTCCATGCGTTAAACCCATCCGATTGTTCAGGAGTATTGACGCCGATGGGTTGCTTTAAGGTTTCCCGAGCAGACAACAGCGTAATACCTGCGGCAGCGAGTGACGTTTGCTCGTCAACATATGCCTGATCACTGCTCAGTTGAACGGGGTCCGTGTATACATTAAAGTGATATAAACCTTCACGATGGACATCATTAAATGGCTTCGTGAATACTTGTCTTCGATTATTTGATGGGCTTAATGAAATATGAATCCACGCCTGCCCACCGGCCACATCACTAAAACATAAAATAAGTTGGTCATAGTTAATATGATCACGACACCATACCGCCAAATCAAATAACTGACTGCCGTTTGTCAGAGAACCATCACCTAACGTAATATCAATGGCTTCACCGCGCTCGTGAGGACTATTTTTGGTGTTCTCTGCACGAAACCCTTCTAAAATTTTGACTGGCGGGAAATTCATCGATGCGACATAATCTCGAATGGGTGTATAGACATTTTCTGCCAACAACACCAACCGATACATAATTTCGTCTTTCAATAAACCACACTGCGCAACGAGTGCGTCGTCCGGCCCGCCGATAGGTTTAAATGCGGCGGCGTTACCAGTTACATCTGTTGCTGGATCTGTGGTAGTTTTGACTTTAGACGGGTCAAACAGCCGGGGCGATGCCTTTAACGCAGCTAGCGTTTTAAAAATTTTAAATTGCGGAGGTATTCCAGACGCAA
>Ga0075470_10000634_pt1 | contig 11226 bp, 3 predicted proteins | sample DEB19_08_DNA_4_FD_71482 | JGI IMG/M metagenome (GOLD analysis project Ga0075470, IMG submission 71482) | Aqueous microbial communities from the Delaware River and Bay under freshwater to marine salinity gradient to study organic matter... | ecosystem: Environmental > Aquatic > Marine > Coastal ... | reverse complement strand
CGCCGCTACACTGCGTCTGGATTCGCAAATGCCGCTGGGACCACCGGCGCCACGGCTATCGGGATCACCCCTGGTTCTGCCGTGATCGCCCTGATCGACTGTCTCATGGTCGGGCCAGGGGACGCGCCCAACAGCACGGACTGCTCGGCCCGAATCCGAATGGGCCGCACCACAGCGGCCGGCACGGGCACATCCGTGACGCCGCTGGTGGTCGGACTGAACTCCACCCCCGCCTCGTCGACGGCGCTGGCAGCCCACACGGTCGAGCCGACGTTTGTTTCTGGCCAGACGCTTCTCGACATCTCAATCAACCAGCGTGCCTCGCTCCAGTACCAGGTGCAGGACGGCCGGGAGTTCGTCTCGGTCGCCGGGGCCGGCAATGGAATCGCGGCGGGAATCGTCAGCGCCGGCCAAGCGTACAAGCCGCACGTTCAGATCTGGTGGAAGGAATGAAATCCGCCGATGGCTACCTGCTGATCACGCCGCCTGATGGCAGGCCGATTGAGGCGGACACGCGACAGTGCGTCCACTGCTCGGGTCACTGGGCCGTGCAGCCTGGCAGTGGCCATGTGCGAGGCTACTGCATGCGTTGCGACGGGCCGGTGTGTGGCCCAGGCTGCGCGGAATGCCGTCCGATCGCACGGCGGATCGATGAGGCACTAGGGCAGAACCCCACGGCCGTCAGCGTGCCAGTGCTATGGGTGCCGAGTAAATGAAGGCAATATCGTTTCCGCTCATCACGACTCCACTGCTCCCGCCAACTGTGGCCGAGGAGCCGGCAGTCGGCTGGATGGTGGATGCGATTACGGTCACTCCGCTCCCACGGCGGGCCTTGCCATCCGAGCCGGCAGCCTTTGTGGTCTGGGAGCCACCACCACCGGCGTCGACTACGTCGGACTTCGCCTGGTTCGACCCCACCTCGCGATTCACCCGTCGTGTCAACCAGCCGCCGGGCCCAATCGTCTCGCCCCCAGGGCTGCCCGACGGAACAGTAATCGTTCCCCCGCCACTGGTGCCGGCGGGCTGCGTGCATCTGATGGACCACCGGCTGGTGCAGTCGTCGCTGGCTGGCACAGCCATGGCCTACTCCATCCTCGCCGATCGCCGGCTCCTCCAGTCTGGCCTGTCCTCCACATCCCTCTGCGAATGAATTATGGGCATCCCAGCTGATCAACGCGAGGTCGTCGCTGGCACCACGCCGGTGTTCACCGCCACCCTGAAGGACCACTCAGGCGTTGCCATCCCGGCTGCCGCGCTGACCTCGCTCACACTGACTGTTTGGGCCAAGCCATCGTTGACCGTCATTCGCGATGCGGTCAACGCCCTGAACGCAAATGGGGTCACAATCCATGCGACGAGCGGCCTGATCACCTGGAATGTGTCGGCGGCTGACACCGCACTGACCGACGCCGACCCGCGGATCGACAGCGAGGCCCACTACTATCGGTTCGACTGGGCCTGGGAGACGGGCGGCCAAGCCTACGCCGGATCATCAGGCGTCGACCTGTTCCGTGTACTGAACCCGAACACGCGGCGCGAGGAGCAATGATTCGCAGTCAATCACCGCACCGCGGTTGCCCACGGGAACCTGAGACCAGTCAATGAGCCGCAACGCCTGGTCGCTCAGCAGGCCAGAGAACTCGAACGCGGCGCCGATCCCATTGGCCGCACAGCAGTGGGTGATGGCTGCTCGCCTCAGGCTTCCCCACAGATCGGCCACTGGCCACCCAGATGCCGAGGCGAAAAGCCTGGCGGGCCTCGCAAGGTCGCCCACGGGCAGGACGAACTGGCTGCGACGGTGCGACCGCGAAGGCAGCGCGTCACACAGATCGGGCATCAGGGCCTCTGGGATGCGGTACACGATCGGCCGACGCCGCAGGGGGCCCGGCACCTCGATCTGCCTGATCGCAACGTCCAAGGCCCGCCTGCGAGCGTTCAGGAGCTGTCTCGGTGTCAGGCCGCAGAAATACGCCAAGCCAGTCGACGCCAGCACGGTCGCACGCTCGCCCTCGGGCACGGCAGGGGAGCGTCGCACGTCGCGAAATGCTGCCATCACCTCGTGAATCGTCGGAGTCACAGCCATGGGTCGCATCCGCCAACGGGTCCAGTTCTACCTGTCACCACAGCACCTGCCAGCAGCCCGGCGCCTGGCTCGCCAACAGGACCGCACACTCTCAAGGTTCATTGAGGAGCTGGTTATTGAGCGCCTACGAGCGTCTCCCACGCCTTCTGCAGTCGCCGACGTGTGTCGGTGTCTGAAGCCTGCGTCGCCTGACGAATGTCGGCCAGCGTGATCAGCCCCTTGCGCTGCAGAAACCACTCTGCGGCCTCCGCGCGCCGCTCTTCCCGATCGCCCAAGCGGCGATCACGCTCTTCCGTGGGATCAAGGCCACGCTTCTCATCCGAGCGCTTTTTGCGCAGTGTCCGAGCCGCAGCTAGAGCCTCAAGATTGGTGAGGATCGCCGAAGTCACCTCGCGTGCCTGCTCAGTCCCTCGCTTGCTCTTATCGGCCTTGACGGCTTCGTAGTACCACTCCCACATACGCTGCCGAACCTGGGTGGTAAACACGTCGACGAGTTGAGCCTTGGCTTTCTGCTCAGCGGTCAGCTGCGCGCGGAACGCCTCCTGCTCCTCTGCCTTGAGCCGCGAAATCGGATTCAACTTCCCAAGGTGTGCAACAAACGCCCGGTATCCACGGTCGGGATCAGTCTCGGCCATCTTGCGATAGCCAGCCAGGAAGGTCGCTTTGTCGTTGGCAATCGCGGCAGCTCGCATGTCGCGGTATTCGGACACCGGATTGATCGCACCCGTAAACACGCCTCGCTGCTGGTTGTACTGGTTCACTGCCTGGTGCATCTCGCCCATGGCATTGATCGCCGGGTCGGCCAATGAGATGAAGAACGAGGCCAGCCATTCCCGCCGCGGTCGGCGACGAACGGACGGGTCCATCCAGTGACTGAGCCAGAGATACTGTGATTCCAGCCCGAAGTTTCGGCTGATGATCTCGCCCGCGGGCCGCTGGTAAGCGGTGTCGCTGGTGGCATCGATGGGCATGGTCAGGCCATCCCCTGTCCCGGCCACCCCGGCGAGGGCATCGTAGAGCGGGGACCTCTTGGGAACCGCACCGAACCCAACGGTCTTGATGAATGGATTCAGGCCACCGATCGCCCGCTGGTAGTTCGCGGCCAACGGGGACGTGAGGACTTGAATGATTGCCTGCGGTACGCTGATCTGCCCAGCAGCCGCCTTCTGCACGGTCGTCAGCGCCTGGCGATACCCGGTCAGGATTGCGGCATCGCCGAACATTGAGACGTTGCGAATCAGGGCCTGCTTGCCGTTCACCATAAACGGCAGGATCACCAGTGGGCGTTCACGGTCGGCCTCCGACAGCCGATCCCACGGCTGTGTGGTCTTGGCCCAGGAGTAGGGTTCATCATCGTCGTCGCTCCCCTGGCCACGCAGAAGGGACTGCACATAGCCCACCAGATACCAGTTCCAGAGGTACACCGGCACCTCGCCGTATGCGACGCGGCCAACGGCCTGGCCGACATTCCCCCAGTTGCCCAGCAGCATGTCCTGAAGAATGTTGCGAAGGAACCAGGCGTTACGCCCAATGACGGTGTCGGGCCATTTGGAAAACAGCACAAATGGTTCGAGCATCCGCGCGAACAGGCTGACCTCAGTGTAGTCGCCAAGGTATTGCCGAGCCGCATACCCGGCGGCCTCGTCCGCACCGTAGAGCCGATACAGCTCCTCGATGCGTTCGCGGCTTGCCATTGACCACGGCACCTTTCCGTTGTGCCTCAGGATTGTTTCCCGCAGCAACAGAAATGCGGCCACGCGAAACTGGTCTTCGCGAGCCTGCCCGAACCGGGCAAACCGCACCACCGTCTGGGCCACATCATTGGTGAACGACGGGCCATATTTGGCCCGCATGCTGGCAAGGAACTTCGTGCCGGGCTCCTGAATCATCCAGGTGCTGTCGCCAGCGGCGCGGATGAGCCGGTCGGGCACAGCAGCCATGGCCTCGGCCAGCTGCACGATCGCGTCGGCCTTCCCTCCGGAAATCTTCAGGCGGTCCAGAAAATCACCGAACGCAGTTTGCTGGGCCCCGGCCAGCTCCCTGACGAGAGGCATCTGGTTCACGTCCACGATCTGGAGCAGATCCTCCATGATGCCGCTGGTGAACACACTCGCGTTGTCCATGGCCTTGATGATGCCACGGGTTTCCTGAGACCGAATGGGATTGGCCTGCTCCAACACCTTTCCAGCATTGTTCAGCGCCTGTGCCACTTGAAATTCGCCCACCACCGGCACGGGGCTTGTCAGCATTCGCAGCAGCGGCAGGTCAGTGCCGATGTTCGAGATTTGAGTCTTGACCGGATTCCACAGTGTCAGGAACGCCCCCTTGAGTTGCGACGCCTTCTTGTTCCACGGCCGGGCCACGAGGACCCGAAGTGCCTGGACGACGGGATTAGAACTCTCGGGAGCCCGCAACTGGGCGAGCTGCTTGGCCACGGGCGGAGGAACGAGGATAGGAACGGGCGAGACAACGACTTCCATCTCTTTGACCCGCTCGGCAACATCGCCCTTGTGGGCGGCCACCAAAATGTCGTCAATCGCCTTGGCCTTCAGGCGATCCGCCATGCCCCAGACCGAGCTGAAAATCTTGTCTGGGCCCAGATGGAACTCCACCAAATCCTCGCCAGACTCAGTCAGCATGTCCTTCCACGACACGAACTGAGGCTCCGGCACAATCGGCACCTTGGCCTTGCGTGCCGCCTGAATGCCAGCGTGCAGGATGGTGTGACGAATTTGGGTGTGGTCGATCATGAAGGCAAGCGCCTTCGCAAGTTGCCGGTTGTCACGTCTCTGTGTCGCCGTCTGTGGCAGCGACATGCGGGTGTAGACCTCCTCCTGCATCTTCCGCAATGTCATCGCCACGATGTGCGGCGGGTCCTTGCCCCAACCAGGATTGGCCTTCTCAATGGCAGCACCAGCCCGGCCCATCCGCAGGTCGTAATCGAACAGAGGATCGTGGGCACGACGCCACTGGGTCAACACCTTCCTGATGTTCTTTCGCTTAGTGCGAGCGGCCACGCCAGCCAAACTCGTCCCCGCCAGCCACGTATCAATGGCATCAAGGGCATTGGCCTTGTCCGTTGGCGTGCCGGCCATGCGGAAGTCGGCAGCGAGTTGCTTGGCAGTGGCCACGGCATCAGTTGGATTGCCTGGAATCGCGGGGTCGGCTACGCATCGGCATGCGGTCTCCCAGTTGCGTTTGTCGGCCTTCTCGGCCATCTCTGGCATCTTGTCATACTTGTCGCGAATGTCCCGCTGGAGGATCGTCTGCGTCATGATGCGATGCGCAAACTCACGGGTCCACTCGAACTCGGCCTCAAGGAAATTGGTGTTGAAGCTCATGCCTTCCAGGTCGGCCTCGCGAGCCAGCGTGGCCCCCGGCCTGCGCAGCACGGATGGCTTGCCAGTCCCCTGGTACATGCTCCCCTCAGCACCGAGAACACCAAGGGCCTCATGCACCTGCTGGTGGTAGAACGCCTCGTTGTTCACGGCATCCATCGTGAGCCCGGGCACGCCGATGGCCACGGCTTGCGACACCATTTGGTAGCGCTCCTGCTCTCGGCGCCTGAGCGACTCCGCAATCGCGTCCTGAACCTCCTGTGGCTGGGTGGCAATGTGCGCTTGCAGATGGGCAAGCTCCGCCTTGGAGTTGGCGTGGTCGTACGACTGCCGCGACGGAGTCGAGAACCACTTCTGGTTCAGTCCATTGGGGTCCGTCGTGTAGACGAGATTTTGGAAAATCACCGTCTTTTCAAACAGGTCGTAGGCTTGCCGCTTCACGTCCTGGGGCAAAGCCGCGAGGGGCTGGAGGATGTGAGTGAACCAGTCCTGTGCCCGCTGGCTGGCGCGGCGATTGACCTGGCTCAACTCCTGAAACGCCTTGAGGGCAGGCGTGTATTTCCGGCCAAGCTCGGGCTGAAAGAACCCATGGGGGATGTAATAGTTCGTCCGGCCGAGAGCCATCGGAAATTCCATCAGCGTCTCAAGCCACTCCCGCAGCCGCGGCTTGTGCCACAAGCCACGAGACTTCTCGATCTCCTTGCCCAGCTCTGCAAACAGGTACGGGTAGTTGCTCGGAACCCGCCAAACCTTCTCGCTCGGCCGTTCCTTTTCGGCCAAGCTGTAAAGAAAGCTCGGGGCGCTGGGCTGCGACTCGGCCATGGCCTCCATGATTTGCTGCGTGGCAGACTCGGCAGCGTAGTTGGCCCGTGCCGTCTGCCGCAGCGACGGTTCCATTGCCGCCACCTCGGTGTCGATCAAGACCGGATTGCGAGCCAGCACCAGGTTACCGAGCTGCACCATCTCCTCGGCTGACACCACAGCAAAGCGCCCGCTGGCCTCGCTGCGATCGTAGTAGTAATCGTGCCGTCGCGGGTTGAACCCGACCTGCACCCACCGATCGCGGGAGTCGACATTTGCCGGATCCAACGACTTTGCCAGTGCCTCGCGGGCGTACTGCACCAGCGCACCAACGTCCGCCAGCGGCGCGAACCGTCCACGGATTTTGGCGAAGGGCCCCTTCGGGTGCCGGGCCTGGGCGATCCCGAGCGATCGCTTCTGTTCACGGCTGGTCACCCGCGTCATGGTGCCATCCGGATTGGCGCGAAACTCCCCGTGCCCAGGAAATCGCACATTGGTCAGCCGGACCCCCGGCTCGTACGCCAGCACCGTGTTGTTGGTGGCGTGCAGCGTCGTCATCCAGAGGTTGTGATTCATGTACGACGGGATATCCAGCCGGCTGTCGATCTCCGTGCCCGGTGCAATCTTGGACGCCATGCCCCACTGCGGGCGCTTGCTGGGCGAGGCCGGGCCGACCTGCTGGGTTTCACCTGCAATGGTGACCTGCCGGCCCTGCATCACGTCATCAGTCGTGGCAATGTGGGGCAGATCGGTGTAGACGACCACCGGATCCGTGGTTGCCAGATGCTGGAGCCATAGGCGCCGCTGCTTTCCACCCCAGTACTCAGGGTCACCCAAATCTTTGAGCAGCTTGGCGTTCGCCTGCTTGCGGTTCTCCACAGCCTCGGCCGTCAAGTATGGATCGACCGCGGGTGCTGGAGCCGGAGCATTGGCCGCAGGCTGACCCGCCATCTTGAGGACGACCTCGCCGATCTCGTAGGTGTGAACATTGACCCATTGGCCTTGGCGCCACACATGGAGTTCGCTGTCGGCGCGATTCCCCAGCAGCCCGGCGGCAATAAACTTCGAGGGGGCCCGCACCCACCGCAGGGGAACCCCGCGATCCATGTACGCATAGAGGTCCACGTTCCCCTGGGCCTCGGCGATCGCGAACAATGGCGCGACGACTGCCCGAACAACATCACCGGATGGACTGCCGGTCAGGGTCGGCATGATTCGGCCAGCATCATCGAGATCGGGGATCGGCGCCAAAAGCGATTCCGTCGCCAGCGGCGCGGCCTCGTACGCTGTCCCTTCCAGTCCGATGCCGAACGAACCCGGCAGGATGGCATACATGCGCTGCACGGTCCTTGGCCGCAGCCGTGCGACCTGGCCGTTCGGGTACACCACCATGGGAATGGGGTCGCCCGGCTGAAGGGCCGGTACGGGCTGCGAGGCCATCGCCACGCGGTACTTGCCGGGGGTGCCGACGACCAAAAACTCCTCATCGAGCAGCTCGGGCTGAATGCCCTGCTCGGCCAGAAACGCTTTGAGTTCGGCGGGCATCGGAATCACATCGACGTTCCGCGAGGGGATGACGCCGAAGTATCGCCCGTTTCTGTAGTCGCTGATGCTGTGGGTGGATGCCGTCCACTTCCAGGCACCAGGGGCCACGGGCTTGGGCAGGTCGGGCAGCTCGCCGACCCGAGTGGCCCGCAGAATCGTGGACACCTCGGAGACGGCGGCACCAAAGTCCTGCGCGTTGTACACGCCAACGTCGACCTTGTACCCTAGGTCACGAAGGGCAGTGGTGATCGGTGCGAACTTCTTGAGGGGTTGCTTGCCGGGGGCATCGACGGCCACAACCATGGGCTGCTCCTTCCGGATGCTGTCGGCCACCGACTCGGCCGTTGCCCGCCCTGATCGCAACGAGGCGTGAAGCACCTGATTCGGCCCATTGCCCGAAATGCGGAACTGGAGAATCGACTGCATCACCGGGGAGCCTCCCACGGTGCGCAGCTGCGGCTGCTGCTCGGCCCGAGCCTTGGCGCGCTTGATTGTGCCCCGTGCCTCGGGCGATGGCTTGTCGGCCATTGCATCGGCAGGGACGCCCTTCGCGTAGTCGGGCACGTCGTGCTGGTTGGTGAATGTGGCCACCAGTGGGTCAATGACCTTGCCTGTCTCTCGGTGCCGCAGGAAGTAGTGCAGGCCGCCATTCGGGTCACTGGCCTGCATGGGCTGGTACGGCGAACGGGGGCCGCCCAGAAGGTGCCACAGCGCTTCTGTCGCCTGGTGCGAGAACCCGAACACGGGGGCCGCCTTTGGACCGCGGGCCTTGGGGTACTCTCGGCGGCTTGGACTTGGATTGAGCAGGCCCACGAGAATCGACGACCAGCGCAGGGGTTCCTGGTCCAGCTCGAACTCCACTCCGAGACTGTACTGGGCCACGTCCCCACCCTGGGCGTTGGTGGCATTGGGGTCCGTGGCAGCACCGTGCTGATCCGCCAACACGTCGGGCCGCAGAGAGTTGGTCTCCGTGACGGGCCGGGCGGGATCGAATGGCAGGACGGTGTATCCCGCATCCTTCAAAAAGTTATCAGACTGCAGCGCCGCCAGTGCCAGCTCATCAATCGTGGGAACCGCCTCCGACATTACATCCATGCCGGGAAGCGATTTGCTTCGGCGTCGGCTCTTGTCGCGAAGATAGCCCTCCACGATGCCCCGGAAGCCCTTGCTCATCTGCAATGGCGCGTCGGCGGTGGCGATCATGTGGTTGATGATGGCACCAACCATTGGCGTGAATTGCGTTGGCGTAGGGGGACCAGAGTCAGCCCAGACGGTGCCTTGGCGACGACGAACCTCAAGGGCAGTCACAAACTTGGCCGGCAGTGACCCCGTGGCCTTTTCCACATCAGTTGGCCGGGTATTGACCAAAAACTCGGCAGCCTCCGCATATGCCCCAAGAAACCTGTCTACGTCGGCCAGTTGCTGAGCCTTCAGGTCCAGCAGCGCAACCGCCGACCGCATGATTCCGCGATGCAACGATGGGTGGTCGGAAGCCGCCTGCTCAACAAGCTCCGCTGGCAGTAGCTCCTGCACCATGGCATTGCTGACAAGGCTTACCAGTCGCGCAGTGGGGAGCATTTGGCCCCCCTGCATCTGCACAAGGCTCGATTGTTGCATGCGAAAAGCGGGATCCAAAACCAGATCGGATAGCAGAGCTTGGCCTGGCCCCCGCAACATAGCCTCAATTGTGCTGTCCTCGCTATCGCGAAATAGTTTCAGGAGACCCGGCGTCATAAACGACCGAATCTTAGCGGCCTCTCTGATCGCGCCTTCCTGCAGTTGGTTCGGTGCGTCCGCAGCCATTTCCACAGTGGCCGGGCTGCCGGGGATCAATCCAACCACACGAACCAGAACAGGGCGATCCATCGCCAAGACCTGCTCTTCGGTGATGCCGTAGGCAGAGTTGCCACCAATGAGCCGGGCCATGGCCGCCTTGATGGCGCTGGGGCTGCCCTGGCTGTAGGCCACCTGCATTGTCATCAGTCGCCCATTGCCATTGATGGCAAACCACCCATCCTGGGTCAGGACCGGAGGGCCATTGGCTCGGGCCGGGTCATTGTTGACAAAAAAGGCACCGTTGCTTACAGGGTCCGTGATGAGGTCCGTGGCAAATTTGATGACCTTCCGCGAATTGGCCGTGCCGCCCTTGCGGACATCGTACTCCCGGTACTGAGCGGCCCCCATGCGTGCCCGGTAATCTTCGTCCGCCACGAAGCCGCGGACCTGCTCGTCAAGCACCCAGCGATGCGAAGACCGAGCCTTGTCCACTTCGACAACGGCGTAATAGCCTGGCACTTTGTTGCCAGCGTTGTCGGACTCGACCTTGACCGCATTGCCCTTCAGCACGCCGCCAACCGGGGCGGAAATCAATGTCCGTTTGCCTCCCTGAGTGCCGGGCGATTCGGCTGCCGTGGACTGGCCTTCCCCTTCCGGTTGAGTCTCCCTCTCAAGCGGGATCGTCGTGAAGGGAATATCGAGCGCCACGTCTCGGACCGGGCCAGCGTCGGCCGAAGTGATGACTGGCCCCCCGGCAGCCTCGGGGGCGGGCGGCACAACGGCCTGGCCCACCATCGCGTCCAGCTCGGCAGCAGTGATGACGGGAGGGGCCGTTGCCTGCGTCGGCCAATCAGCGTCCACGAACTCGTCCATCCAGATGCCGTCGTTCGACCGCGGTACCGCACCAAACTCCTTTCGCAGTTCGTTGCGCACCATGTCCGGCACGCCGGACTTGAGCATGAAGTCCACCTTGTTGCGAAAGACGGCCTGATCCGACCCTTCCTGAATGCTGCCAGCCCGAATGGCTTCCGCCGTGATGATGGCTTCGTAGGTCTGCACCGCCTTGTCGATGGCTCGCAGCACACGCGCCATGCCTGCCGACAGTGCAGTCACGCGAGTCGCACCGGGACGAGTCCGCAGAAACTCGCCCGCAAACGCACGGGCAGCAATCGCTGGTTGCCCAGCAAACCATTCGATCGGCGAATAGGGGAACCCAGTCGCCGCCTCACCAAGGGCCATGCCCGTGTTGGCCACGGCACTTCCCACAGCAGAATCATCCCCGGACACAGTCAGCCGCAGGGTCCGCAGCCGCGACCCAATGACGGTTCGCAGCCGGGCCTCCATTGGATCCGTGGTGATGAACGGAAACACAATCTTGGCCTTGTGGGCCATTCCGTACCGAACGATACGAAACAGGCTCTGCTCCAGCACCGACGGCGACCATGGCAGGGTCGCCAGAATCATGGTCTGCGGTGGGGCCGACGGATCCATGGCGTGCAGGGAAAACCCGGTGCCGAGTTTGAAGATCGTGCCCAGCAGCACGCGAGGCCCCTGGCCAGCGCGCCATGCCGCCACCGCCTTTTCCACCTGGTTGTCGCTCGTATCGCCGGTGATGTTCACCACATCGTCGCCGAACGCCTGATTGAACTCATCAAGGGGAGTGATGTCCCGAAACGGAATGCC
>Ga0075470_10000633_pt1 | contig 11247 bp, 18 predicted proteins | sample DEB19_08_DNA_4_FD_71482 | JGI IMG/M metagenome (GOLD analysis project Ga0075470, IMG submission 71482) | Aqueous microbial communities from the Delaware River and Bay under freshwater to marine salinity gradient to study organic matter... | ecosystem: Environmental > Aquatic > Marine > Coastal ... | reverse complement strand
TGGCGCGGCACGCTCGCTCGATCGCGCTTGACAGCGCCAAGTGATCGTGCGTACATTGTGACCGTCTGAACAGTATTCGTTTCGGTCCGGGCGGCAGAGCGACGCATTCTTAGCGTCGTAATCGTCAGCAGACCATCAACCCTACACGGGCTGGTGAGTCTGCGTCTAATAGCCGCGAAGCTCGCCAGCGATTCACAAGGATCGCAAGACATGGCGAGCAAGCTGCACGATCTGTACGAAGCGCGAAACAAGGCCATCGCGGAGATGCGCCAAGTTCACAGCGAATTCACCGGGGCCGGCACTCCCGAACAGCAAGCGAAATGGGATAAGGCGGAAGGCGAAGTGTCCCGCCTGGAGAAGGAAATCGCGGACGAAAAGGCTGCTGTACTGTCGGCTGCCGAGCGGCAAAAGAAGCTCGAAGCGATCGAGGCCCGCAACCGCGAAGCGCTGAACGACGGCCGCGTCGGGCTCGATGCCGAACAGCGTCGACGGGATGACGCCGAACGAACCGATCGACGGCACGAAGAGGTGCGGGCCTTGGCGTTCCAAAGCTGGGCGCTCGCGCAATCCAAGATGCCGCTGCGCGACGAGCACCGCAGCGTGTGTCGGCAACTCGACTTCGATCCGTACTCGAAAGACATTCTGCTCGACGCGGAAGGCCGGATGCACATCCCGTCCGGTAGTCACGCCGATCTGCCGGGAGGCGCTCCGCAGCGTCGCTACGGCGCTCCAGCATGGTCGTGTGGCGGCACGCAAACGCAACGCGAAATGCGAGCCGGCCTGGATGTCACGACGACCGGCGCGGGCAAGGAAACGATTCCGCAAGGCTTCATGGCGAACCTCGACGCGAAGACCTTGGCGTACGGCAACGTCCGTCAGGTCGCCACCGTGATCGGCACCGCGACCGGAAATTCACTGCCGTGGCCGACGATCGACGATACGAGCAATGAGGCGGCGATTCTGGCCGAAGCGACAAGCTACAGCACGAGCGTCGATCCGACGACGGCGGCGATCACGCTCTTGGCGTACAAGCTGTCGTCGAAGCCGGTGTTCGTGTCCAGCGAAATCCTCCAGGACTCGGCGTTCAATCTCCAGATGGTCCTCAGCGACATCATGGGCGTGCGGTTCGGCCGCGGCGAGACGACCTACTTCACGACCGGCACGAACAGCAGCCAGCCGCAGGGCATCGTGACGGCGGCCGGCACCGGCAAGACGACCGCGATCGCCACGGCGTTCACGACCGACGAGCTGATCGACTTGTTCCACTCGCTCGATCCGTCGTACCGCGACCTGCCGAGCTGCGGGTGGATGTTCCATGACACGGTGTTGCAGTACATCCGCAAGATGAAGGACGGTGACGGCCAGTACTTGTGGCAGCCGGGCCTGGTCGCGAGTGTGCCTGATCGCATCCTGGGCAAGCCGTACTCCATCAACCAGAAGATGGAACCGCTGGTGAACAACGTGCCGGTTACGGCCAAGAAGCACGTCCTGTTCGGGGCGTTCGAGAAGTACATCATCCGCGACGCGGGCGGCGTCCGCATGTACCACTTGACCGAGCGAGCCCGCGACACGGATCAAGACGTCTTCGTGGCCTTCAAGCGCGTCGACGGCCGGGCACTGAACACGTCGGCGCTGAAAGTGCTGTTGCAAGCCTAATGCGAGTCCGCATGAAAACCTTCCTCCTCTGGCATGGGCAGAGCGTCCATGCCGGGGAGGAAATCGAGCTGCCCGATCACGTCGCGTTGGCGTACGTGCGCACTGGGCAGGCCGAACATTCCGCAACCAGAACTTCGCCGCCGATCGAGGCCGCGAATCTCGATAGATCGACGAACACGGCGACCCGCGACATGCGAGCGCCACAAGCCAAGCGGAGATAAGTCATGCCCGGAACGCGAATGCCCAAGGCCGAGCGTGAATTGATCACGGTGACGGCGAGCACGACGCTGAGCAACTGGGATCTAAACAAGACGGTGTGCAACGTCGGCGCGTCCGGCGCGGTCACGATTACGCTGCCCGACCCGGCAACGTGCACGCCAGGCGGAGACATCATCGTCCTGAGTTGTGCCGATCAGAATTTGATCGTGTCCTGCACGTCGAAGCTGATCACGCTGAACAATGCCACGGCGTCGAGCGTCGCCTTGCAAACGACGAGCGAGAAGCTTGGCGGCGGGTTCCGCCTGACCGCGGTCGGCACGAAATGGCACGTTGCGATTCTGTGCGAAGAAACCCAAACGGTGACGGTCGCCTAGTCCATGTACGGCCTGACTGTCACGACAGCCCCGGCAAGCGAGCCGGTCAGTTTGGCGGACGCGAAGGAGCATCTTCGCATCGCATCCGCACAGACCGACTACGACTCGCTAGTGAGCGGACTGATCGTGGCGGCGCGGCGGTACTACGAGGCGCGGACGCACCGAGCGTTGATTCGCCGGACGCTGACCTTCACGACCGAATTGTTTCCGATCGACTGGGGGCCGCTCTACTTGCCGTGGAGCCCGCTCTACTCGGTGACATCGGTGAAGTATTACGACGCGGACGGGACGCAGCAAACGTGGTCGTCGTCGAATTACACGGCGATCACGAATCGCGAGCCGGGCGGAATTGCACTGACCTACAACGGGGTCTGGCCTGCCTATCGCATTCAGCCGCAAGGAATCGAGGTCGTGTACGTCGCGGGGCACGCGACGTCGGCTGGGTCGAGCGTTCCGGCGGAGGCTGTGCACTGTATCAAGTTGCTGCTTACGCACTGGTTTGAGAACACCAGCGGAGTGAATGTCGGACCGACGCCGAATCAAGTGCCACTGGCCGTCGAATCGCTGATCGGTGCAAGTGTTGTCGCCGACGAGTTCATGACGTACGGTCGCGATCTTTTCGCGGAGGACGAATAGTGTACCGCGACACCGTGACCATCCAGCAAAACTCAGCCGCCGACGGCTCGCCAGTCCCGGACTATTCCGGCGCGGCGTTCATGTCGAGCGTGCCGTGCCGGATCACGTCGCGCGGCGGCAATGAATCCTATCGCGGCCGAGTGCTCGACGCCTCGCTGACCCACATTGTCGAGATGCAATTCATTGCGGACGTGCTGCCGTCGATGCGACTCTACGTGACCGGCGGCGTACATGCGGGGAGATACCTGAATATCGCATACGTGCAGCCAGTCGAGATGAACGGCCGGGCGCGAAAACTCGAACTGCAATGCGTCTCGCAGGAGGTCGCGTAATGGCCGGCGTGGAAATCAAATTCGACTTCGCTGACGTCTCGTCGAAACTCGACCAGATCGCCGACAACTTCCGCAAGATGGAGATGCTCGAAGCTGGCGCGCGGGCCGCACTCGTGCCGGTCAAGGACGCCGCTACTCGCATCACACCAGCCCCCGGATACCCTGGCTACAACTACCCCAGCAAGGGATCGGCGCGTCTGAAACGCAAACGACTCCGCGACACGATCGGCATCAAGACGAAAGTTTACGCGCAGTCCAAGCAACTCGTGGCGGTCGTCGGTCCGCAGTATCCGGCCGGATCGCATGGGCATCTCGTCGAGCTTGGTCACCGCATCGTCACGGGCGGTTCTGTGCGTCGCATCGGACGCTGGGCCAAGAAGGGCATTCCGGCGGCTGGTAAGCGAACCGGCATGGGCAGGGTCGGCGGAATGGCCAAGGCCAAGCCGTTTCTCGCTCCGGCTGTCGATGCGACTCGCAATCAGGTCGACGGACTATTCGCGGCGACCGTCTCGCGGCGGGTTGACGCCGAGATAAAGAGGCTCGCGACCAATGGCTGACATCGCCGACGAGCTGATCACATACCTAAAGACGGTGAGCGCCATAACTTCGCTGGTCGGCAGCGGCACGAACGCACGAATCTACAACCAAGACGGGATCCCGCAAGGCGCACTGAATCCGACAGCGGCTGGAAACACTCGCTCGGCGTTGTCGATCGTGAAGCAATCCGACGTGAACAGCGGACATCTTGGCGGGCGGTCTGCCATGAACAAGGCCACATTCGTGATCACGTCCTACGCCGTCACGCCGAGCGCCCGCAATACGCTGGCCGGCGCGGTGTGGGATGCAATGGCACCGACCGCCACGACCGTGATGGGATCGACTCCGGTGACTGAGATTTACACCGAGTCGGCCGGCACTGACATCGATTTCGGACTCGACGGAACCGACCAGCGGCTCTACGCGAGCCAAGCGACATACGCGATTTGGTACTACTCGTCCTGATACTAGGAGCACAAGCATGGCGACTGCCAAGCCTGATACTGGACACGGCGCGACGGTGACTTTCGGCACAACGAGTTGGTCCGGGAAAATCCGCGGCATCCCGCAGAATCTCACGCGGACCAGGCCCGTCGTGAACATCTCGCACCTTGGCACGACCGGCGAACAAGAGACGATGCCAGGCGACTTGACCGAACTGGGCGAAGTCGAACTTGACGTGCTGTTCGAGGCCGTCGCCGGGCTTCCGTCGTTTGCTGCCAGCCCCGAGACGATCACGATCACCTACCCGCTCCAGGCCAGTGGAGCGACGACCGCCGCAAACGTGGCCGGGACGGGATTCGTCGTGCATACCGGCGACCCGGCGCTCCAGACCAATCAAGAGATGCTCGCGAAAATTCGGATCAAGTTCGACGGCGCGACTGGTCCGACGTTCACTGCTGCCAGCTAAGCGAAGGGAATCACATGCCCGAACCCGTCATCCAATACGAAGTGGAGCTGCGGCCGCACGTCGGCAAGCGCAACACGCCGCTCGGTCCGATCGACGTCGAGCACGATCAATGGATCGTCTTGGCGAATCGCCCCGGAGATGCTCCGAGACAAGTCGGCTACCTGCCGAAGCGAGAAGGCGCAAAGCTGCTGCCGCTGTCGACCGTCGAGGAGCGGATGGGTCCGTACTTGTACGGCAAGCTGATCGAGGCAGTCGACGCGGCCCGTGCTGCCAAGGAGTCGACCGGTGAGTGATATTCGTGATCGATTCTTTGCCGCAACTCGACGTCGCATCGTCACGGTGCAAGTGCCGACGATCGGCGACGTACTCTTGCGCTCGTTGACATCCGATGAGATGCGAGCGTTCAAGGACAGCCTGACCGACGAGCGCGGCAAGCTGACCAAGCGCGGCGACAACTTTGAGCGACTATTGGTGGCACAATGCGTTTGCGACGACAACGGCAATCGCGTGTTCGCCGACGAGGATGCGTTATCGGGCGCATTTGGAGAAGTCGACGGCGCGGTGATTGCCGCACTGTACGGCGCTTGTGTGCGTCACACGAATTGGCGTTCCGATCCTGATTGGTCCGCGATCGAGGGCGCGGCAAAAAACTAAGGTCCGACCGAGTTCGCTTGTATCGCCTACGCGCGGCGGTGAAGGGCGGATTCGGTTCGATCGCGAAGATGCAGGCGGCGTTGAGTTCGGCGGAAGAAGCCGAGCTGACCGCACTGGCGATGCTCGACGCGGACGGCGAAGCGTGGCGGCGAGTCGGGCCGATCGTGCGAGCCGTGCTGGCGGCGGCTGGAATCGACAGCAAGGACATCGACGACAACGCCTACGAGCCGCACCAGTGGGCGAACGGCGACGACGACCAAGTAGATCAAGCGGCCTTATGGGCTGCGGCTGAGGCGGCTGGAAAGCGAATGGCGGGACTGTAGACAATGAGCGGTCAGACCATCTCGACGCTGAAATTCATGATCACGGCCGATGCGTCGGGGCTGGTCGATGGCGTCGTACTGACCAAGAAGGAATTGCGCGAAGCCGGCAAGGTCGTCGACGGCCTGCAATCGCCGTTCGCGCAGCACAAGTCGCGACTCGACGAACTCGGACGGCTACACGCAGGCGGGGCGCTGACTGGACAGCAGTTCGCGCAGTCGATCGCCAAGCAGCGGATGGAATTCGCTTCGTCGCTGCCGATCATCGGCCAATTCTCCGGCCTACTCAATCCGATCACGGCCGCAACGACGCTCGCCACGGTCGGCATCGGCGCGATGACCGCTGGCGTGGCTGGACTGTCTGCCGTTGTTGCGTCGCGAATCGACGACATTGATCGACTCGGAGATTCGGCGGCGCGACTCGGAATCAATGCCTCGTCAATGTCGCGCATTGAGGTGGCGTCGATGCTCGGCGATGTCGATCCGGCTGGCGTCGAAAAGTTTGTGACGAAACTGGTCACGGCTGTCGGCAAAGAAGATGAAGCGTTTGCGAAAATCGGCCTCGACGTCAACAAACTCAAGGATCTGCGCGCCGACGAAATGATCGGGGCGATTGCCGACAAGATCAACAAGATGCCGCGGCTAGCCGACCGCATGGCGTTTCTCGGCGAGATTGGCATCAAGGACAAGGAGATACTCGGTCTGCTGTCACGATTCGACGAGCTGACGGCCGCTGCTGATCGCTCTGGCGCTGTCGTGGGAGACGAACTTGCGGCGCGAGTTGGCGAAGCAGATGACGCACTGAAGTCACTGCGAGCGTCGCTGACCGGCATGGCGAACGACTTGACATTCGTGGCAGCGCCGGCGGTGTCACTGGTAGCTGGGTCGCTGAGCGAACTGGCCAGCCGCGGAGACTCGCTCAAGCAGCTCGGCGAGTCGATCGGCGTGATGTTCGGCGGACCGGCTAGCGGAATTGCCGGGAGCGTGCTGGGCGCGGTTTTGGATTCGACGCGCGAAGCAAATCGGCAGATGGATCACAATCGACAACCGATTCGCTCGCAGTCGGCAATCGACGCCGAGGCGCAGATCGCGGCAACGAAAGAGATTGTCGAACTCGAACAAGACCTAGAGCGGGCCGACTTAAAAAAGCGAGAGGCCGGCGAGCGCACGATCGAGCAACTGAATCTGCAAAGGTCGCTGCTCGGCAAGACCGCCGAAGAGGCCGCGCGACTCAAGGCCATTCACGACGGCCTTCAGTCGGATCAAGTCGACGCGATCGGCAACGCCGCGAAGCTGCTTGACCTCGAACAGAAGCGACTCGAAACGGCCCGCGACTACAGCCGCCAGGCGATCAAGGATATCGACGCCGGAGAGGCGATTCGCCGCGCCGGATTGACGCCGAAAGAATTGGCGCAAGAGCGAGTCGACGAAGCCAAGCGACTCATGGACGCCGGCGTCCTCGACTACGCCGACTTTGTGAAAGAGTCCGAGCGTGCGGCGGCGTCAGTGGCGGGCCGTGGCGGATACGGAGCGCCGGCCGTGCAGCAAGGAACCGCAGCAGCTCGTGAAGCTGTGATCATGGCCGGCAAGCAAGACGAGCAGATCAAGTTACAACGCGAGATGGCCAAGAATATGCGCAAGATCGCAGAGAAAAAAGCCGTCGCGCTGGAAGTGGTGAGTGACCGATGAGCATCGTCTCGGCAGATAGATACTCGTCGACATGCAGCGAGGCTGACGACGGCTCGATCACTTATGACGTCGTCTGGCAAGTCCGCACGAATGACGTCTCGGACGGGCCGCGCCAAGTGCTTGCTGCAACCGGACTGCCAAAGCGCGGCGACACGTACACATTCGGAAATGACACTGACGCCTTTGCTTCGTGCCGCAGCCGCTCGGCCTCGTATGTCGGACTCGAAGACACGCGCCGCTTGTGGCATGTCAATCTTCAGTACTCGACGCGCGGCAGCTCACAGAACCCTGACGACAACAGCAACTCACCGGCCGATCCCATTGATTGGTCGTGGAAATGCAAACCCGCGACGTGGCATCGCATGGTCGCGCCAGACAAGGACATCGACGGGCGCAACCTGGCGAACGCGGCAGATGAGCCGTTCTTGCCGCCCCCTGAAGTCGACAAGCCGCTGCCTATGCTCATTCTCGACAAAAACCACCCGACATTCGATTTGGCCGACTGGGCGGCGGCGGTAGGAAAGGTGCATCCTGGCGAACTGTGGGGACTGGCGGCGAGGGCTATCAAGCTCAAGGTGTGGACGGCGGAACCGCACTGGCTCGGCGGCGGGGCAATGTACTTCGCGCATCACATGGAGCTTGAAATCGAGCCAACTGGTCACTACTTCAAGCCGCCGAACATGGGGCACCGCGAATGGTTCGGCAACGTCGACTCCGACGGAAAGAAGATATTCCGCGAGTGCTTGGATGAACTTGGCGTACCGCATTCACGACCGCAGCCGTTGCTCCAAGACGGACAGCGTGCGCCGCTCGGGTCGCCGCCGCTGTTCTTCGATCAAGTCGCCGGCCCGATGGCGCGATTCAAACTTGAGGACGAATACGACCTGTCGCCAATCTTACCGGCCGTGCTGCCGGGGAACTTTGTATAAGGTGAAGCAATGGCCATCACGATGAATCTCACGCAAGGGTCGGTCGCTGTCACGTCGTCTTCGACGGCCGGCATCCAGATTCCGCGATTCCAACTTCCATCCGTGTCGATCACGCTCGCCTCACTGAGCTACTTCGGCGGCATCTTGTCGATCGGCACGAGCGAAGAGGACATTACATTTACCGACGTCAGCAGCCCGCGCCGGCTGTTCATGGTCAATCTGGACGCGACAAACTACGTCAAGTGGGGACCAAAGTCCGGCGGGGCGATGATCGAAATGGGCCGTCTCTACCCGGACGGATCGCAAGCATCGTTCGATATCGCGCCGAGCGGCGTGACGTTGCGCATGATCGCGAACACGGCGGCCTGCAACGTGCTGTTCTGGCTCGGGAGCGTGTGATATGGCCGACGACTCGCCAGCGATCTTTGACGCTGGAACTGCTCGACGCATCTTGGAGCGGCTGGCTGCGCTTGAGCGCGGACAGAACGCACTGCTGAACGGCGGCTACAACCAGACGTTCACTCGTACGCCTCTGACGACTCGCTGGGCACGCACCACGACGAGCGCTGACTATCCGACCTATCCGACGTCAGGCAATGTCGTCGCGGTCGAGCTTGGCGATTACGTGGCGTCTCCGCTCTATCCAGGGCAGACGGCGACCAAGACGTTTACGGCGTACGACCCTCGCGTCGTGGTGCTCGCGACAATGGAGAGCGGGGCGATTCCAGCGCAAGGCGAAGTCGTGCGAATCACCTGGCGGAATGGCAAGTGGTGGGTATTCGACGCGACGGCCAACTACATTCAGATTCGCAACGACAGCGGAGCGACTAGAAGCAAGGGCGAGGCTCTGGAGGTCACTGGAGTCGTAGGCACGCCGATCGGTTCGGTCGAAGAGATCCTGAAGGGCGAACTGCGAAATATTGAGTCGGTTCGCGGAATCGTGCTCGACGATATCGCCAACGGCTATGTCGGCCCGTTCGCGCTAAGCGGAATGGTATACGCGCTGATCGACATCAACGACGCGGACCATACGCACTGTTACGCGAAGACTGCGGACGCCAATCCGCAAAGCAACTTTGGAGGGCCGTGGCGAATCGTGGCGAAGCCTAGCGGTACCGGAAGCGCGCAGCCGTCGTTATTACTGCTGGGCGATTCATGCTATGAGCGCAAGGTAAAAACTACGGCAACGCTGTCAGCCGGTTCGTCGGCGTCGTGCGACTTCTACGTTGATGGATCTGTCAAGGGCAGTGAAACGGTTTATTTCACTTGGATGGAAAACGGCATCACGTCGATCGCTTCCGGCAAGGAAGGCATCGCACGTTGGTTTGATGATGAGGAAAAGTGGTGTATTGTCGCGGCGGAGTGCTAACGTGAAAATCATCGGAAGTCAGTGCGGCGGATGTTGCAGCAACCCTTGCTCGGACTGCTGTTCGGCAAATGCCCCCTCGACTTTCGAGGTTGACATTCAATTTACCGACGACGAGTGCGGCGTTTGCGATTCTTTTTTGAGCGGAGTTTACAGCCTATCCCGCGTCGGCACTTCTTGCGTTTGGAGATTTACGCAAGGCAATGACAACTCGAATCTAGCCTGGTGTGATTCGGGGTGCACTGACGAAGCGACGTGCTATTACGTGGTTCGTCGAGAGGTTCAGCTTGACATCACGCGGCGAGCTGGAACTTGCTACATATCGCTTCAAGTTCTGGTTGGCGGGCGCTACTATCCATCGGAGTCAGGCAATCCGTGCAACACAGTGTTCGGCACGCCATATCGAAAATTCGCGAACTACTGGAATTTCACCGACACGCTCGGCTCGACGACGGATTGCACGACGATTTCGGCGAAGTCGCTGACGTTCGCGTCGAGCACGTGCAAGTGCCTCACGCTGATCACGGACTGCGACCCGTCTTACATGCACTGGCTTTGCGATCCGTCGTCGATTACGGCCGAACTCACGGCGGTCTGACATGCTCTGTGACTTCGACGAAAACCTGATTTGCCGACACTGTGGACACGCAGCGCGAAAGGTCAAGACGTATCGCCACTGCCCGGAGCGGCCGCACGAGGACGGGGCTGACGGACCGCCGCTGATCGTCCGAGCGGCCAACTACGTCTCGGCGGTCACGAGATGGATCGAGGCCGGGCGACCAGTGCGGACGCAAGCCGAGATCGACGCGATCCTCTCAGGCCAATGCGGGCCGTGCGAGCACTTCCGCGACGGGACGTGTCGACAGTGCGGGTGCGCCATATCTCGCAGTCCAGCGGCGCTCCGGAACAAGCTGGCAATGGGCACTGAGTCGTGCCCGGTCGGGAGATGGTGATCGCCTAGCGCATCTTGAGCGGCTCCGGCGCGGAGTTGAGCGGCACGCGCACTTGCGACGTCTGGACGCAAGCTGAGTAGGCCAGCACGAGCAGGATCGCGGCGAGCAGTAGCGTCCTAGCAAGCTCCATCAGGGCGCGGGCGATGTCATCTGGCGTGGCCACGGCGAGTCTCCTTTTCCGCGCATTCTGCGCCGCGCCGCCGCGAATTTCCACCGATCCGCCGAAAATTTTCCCAGCCCGCAACTCTAGCGGCGTAACGACTTGCGACGACGCGACCCAGAAAAATAGCACTTTCTCGATTTAGACGCATTGCATTTTATTCGGGCGACGATAAAGTAGAGGCACAGTCAACGACACGAACGCAAAGGAAAAAAGGAAACGAGCCATGAAGAAAGTCAACGAAATCGCCGTCGCTCGCAAAGCAATCAAGGCCGCCATTAAGAGCGGTGAAGTCCTCCGAGATTCGAGCGCCATGCACCGAGTTGGCATCGAAGCGATCGCGGAGTTTTGCAGCAACGCGACGGTCGCAAGCGAACTGGCCTGGCAGGCCACGAAGGACGTCTTGTTCGCGGCCTAGTGCGAACTGGCGACCTGACCGACGCGGCGAGCAACTCAACTCGCCGCTTTTCTCAAAAAAACTTCCAAGTTTCTGATTTAGACGCATTGCAATT
>Ga0075470_10000631_pt1 | contig 11267 bp, 24 predicted proteins | sample DEB19_08_DNA_4_FD_71482 | JGI IMG/M metagenome (GOLD analysis project Ga0075470, IMG submission 71482) | Aqueous microbial communities from the Delaware River and Bay under freshwater to marine salinity gradient to study organic matter... | ecosystem: Environmental > Aquatic > Marine > Coastal ... | reverse complement strand
GCTTGCGGGATGCTGAAAGAATATGAAACCGGGGAACTGGAGGCATATAACTTTGTTGGAAAAACTGGCATGTGCAAGGTTGGCGTGTCTGTCGATAAATCAGGGCAATATCCTGACAAAAATAGTATTCAGGATTACTTGGTTGGCAAAACACAGGCCAAGCCAGCTAATGCTGTGGATGATACGGATATCCCTTTTTAAAATTAAAAGCCGGGGGCTAACAACCCCCGGCGCTTAAAGGAGATCAAAATGAGCAAATACGGATTGTCTTTAATGAATGTCGGAGAAACAAAATTATTTCCATTGGAGTTATACGATAAAATCCGTATGTCATGCCATTTCACTGGTAAGCGTCATGGGCGGGTTTATTCGACAAAAAAACTTGACAAAACAGTAAGAGTTACAAGAGTAAAGTAGCCATGCACTTTTTGCATACCACCATTGCAATCATGTCGCTTAGTAGCCTCCAAGCATTAGTATAAGATTTATACAGAGATAACAACCAAGGAGCAAAACAATGCAATCACTAAAAGCCTATATAAACGATATCACGCAATCCCACGACTTGACCGCCGATGAATTAGCGGACGCAGCCAACGAATTTAACGCCATGCAGCGTTTTCTGCGGTCTGTCAAGGTATCATGGACGGTTGAAATGAACGCGCCAGAGGCAGGGGAAATTCCCGCGTTTCTGGATGAGGCGATTGACAATATTAATTCTGCCATTCAGGAACAGGCGGATTATCTTGAAAAGATGGAAAAATATTTTCTGTCCATCGAGGATGAAACCAGAGATGACGAGGCGCGGGAAAATGACTATGTGCGCGAAGTATCAAGCCCGTATCTTTCAGGGAGGATTTAAGATGATGTATGCAGACAAAATCCGCACATTCGACATGGAGGCCGCAGAACGCCGCGCAATCGAAGAAGCTGAGGCTCGTTATCTGGCGCATGAAACGCGGCAGAAGTTAGAGCAGTTACATGACGCGGTGCTGGCGCTCGATGCGCTGGTTGTTGGGTGGATGATGAGGGGGGATTAAATGAAAACAAAACCCTGCATAGGCTACGCTCCGGTGGTTGATGGGAAGATTTGGGGGACTTGTTTTGGCTACACTAAGAAACAGGTTGTGTACAATGTAGCGAACTCTTTTGGTGTAATAGAAATCATCAAAGTAGAGATCAGGCCAGTGAAAAAGAAAACTAAACCCAAAAAGAAAGGAAACTAAACTATGAGAAAAGCAATGTTGATATTGGCGTTTTTTCCCCTTACTGGATGCGGAGATTTTGTATACTCCGATGGTAAAGGGGCTGGAACGGTTACTAAATTTTCGCACAAAGGATTTTTTTGCAAAACATGGGAAGGCGAACTTCTTATGGGTGGTATGAAGCAAACGGAGAAAGGTGACTTGCAAGCCAATGTATTTAAATTCTCTGTTGTTGACCCAGAAATCGTTAAGCAAGTTTCTTCCGCGCTGGAAGATGGGCAAAGGGTTTCTTTGGTATATGAGCAAGTTTTTATTCCTTGGATTTGCGACCAAAAAACTTCATATAGGGTCACAGCCGTCACGTATAAATAGGTGAAGAAATGACCCAACCCGATGCAGAGAAAGTCAGAGATGCTCTGGCTAGTGTATATACGAGGTATATATCCGACGGTTATTACAGCTATCCAGCGCTGGTAACTGACACAAATGAGGCGTTTTTAGATGCTATACTTGAAGCCGCCCGCGCTTGGCTGGCCGCGCAGGATAAGGAGGAAGGTGAGTGATGTACATTATATTGAGCAATGAAATTCAAGGCATGGGCTGCTGGATGGATGAGATGGGTGAACTTTATTATGCAGGAACAAACAGTACGCCTATAACAGTATTTAAAACTTGGCACGAAGCAAAAAGGGCTATTCGCAGAACTGTAAAATCTAGGGCGTGTATGCCTGAATATGCGGCAATGAAAAATGAAAATGAGCTACGGATCAAGAGGATAAAGATATGACCGACAAGGAAAAATTGCGGGAAGCATTAAAGCGCCTAGATAACCTAGAGAAACACATGAATGAACACGGAGAATTTAACGTAAAACCAAATGATCCGTGGGGTGTATGTCGTGAAGCCGCCAAAGCTTACCTAGCCACGCTGGATGCGGTGAGTAAGGAGGATGATCCAGATAAGGAGGCAGCGTGGATTGGAAAGCACGTTCAGAACGGCTGGATTGCCTATAACAAGGATCTTTTTGATCCTGAATTTTATAGCGTTGTAGAAAAAGCACCACCACCACAGGAGGAAAAATGACCCACCAAAAAGACCAGATGCCGGATGAGATATTACCATGCGATTTTCGTGTCGGTACGTGTGTTTTCAGAAAAGGAGTAAAGGTTAGTTTGGTTCAGGATAAGGTGGACAAAGTGATCCGCGCAGACCTCGTTCAAGCCAAAGACGCGGAGATTGCCAAGCTGAAAGAGGAAGCTGACGTTTGTGATCGGACACTTTCACTACAGGGGTTGCTGCTGAAATACGCTGAAGAAAAAATTGGCGGATTAGAACAAGAGCGCGATTTGCTGGCGCTTAATTTGGAAAAGTACAGAAACATAAATTATGCAGGTTCTCAGGAAATGAAAAATCTAGCCGCACTTACAAAGCCGGGACATAACTACCCCGCGTTTATATCCATTAATGAAGATACCTTTGGCGTATCTATAACCGTTCGATCTGCCGTTTCAGAGACGGCTGAAACTGGCGGTAATATTGCTTCGATAAACTTATCCCGCAAGGAGTTTACGGGATTGCTTATGCAACTCGCAGAGAGCGAGGGTAAATGAGCGACGACTGTGGCGAAAGCAAACTCCCAGAAGTTATCTGGGCTACAGATACACCAGACCGCCACTGGTATGAATATGAGTGTACGTGCACAGAAAAGTATGTTCGCTCAGATATAGCCGATGCTGAGATTGCTGACTTAAACACGCGCATTGTTGCGTGGATAGAAACAGCAGCGACACACGCAAAGGCCGCGACGAAGGCCGAGAGTGAGCGCGATTTGCTGGCGCGGTATGCTAATTGGACAAATACCCATGATAGCGAACACCAATTCGCCAGTGAAGCCATTGAACTCGCCCGCAGGATCGTGAGGGGAGGATGATAAAAAGAATAAAATTAGAATATAGCTTTGCAAAAGATGGGTGGTTTTATAATCCTATGGCAAAGGTGCACGTTCCATTGGAAACTAAACCGTATTGCCTAAAGCCATTTTTTAGGCCGAAATCACTGTATATATGTGGTATCATGGCCTTAAAAATTAATTTCTGGTTTTACTTTGCGAAATTAGTATTTGCTGCTAATCGTTGGGTGATGGGAAGAAATGAAACAAGATGACGGGCGCGATTTGCTGGCGCGGTTAGTAGCCATAGGAGGGGCGGGGGAATGAACGGGCAATCCAAGAAAATGAGTTTAATTGAAAGCCTTATAAATGTAGCAATCGGATATATCGTGGCCATTTCTGCCCAGATTATTATATTCCCACTATTCGGGATATATATACCGCTTCACGATAATTTGCTTATTGGCGCACTCTTTACGCTGGTCAGCATAATTCGCAGCTACGTCGTCCGGCGGATATTTAATAGAATGCACATAGCATCGCCAAAATCACCCCATTAAAAGCCCCCGTAAGCAACTCCCCGATTTGGGTTGGCTGCCCCATGAAGTTAGGTAAATACGATATATAAACCTCACTATGGTCATTAACCTTTGTGCGGCTTATATGCCCGTTTTTCTCCGCATGTCGCCATACCATCCACCCAATATTATACGCCAGCGGCCTACAGGATGCCCCCAGAATGAGCCAAGGGGAAACGGTCATGGCAATGCCCATCCAGACAATAGCCTCACACAGGGTCAAAATAAGCGACTTGTAGCCCCATACAGACATATGCGGTTGTAGCCACAGGATCGGCCATTCCAGCTTTTCAGGCTTACTGCCTACCTTCATAGGCTCACCAAGGCTGATTCCCCTGCCATGACCCGCTTTCTTACCAAGTAGGGCAAATCCCGCCGATAACATAGGAGCTATAAATCCGGCGTTAGTTGATAACATATATGTTATTAACCCGAACGGGATCGGATACACCCATTTGAATATGCCGCCGCCCGGTGCGCCGATCATGCGACTTAGCGTGGCCATGAGGGGGATGAGCGGCAAGTCAATCATATAAAAAATCTGGCGGGTAATCGTCGGAATGGGCTTCAAAGGTCGAGTATGTGCCCGCGCCGCTATCGTCAACATAGTGGACACTGACTGATAAGCTCTTGACTTTATTCGTCATGCACAGGCGCAGAATGTCGCGGGCTGTATCAACAACGGCTTGCTGGCTTTTTGGCTGCGGCGGGGTAATGCCTTTAATAATCTTTTCACTCAATCATCACCGTCCAGTCAGTAATCGCCCGATCCGTACATTCGCCATAGACGCGGGCTTCCATTTCGTCGGCAACGCAGTTTAAGAAATCAGCCGTATAGTCTGGCTTAATCCTTGCGCCTTGCTGCGTCACGCAACCGGATAATAGTAGCGCCCCTATCAGCAGGACGATCAGCCCACTTTTGCGCTTCTTCGAGTGCATCGCCAGCCTCCTTGATTGCCTGCTTTTTCTTTTCGCTGTCCACCCCAGTTTGGCGCGACCAGACGAATGCCGCCGTAATCGCGGATATAACTGCAAGGACGGCGATCGACACCAAGACAGAATTAAGCACGATCTTTTTTATCAATGATTGATGCCACAACGCCGAGGATCGCAATCAGGCCGCCGACCAGTTGCTCTGCGCCTGCCGCGTCAATCGTACCCTTGGCAACCAGAAAACCACCGCCAGCGGTTAGAATGTGCCTTGCTAAACCTAATAGAATGTCTTTCATTTTTTATCTCCCTGTTCAACTCGTTAACGTTATAATACCACGTTTAAATCGGTAAAAAAAGACCCGCCGGGGTGCGCTTCCATGAGAGGCGTGGCGGGTACTATTAGTAGCAGTATATCACGGATAGTTTTCACGCGGTAATTGAAAATGCGGCGCGTCAAGAAATGCCCTTTCCCCGCGTTTCTTTTGCCGTATAACATAATCTGAAACCTCATCTTCGCAGGTCTTTTCAAAGCCATTCATTACACGATCCCATGCGCCGCCCCATACGAGAGGGATGTTATATTCAAGCGCCGCCAGCTTCATTGCTTCTGCGACCCGATAGCATAGCGGCCAATCCCATCGCGGCATTCCTGTCAACACAGGAACGAGATCGACGGCGTGGCCTGTTAAGTGGCGGCTATTCATGGTATGGCTTGCCCCAGCCTTTACCAGCGCCTTTTGCCGTGTGACGCTGCGGTATCCCTCAAACACCATAAAATCCGTATCTGTTAAATCAATGGCGCGATTTACGACAAGGCATAAATCATCATGGACAAATTCAAGATTTTGTAGGGATTTTTTTGAGAGATTAAACTTTGGCATTCTTTTTCTTCTTCCTTCTTGCCGCTGCGGTGGATTTAGAATTTACACTAACCCGCCACAATAATCTATCCTTGACAATTTTAAATTCCCAGTCATGCGCCAACGAACAGTCACAGCAGAGTATGCGGAATTTTTTACCGATATCCTGCCAATCAGACCATCCATCTTCGTTCTCATGTATCACCGGAATTTTAGCCATGCAATCACCATATCCGTTAAAATTGTTACGCCAGCGCCCGTGATAATTCCAAGAATGAAATATAGTAAAACTGCTATAATCATTTTACAGTCGCCCGCTTTCCTGATTTTGTTCCGCTGCACCATGATCCGCATTCTTTGCATTGGTATGTTTGATACCTGCCAGACCTGCTTACTCTTATTCCTCTTTTTAACAACTCAGGGCTTGCGCATGTCGGGCAAACTTCATGTGGCAGGTCATGGAATACGTTGACATTCGGATGATTTTTCATGTAAGGGCGCAGCTTCAAATATATTTGCTCAAGGGCTGTAACATCCTGCCTGTTGTATTTTAAACATCGTTTGATTTCCACTATATCGCCAGCGCTTACTTTGCCCCAATCAGGCGCATTGCCTTTTTCATCAACGCCGAGGTATTGGGCTAAATAGCGCAAGTCGTTTGCGTCGAATTTAAAACATGACCTAGCTACCTTGAGCGTATCAACCATCTGAGGGCGTGGCGGTGGCGGTAGATTATTTGCGATGCACCGCGCCGTAAAAACCTTCCAGTCAAAATTATCGCCGTTGTGCGCGACGATAACATCAACATCATGCATAAGATCATGCAGTGCTTTTATAACGATATAATCATCACGGTGATTTTTCTTAAACCGTTTTGCGTCATCCAAAACGCAAGCCGAATGCACCGTTTTGTTTCCCAGCATCTTCCATGATGCGCATACGACTGTTACTGGTTGTTTGATTGTATCGGACGATAGATAAGGGCTGTATAGTTTACGCGAGTATGTTTCCATCTCGATTTTCATTTTCGCTGTTTCTATATCCCAGACGCATATTTTCATGCTTGCACACAAGGCGCTGGTTGTGATATAAGAACGGCGGCAAGGACAGTGATCAACCTCATGTGGTTCCTTGTCTAGCCCCCATGTTGTGCGTGGGGGCTTTTTTAATGCTTAAAAAGATTCATGATCCATGACATCCCCGCCCCTGATAAAGCCGCTACACAGGCACAGGCTCCGATGATTTTATTTTTTGTGTTGGTGTAATCGTCTAGGACTGGTTGGACGTTATCATCAAGGCGCTTGTTAATTCCTGTCACGCCCCGCTCAAGATTTTCGATGCCTTCTAAGGCTCTGCCCATAAGTAAATGAAGGTCATTTAAATCAGCCATCCGTTACTCCACACAACCTAAGAATACATGAAAAAAGTGTTAATTTCTAGGTGATTATCTGCGCCTTCTGCGGAAATTTACAATATATTCCATCACGGCAGATACCAGCGCCCCAAAATCAAAAGCCTCAGTGTCAAATGCCGCTGTATCAAAAGCATCTTCGTCAAAAGCAGCCACCCTACGCCCTCCACTTATCCGCTGTTATACCAGTTCCAATGACTGTCGTATCGTTAATGGACTTGGTGTTCGCATTTAATTGATTAGCCACCGTATACGTCATCGGATCGGTCTTGGCCTTAATCGCCGTTATATCGCTTTGTGCCGAAGTCAGAGCCGCCGCCGTTGCCAGTCCACTTTGTAATTCAGTGGTTACATCTGCCGCCAGCTTTGCCGCCGTAATTGCATCAGCGGCGATGCCTGTGGCTGTCAACCATCCAGCCGTGATCGCAGGAAGGTTGGTAAGCGTCGTTACAGTCGGGATGACATTGTTCGTTCCGGCGTATCCCGTGCCATCAAAGAACGCTTCAGCGTTATCGGCGGCGGTTGTGTCTCCGCTAATTTGCACGACATTAACAGCAACCCTTCCGCTGCTGTCTATGTTTGTCGTTGAAAAGTAGGGTGGTCTTGTGTATATTGTTGCATATACTGGTATTACTTCAATATCTGCCGTAGAACTCTTTGCTGAAAAGTCAAGCACATCGGCGTTCGTTTCCGCTTGTGTCAGGTCGAAGATGTAAAAACCCTTGGCATTAACTGAATCCTGCTCAGTCGCCACGGTATCGTTTAAGGCTGCTAGTGACCCATAATCTTTGCTGATATATGCGGTTATGTTCGCTGCATCACCTGTTTCGGGCGTATTTGTTATCGTGTTGAACGCGAAAACTCTTATTTTTTGACCTGATGTATTTTTAAACATCTACCATCCTCCCTAACATGAGATAAAAAAACCGTATGCTTTTATTAGTAAAATCCACCAACCCAAGGAACTGCGCCCTGTCGTTCTTGTTTAACCCGCCGTCACTGATCGGCAGTAGAAAAGTATCTGACGAGCTGCAAAAGCTCATAAGTCGAGCGCGTGTCTGACCATCCGGCGTGTTCTCTAGGATAGGCTGTAAAAATAACGGTATTAATGGCATCTACACCCTTTCAATCCATGTTGACGAGATTGTTACATCACCCCCTGCGCCGGACAAAGCTCTCGCAGAAAACACCCATCGTCTACCCGGTCTAATAGACAGTTCCAGACCTTTAAGATCGCGCACTCCAGATTGACCCGCACCGACTTGAATGGTTATCAATCGTTTACCACCTGTTATCGTTGTCCCCGTAGATGAGTACGAAATACTAGATACATTTGTCTCCACGTTTGTATGTGCCGCGCCGCCAGCTACTCTGGCCGGAAGGTCATAAAGAACAATCTCTACTGTCTTCCCTCCATCGTTTGAGTATGCGATGTGATCGGGGTAAACGGAAACCTTGTTATACTTGCTATTGAAGGCCAGAGAATTTCTTAGGCTCAGGAGGACGTTTTCAGTCGTCCCGATAGTTTTTGTTGCTGACATAGAGCGACGAATACCCTGATATTTGTCCTCCATTCCTTCAACAAACGAAGCCATTGAAGCAGTTTTTAATGTTAGACTACCGCCACTGTATCCGGTTTCCGTTTTAATAATACATGAGAGTGGTAAACTTGGGTTAACAAGGGACGGAGTTGTATTAGCATTAGCATACCGGATTTGATGAACAGTCTGGAATGTACCAGTTGTAGAATTTTCGATAGAGAATGTAATCATCCCATACCCAAGATACTGAAACTGGATTCGGTAGACGTTGCCCTTGGTCTGATCGAGCGTCATACCGGATGGGCCATTACCATCCATAGTGTCCACGTTCCAGTTGTCCTGTGTTACCCATGTTTGCGTGGGCGCTACCCCGGTTACAAGTGTCGCCCATGAACCTGTTACACCTGTACTCCCACCGCTGAACGAGAAACTGCCTGCGGCGTTTTCAGCGACCAAACTCAAAAACTGAATAGAAACGCTGTCGGTGGTTGTTACTTCCCATCCACGACCAGCATTAAAGAAGTCTGAGGCTGCGGCTACAATCTTTTCCGCCACTTGAGAAATAGTATCACCACTGGTTACAGCGACAACAACCGCCGTACCGTCAACTGTGATCGTGATGTTGTTCGATGATGTCGCCGCAGCAGTAATCGTTAATTCCCTGATTTCCAGAGAGCCACCAGAGCGCCGCAGAACCCCGAATGACGTTCCGTTATAGCCGAAGAAAAATCCTTCGTCGTCATCACCAGCACCGAAAATTTGTGTGCTATTGGCGACACCGGATGAGAATAAACACGTCCCCATCGCAACAGCGCCTTGTCCGGGGCCGTACCTTAAAGGGGTGTTCGTTAAGAGTTGCGAGAAGGCTTGCGCGGATGATGAACAAGTAATGACGGCATGCCCCCCTGTCGCGGAAACAGAGCTTCCAGATTTATTTGTCAACCCTCTGGCTAAATCCGCATTGATAATACCGTAGGGAAATTTGATTTGTGTCTGCGGTGTTCTGTAAGCTGTTGCAAGTTCACCAAAAGCCGTAAACGGCATATTGTCGATCAACACCTTTTGATAGTGAATACCATCCCTATCCTCTGTGGCCGTAACTAATCCAGTTCCAGGTAATGTAATATTATCGGTCATTATACAAATTCTCCTCTTGTTGTTGTAGTTCCATCATCTGAAACCGTGGCTGTGGCAACGTCAGCACTGTCAGCATCGTTTCTAATGGTCTTTGTCGTGTTTGTTTGCGTAATTTTATTCCGAGCTTGCATAAACAACCAGCTAATCTGTTGGCGAAGTGTGCTTGTCGCAGCAGGAACAGAACTTAACTCTGCGTATGTATCTACGTTCAATGCGTCAACCACTTCACCGTTGATCGATGTTAGTGCAGCAGATGATAGCTGGATCGCGTTAACTTCAGCAGGCCCAATATAGAACGTTGCCGCCCAAAAGCTGACGGTTTGACCGTCTGCGGTGATCGTTGAAACGGCGACCATATAATGATTTCCCGCCGCATAAAACCCCGCATCAGTGTTATCTGATAGGTCGATCTTGAGCCCATGCAAGCCAGTTTTTCCGGCAAAGTCAATTCCGTCCGTGTCAAGCAGGGTAAATCCGGCTGTGCTGCTGCGCTCTGTTGTGCCGCCGTTTTTATAAATCAGAATATCACCCACCGCTAATCCCGTGATTGTCACGCTGCCACCGCTGCTATTGAACGTGTGGAAGGGGATGTAGATTGTGGACGATGCTGTAATATAGCCCAAATGAAGTGTCATAATTTCCCCGCTAATAAATTAGAGTTTCCAGCGCCGCCAGCGCCAGCTCCCGATAGTGCTGCACCCGTTCCCGTGATGGTCGCATCAGTCAGATTTAATGTTCCCTTGCCATACGATAATGCGCCTGAGCATGTTATGTCAGCGTTTACGTTTAACACTGTTGATGTTGTATTATTCGCGTCATTCATTGTAAATGATATCGCGGTCGATGCCCCATTAACGGTGCAGGTGCAGCTTGTGGAAGATACCGTAAACGACCCGTTGACAGTTAATGTAAACCCTCCCGATCCTATGGTCGTCGTTCCCCCACCTATTGATAAAGACGAAGCGGCAAGGTTGAAGGTCGATGTATTGAACGTCCCTGACGTAACGGTAACGCTGGCGGTAGATATAAATGCATCTCCCTGCGTCAATGTCCCAGCAGCACAATCCACCGTCCATGCCTTGCCCCATGATTTAGTGGCGCAGGTAATCGTGCTGCTTCCGCGACCTTCATGGGTATAAGCTTGCGACGATCCGGTTAGCGTCATCCCAGAAACTAGTGTGATCGACCCGAATGTAGATGCGACTGTGCTGGTCGTCCATGTCGGCGTGTTTGTAACGCCCGTCCATATGTGCGCCCCGATGCGCGGCTTATCCTGTGTTATCGTCCGGCTTCCTGCATCTATGGAGCTTGCGTCGAAATAGGCCGTGTCCTGTGGCAATGGCGAACGACCAGTGCCAGCAGTCCCTCCCGATGCGTTTGCCCACCGCGTAACTGCACTTTCTGATCCTGTCGATGTTCCTGCGGACGGAACCCAATATTGATTGGCTGGCGTGGTAAATGTGATGCCCGAATTACCGCCGCAGTCGCCAGACCCTCCAGTGATTGCTGATAAGTTCCATGATCCTGCTCCAGCGCCCGTGATGTCTTGCAGGTCGATATTCGTCATGGTGACAGTAGCCGCCGTCAGTGTCCTTGCCGTACCCCTAACGCTTGATCTGTAATAGGCTCTGTTGATTACGCTGTTGCCGTTGCCTGTCAGCGTTCCTGTAATCGTTTGGTTAGCTGAGAATATAAATTGCGATGTAGTATTTGC
>Ga0075470_10000630_pt1 | contig 11268 bp, 10 predicted proteins | sample DEB19_08_DNA_4_FD_71482 | JGI IMG/M metagenome (GOLD analysis project Ga0075470, IMG submission 71482) | Aqueous microbial communities from the Delaware River and Bay under freshwater to marine salinity gradient to study organic matter... | ecosystem: Environmental > Aquatic > Marine > Coastal ... | reverse complement strand
CGCCGCTGCTCGAGCCCGATCCGCCGTCGTATCCCCACGTGGCGTTGCTCGTGTCGGGCGGGCACACGATGTTGATCGAATGTGCGGGCGTGGGGCGTTATCTGTTGCTCGGCGAGACGCGGGATGACGCTGCAGGCGAGGCCTTCGATAAAAGTGCAAAGCTGCTCGGGCTGCCTTATCCCGGAGGCCCGCATTTGGCTCGCCTTGCCGAGACGGGTCGACCTTCGCGTTATGTATTTCCTCGGCCGATGCTCGATCGGCCGGGACTCGAGTTCAGCTTCTCGGGGTTGAAGACCGCCGTTCTGCATGCGGTGCGTGCGCTGCCCGACGCCAGCCACCAAGATCGCGCGGATATCGCGATCGCACTGCAGGATGCCGTCGTCGACACGTTGGTCGCTAAAAGCCTACGGGCCGTCGCGCAGACCGGGCTCGATACGCTCGTCGTCTCGGGTGGGGTCAGCGCAAATCGTTGTTTGCGCGCGCGCCTGGAGTCTGCTGCCGCGAAACAAGGTGTGCGCGTGTACTATCCGCGCCTCGAGTTTTGCACCGATAACGCTGCAATGATTGCAGTTGCCGGGCACGCGCGGCTCGTTGCGGGCGAGCGCGACCCCGCTGGAATTCGTGCGAGGGCTCAATGGCCGCTCGACAGTTTGAATCCGCCCGGAAATCTTTGAGGAGTAACCGACATCGTGACGACTCGTGCTGCCGATAAAATATTTTTGAGAGGTCTTGAGGTCGAATGCATCATCGGCTTCATCGATTGGGAGCGCCGCGTGAAGCAGCGGATCCAGATCGATCTCGAGTTGCCGGTCGACTGTACGCGTGCGGCGCGCTCCGACGATGTGGTCGATACCCTCGACTACAAGAGCGTTGCGAAGCGTGTGATTGCATTCGTCGAGGCTTCGGAGTTCATGCTGGTCGAGACGATGGCGCATCGAATGGCGATGATGATTCTTGAGGAGTTTGGCGTCGAGTGGATCCGCATCTGGATCAACAAGCCCGGTGCCATTCGCGGTTCGCGTGACGTCGGTGTTGCCATCGAGCGCAATCGCGCAGATCTTGCCGCGTCAAAATAAAAACGCTCCATGACACGAGTATTCGTAGCTGCGGGCAGCAACGTCGATGCCGAGAGAAATCTTCGCTTGGCATCGCATGAGCTCGTCAAGACCTTTGGAAACGTACAATTTTCGCCTGCGTATCAAAATGTCGCGGCAGGCTTCGAGGGTGACGATTTCATCAACTTTGTGGCGGCATTCGACACCGAGTTGCCGGTGCGTGCCGTTGTTGCCGAGCTGCAGCGTATTGAGGGCCTGTGCGGTCGAGAGCGTCATGCGCCGAAGTGGGCTCCGAGAAGCATGGATCTCGATATTTTGCTTTTCGGAGACATGGTGTGCGACGAGCCGGGGCTCGTGCTGCCGAGGCCCGACCTACTGCGGCGTGCTTACATGCTCGGGCCGATGGCGGACGTGGGAGGCGACGTAGTCCATCCGCTCGAGCGTCGAACGATGTCGGAGTTGTGGGAAAGATTTGATCGCGACGGGCATCCGCTCACGCGGATCGAGTTATCGCTCGGCGCTCAATGAATTCACCAGGCGACGCTGCGACCTCCATCGACCGGCATCACTTGCCCGGTGATGAAAGGGGCGTCCGCCGCAAAGAAAAGAGCGGTTCGTGCGATATCGAGAGCCGAGCCACTACGTTTGAGAAGGGTTCTTCCGATAATTTTTTGTTGAAGCTCGGCATCGGCGACGCCGTCTGCAGGCCACATCACCGGACCCGGTGCGATCGCATTGACGCGGATCTGCGGACCGAGTTCTCGAGCGAGCGAGCGTGTCAGCATGATGAGGCCCGCTTTGGCGATGCCATAGACCGGGTAACGACGCAGCGGACGCATGCCGTGAATATCGACAATGTTGAGTATGAGGCCATGCGAGAGTCGCAGCGCCGGCGCGGCAGCTTGAGACAAAAACAACGGAGCCTTCAGGTTGGTGCCGAGCAGGTCATCCCAATGCGCTTCGGTGATCTCACCAATCGGCGTCGGGTAAAACGTGGAGGCGTTGTTGACCAGGATGTCGAGTCGTCCGAATTGCTCTTGAGCGAAGTGAGGAAGCTTGCCGAGCTCGGCGGTGTCGAGCAGATCTCCACCGACACATGCGACGCTGTTCGCGCGTTTGGAGTTGAGTTCAGCCACGAGCGACTCAGCTTCTTTCGAAGATCGCTGGTAATGAATCACGACCCTCGCGCCTGCGCCATGAAAGGTTCGCGCCATCTCAGCGCCGAGGCGACGTGCGCCTCCCGTGATCAGCGCCACTTTGCCGGCGAGTGGTTGGTCGGGCCTCACGGGGCTCGAAGAATGCGAATCGCTCATAGGGCTCGATTATGACGCGGCGTAGCCCAGTCTCAATGTCCATTGCGGGTGAAAGGGGGCTTCCCGCGCCGTCCCCGGACGCTTTGGCGCATTCGGAGCGTCTTCGCAGCCTGATCGTCGAGCGGATAGGCGCGGCGGGCGGTTGGATCTCGTTTGCCGAGTACATGCAGCTCGCGCTTTACGCGCCGGCGCTCGGGTATTACAGCGCGGGCGCGGCAAAGTTCGGTGACGAGGGCGATTTCGTCACGGCGCCGCTCATATCGCCGCTCTTTTCGAGAACCTGTGCTCGACGCATTTCGCGCTGGTTGAGTGACACCGGTACCGATGCCGTTCTCGAGTTTGGCCCTGGGACAGGTCGATTTGCAGCCGATGCACTCGAGGTGCTTGCGGAGCCTGGCTCTGCGCTGCGTCGCTATGCCTTGCTCGAAGTCAGTGGCGATTTACGCGCAAGGCAAGCTGAGCAATTGCAGGCAGTGACGGCCGTCGAATGGGTCAATGAATTGCCGCGGGGGTTTCGCGGCGTGGTATTTGCCAACGAAGTGCTCGATGCATTGCCCTGCGAGCGGTTCGTAGTTCGCGGCGAGGAGTGGTGGCGACTCGGAGTCGGCCTCGGTTCATCCGGATTCGAATGGCGCGTGAGACCGCCCGACGGTGCGGCTCCCGGCGATACTGAATTCGTCGAAGCAGCGAAGCAGCGCATCAAAGATTTAGCCGCGCAGGAGCAAGCTCTTCCTGAAGGCTATTGCGGTGAATGGCATCCTTGGCTCGATGGTTGGATGAGTGCTTTATCAGCCGCGATGGATAAGGGTGTCGTGCTTCTTGCCGACTACGGGCTGCCGCGATACCAGTTGCTGCATCCCGATCGCATGCAGGGCAGTCTTCGTTGCCATTACCGACACTACGCCCACGGCGATCCTTTCGCTTACCCCGGCCTCAGCGATATCACGGCATGGGTCGATTTCTCAGCGGTGGCTGAGTCAGCCTGTCGAGCGGGGTTTAGAGTCGCTGGCTTCACCACCCAGACCGCGTTTTTGATGGGTGCGGGTATCGAGCAGGAATTGCAGACGATGGCGGCCGGTCTCGATCCGTCGAGTCCCGACTACCTCTCGCTCGCCCGTGGCACGCGGACGCTGTTGCTGCCGGGCGAGATGGGCGAGTCGGTGAAGTTCATGATGCTCACGAAAAACATCGACGAGCACGAGATGCTCGATGAGCCCTCATTCGCCTTGAGAGACCTGCGCGATTCGCTTTAATGCCGCAAGGCGCTTACTACGCAAGCGTTCACCGATCGCAGCGCCGTCTAGCCCCTCACGTTCGGTTGCCGAAAGAGAGATAGCACGCGCGATCTCGAAAGCCTGCTGCACTCGAGCGCGTTGCGGATAGGGTTTGTCTTCAAAACCCAGACGACCGCGAGCATCGCATTCGCAGGCTTCGAGAAATTCATTGAAGCGTGTAGGCCTGCGGAACGCATCGCAGTGTTCGAGCAATTCGAGAAGCGTGCTCGTACGAAGCTCGAGCCCGCGGTGTACGTGCGTGTGAAATCGACTCGCGAGTAGACCGAGCTCGCGGTGTTCTTGCGGTACACGAAGGCGCGCACACAGCGCCTCGATGGCCGGCAAGCCGAGCGTTTCGTGCGCGTGGTGTTTCGGCCATTCTGATCGAGGCGTGAGCGCCTTACCGAGATCATGAACGAGTACCGCGAAGCGTACGGCTTGCGACGCGTTGCGAGACGCAGCGACTTGAAGCGCGAGCAACGTGTGCTCGCCGGTGTCCACTTCGGGATGCCACTCAGGACGTTGGGGAACGCCGAAGAGTGCGTCGAGCTCCGGAAGGATCACTCGAAGCGCGCCCGTTTCACGCAGCAACTCGATAGCTGCACGAGGCGTTGATTCATCCAGCGCACGTGCAAGCTCGCGCCAGACTCGCTCAGGCACCAACGCGTCGGCCTCGCCCGATTCGACCATGCGCCTCATGAGATTTATGGTTTCTGGTGCGACGGTGAAACCGAGCGATGCGAATCGTGCGATGAATCGTGCGACGCGCAGGATGCGAACGGGATCCTCCACGAAAGCGGGCGACACGTGGCGCAGTACGCGGTTCTTCAAGTCTTCGCGGCCGCCGAAGGGATCAATAATGGTTCCCGACGAATCTCGAGCCATCGCGTTGATGGTGAGATCGCGTCGCGCGAGATCTTGCTCAAGGGTCACCGACGGCGCGAACTCGGTGGTGAATCCACGGTAGCCCGGCGCAACTTTGCGCTCGAGCCTCGCCAGCGCATATTCCTCGCGCGTCTGTGGGTGGAGAAAGACCGGGAAGTCCTTACCCACAGGTTGATAGCCGAGCGTTTCGAGCTCAGCGGGTGTTGCGCCGACCACGACCCAGTCCCGCTCGCCCACGGCGCGACCGAGCAGATCGTCGCGGACGGCGCCGCCTACGAGGTAAATGTCCACGCGCAGATGTTAGCGCGACGGACCGATATAAGTGGGAGCGATGGCTCGAAGAGGGGTGGGCGTGATGCCAAGGCGAGCGAACCCGTTTTCTTGGCAAATGTTATCGACCGTCAACGACAAGAAGTTATCGGTCGAGAAAGGCTTACCGGGGACGAAGTCCATGACAAGCGCCTGAAGCCGTCCTACGGCATCGGGCAGGCTAACGATCCGTGCTCCGGTTCCCGCCAGCGAGCCGGTATAGCGCACGAGGTCTGCAAGAGTGATGACCTCAGGCCCGCAGAGATCGTAGGACTGTCGGCTCGTAGCGCCGCCGAGCAGGGCGGCTTCAAAGCTCGAAACTACGTCGTCGATCCAGACGGGAGAAAACTTAGCCCCGGCACGAGCAAGCGGCATGACGCCGCCACTTAAGCGTAAAAGTCCGGCGAAACGGTTGAGGAGAGAGTCACCGCGACCAAAGATTACCGAGGGGCGGAAGATGGTCCAGTCGAGTGAGGCAGGTGCCGCGCGAACATGTCGTTCAGCGACGCCTTTCGAGCGTAGGTAATGACTGGGTCCGCTCTCGCTCGCGCCGAGGGCGCTCATGTGCAGATAGCGCGAGACGCCCGTCTCGATACAGGCGACGATCGTTTTGCGAGTGAGTTCGGCATGGGCGAGTTCGAACCCGCGACCCGATCGACCTTTTTCGTTGAGGATGCCGACGAGATTGATGACAACGTCGCTGTCCGCAACGACTCTCCGAAGCGTTTCGGGGTCGTGAATGTCAGCGCGGATCCGCTCAACGTTCGGCAGCACGGCAAGATGCCGAGCGGCATAAGGATTACGCGAGGGTAAACGGAGTCGATGACCCGCCGCGGCAAGGCGCGCGACGAGCGCGCTGCCGACGAAACCGGTGCCGCCGAGCACCGTAATGTCGAGGGTGCGCATGATCAGCGCAGCAAAATGATGGCCGTTTCGCCACCACGCCTGATCTGCAGAACGATGGTCGAGCCACCGCGATTTGCAGAGTTACGCCACGCGGCGCTGAGATCTGCACTGCTCGAGACGCGAACTCCGTTTGCGGCGACGATGACGTCGTTTGAGCGGAGCCCCGTGTTGGCTGCCGGGCTACCCGGTGCGACGGCTCTCACGAGCACGCCGCCCGACGGGGCATCTTCGAGTTGAGCGCCCTCGAGTGCACGATGCTGACTGCCTTCCGGAACGTTACGCGAGTCACTCGTCTCGCCAGCGGTTTGCACAGCCGGATCGGCGACTTCGGCGGTGACTTTGCGCGGCTGTCCGTCGCGCAACAGTGAGATCTCCACTTTTTCGCCGACGCGCAGCAGTCCGATGGCATTACGAAATTCAGCTGCGGATTTAACGTTCCGTCCATTGAGAGCGGTGACGATGTCGCCAGCCTTTAGCCCTGCGCGCGCTGCAGCGGAATCTTTGGCGACCTGAGTGATCAGTGCCCCACCCGAGTTTTTGAGAGTCAAGGCTTCAGCGATGTCGGGGGTGACGGGCGCGATGGTGACACCGAGTTGACCTCGTTTCACCGATCCGAACTTGATTAGTTGGTCGGTGATACTCCGCGCCATGTTGACCGGGATCGCGAATCCGATGCCGATGTTGCCGCCGCTGCCCGAGAGAATCATATTGTTGATACCAACGAGTTCGCCGCGCAGATTGACGAGTGCGCCACCCGAGTTACCGGGATTGATCGAGGCGTCGGTTTGAATGAGGCTCTCGAAACCGTCCGGGTTCATGCCGGATCGACCGAGCGCGCTGACGATGCCGTAGGAGACCGATTGCTGTAGTCCGAAAGGGTTGCCGATCGCTGCGACATAGTCGCCGGGTTCGAGCTGATCAGAGTCACCGAGGACGATTTGCGCGAGATTGGGCGCTTTGATTTGGATCACTGCGATGTCGGTACGCGGATCACTCCCGATGACCTTCGCCGGGAACTGACGCTGATCGGATAACGTCACCGTGATTTCACGGGAATTCTCGACGACGTGGGCATTGGTGATGATATGACCCTGTTTGGCATCGACGATGACGCCCGAGCCCGCCGACTGGAAGGGACGCTCACGCGCGCCGGCATCGGGAGGTACGTTGAAAAAACGTCTGAAGAACGGATCGTCGAACAAGGGATTGCGCCCTTGTTCGCGCACGGAACCCTGGATGCCGATACTCACCACCGCTGGGGATACGCGCTTGATCATCGGCGCGAGCGAAGGCATCGGCGCTACGGTTCTAATATTTGAACCCTGCGCATCGGCCGCTTGCGCCAAGGCGTGAGAGGGCGCAGCCGCGGCGAGCGCGGCGGCAACCCATGTTCCGATGAGTGCGAGACGACGCATCAGGCAGCTTCGACGGCGATGCGGCGGGGCAGTGCCTTCGCGAGCTTGTTGATCGAAATCTCGAGTACGCCGTGTACGCTGCGAGCGGTCACTTGATCGGCGTCCGCGTCTTCAGGGAGCGCGAAACGTCGTTGGTAAGTCGCCGCAGATTCGGTGTTATCTGCATCGGTGCGGCGCAGAGCTTTGATCGAGAGCACGCCCTCTTCGGTGGTGACGTCAATGTCAGCGGGCGCAACGCCTGGCAGATCGGCGCGCAACAGGTAGCGGCCTGCTTCTTCGCGAACTTCCACTCTCGGGATCAAGGCAACCGGCCCGGAGTGGCTCAGGGCGCGCTCGAATTCGTGGTTTAAGCGGTTCATCAGGCTCCAGTCATAACGCAAAAGTGTCATGTCACGTCTCCGACTTGAATAAGGGGGCGATGACCTTCGATATGCGGATCCCCAGGGTTCTTTCAAGAGGATAACTTGTGGGTACTGTGTGAAAAGGCGCAAAAACACAAGATGTTGTAATCGAGGCTAAGGGGTCGTGTACTGATCGTCTCCCATTGCGCAACAAATTTTTCAGCCCGAAGTTCTATAACTGCATGATTATATTGATTTATTTTAGTCTATCCGGATGGGAATCTAAGTCTTGACGCTCCATGGGGGCATGCTTACTCTTCCGCCCTACGACACTACATCTTGTGCGTCCTCAGCGGCGCAAAGGGCTGGGTCGGGGGTGGGGAATCGGCCGTTTTTGCGCGGCTAGCCAATAAAGAAAACAAGGTCTGCGCAGGTCCCGTGGGCGGTCTTGTCGGCTTTCGTTGGTTTTTTCCCGTCGTTTCGTGGGCAATTTATCTGGAATTTGAGGGCCGGCTCAGGCATGAACAGCGTTGTGAAGCTCGTATCCAAGGACGTCGACAGCATTCCGTTTCAGGAGGCGTCGATCGATATCTGGGACAAAAAATATCGCCTCGTTTCGAAGAGCGGTGAGCCGGTCGATAGATCTATGGACGACACCTATCAGCGTGTCGCCAGAGCACTCGCCGATGTCGAGGCGCCTGCCGAGCGCGAGCATTGGTTCGAGCGTTTTCTTTGGGCGTTGCGTCGCGGTGCGATCCCGGCCGGACGCATTACCTCGAACGCAGGCGCGCTCGAGCATAAGCCGGCGACCTCCACGATCAACTGCACGGTGTCGGGAACCATTCGCGATTCGATGGACGACATCCTCAATAAGGTTCACGAGGCCGGCCTTACGTTGAAAGCGGGCTGCGGCATCGGTTACGAGTTCTCGACGCTCCGTCCTCGCGGTGCGTACGTGTCGGGTGCGGGTGCCTACACTTCGGGGCCGCTGTCCTTCATGGATATCTACGACAAGATGTGTTTCACCGTGTCGTCGGCCGGTGGTCGTCGCGGTGCGCAGATGGGAACGTTCGACGTCGGACACCCCGATGCCATGGAGTTCATTCGCGCCAAGCGCGAGAACGGTCGTTTGCGACAGTTCAATCTTTCGCTGCTCATCACCGACGAGTTCATGGCGGCGGTGCGTGAAGATCGCGAGTGGAAACTCGCATTTCCATTGCTGCGCAAGGAGTTCGAGGCTGAGAAGCCCGATCTTTCGGACGAGAGCAAGTACGTCTGGCGCGAGTGGCCTTACTCCGAAAACTTCGTCGTGGGCGAGAGCGGGCTCGTCGCCTGCAAGATTTACAAGACGGTGCCGGCACGCCGCATGTGGGACGTCATCATGTCGTCCACCTACGATTTCGCGGAGCCGGGGTTCATCCTCATCGATCGCGTCAACGAGATGAACAACAACTGGTGGTGCGAAAATATTCGCGCGACCAATCCCTGCGGCGAGCAGCCCCTGCCGCCATATGGCTCGTGCTTGCTCGGCTCGGTCAACCTCACCCGTTTCGTGCGCAACGCGTTCACCGAACAGGCCGAATTCGATTGGCAAGAGTATCGCGAGGTCGTCAAAGTATTCACTCGCATGCTCGACAACGTCGTCGAAGTGAACGGTCTGCCGCTCGAGGGGCAGCGTAACGAGATTCTTCGCAAGCGCCGTCATGGCATGGGCTTCTTGGGTCTTGGCAGTACGATGACGCTGCTGCGCATGAAGTACGGCTCGCCCGAATCAATTCAATTCACTGAAGATGTTTCGCGCGAAATGGCGATCGCTGGTTGGGAAGCAGCTCTCGATCTCTCCCGCGAGAAGGGTCCTGCGCCGATCATGAACGAGGAGTTCACGGTCACTGGCGAAATGCTGCGCAAGCGTCCCGAAATGGCGCGCGACGGCTGGAAAGTCGGCTCGAAGATTCCGGGTCGCGTCCTGCACGCACGCTATAGCCGGTATATGCAGCGGGTGGCTTCGGTTGCGCCGACACTCGTCGAGCAGCTCGCCCTGGTCGGCGCGCGCTTCACGCACCACACCTCGATTGCTCCGACGGGCACGATCTCGTTGTCACTCGCCAACAATGCAAGCAATGGCATTGAGCCTTCGTTTGCGCATCACTACTTCCGTAACGTGATTCGAGAAGGCAAGAAGTCTAAAGAGAAGGTCGACGTCTTCTCCTTCGAGTTGCTCGCCTATCGCGAGATCATCAACGCGAAGGCGATGCCGAACTCCACCAATCCGTCCGAGAAGTTGCCTGAATATTTCACGACGGCCGACGACATCACGCCGAACGAGCACGTCGATATTCAGGCTGCTGCTCAGAAGTGGGTGGACTCATCCATTTCGAAAACGGCCAACGTCCCGACCGACTTCAAGTACGAGTCGTTCAAGGACATCTACCTTTACGCGCACGAGAAAGGTCTCAAGGGCTGCACCACCTTCCGCTTCAATCCCGAAGCGTTCCAGGGCGTGCTCGTCAAGGAAGAAGACCTCAAGAACACGACCTACGTGTTCACACTCGAGGACGGCTCCGAGATCTCCGTGAAGGGTGACGAAGAAATCGAATACGACGGCGAGAAGCACACCGCCGCCAATCTGTACGACGCCTTGAAAGAAGGCTACTACGGCAAGTTCTGAGGATTAGTTTGTTTATGGCTGCTATCAAGATCGATCGAAAGATCTCTAAATACCGCGTTCAAAAGCCGGGAGCGGAACCTGCGCCGGCACCTGCTGTCACCGAGCGGACTACGTCCCACGGCGGCAAAGTCATTCGCCTGACCGAAGAAGTTCAGCGTCCCGAGGTGCTGATCGGCTCTACGTACAAGATCAAGACGCCGGTGTCCGATCATGCGATGTACGTCACGATCAATGACATCATCCTCAACGAAGGCACTGAGCACGAGCAGCGACGACCCTTCGAAGTCTTCATCAACTCGAAGAACCTCGATCACTATCAATGGATCGTCGCCCTGACGCGCATTATTTCTGCAGTGTTTCGCAAGGGTGGTGACGTCACGTTCCTCGTCGAGGAGCTCAAGGCCGTGTTCGATCCTCGCGGTGGCTATTGGCAGCCGGGCGGAAAATTCATGCCGTCGATCATTGCCGAGCTGGGTCACGTCATCGAGAAACATCTGCAGACCATCGGTCTCTTGGGGCATGTAGAACTCGATGAGCACCAGAAAAAGCTCGTCGAAGAAAAGCGCGCAGAGTTCGAGGCTCGCGCGAAGCAGACCGATGCTTTCGCCAAGTCTCATTTCCCGGAAGGTGCGCAGCTTTGCTCGAAGTGCAGCACTGCGGCAGTGGTCATGATGGATGGCTGCATGACCTGCCTCAATTGCGGCGATTCGAAGTGCGGGTGACGCCTTGCGGCGCCTGGCACGTTCTCTAGCCACCTCTCTCGCTCTCACAGTCTTGGTGTCGCCCGCGCTCGGCGCGGGTCAGCCCTCTATCGTCCCGCCCGATCAATCGCCGTCGGTCGAGACGGTATCGCGAGAGATTCCGCGACCGGTCGAAATTCAGCGAGACGTCGAATTCTGGATTCGCGTCTACAGCGAAATCACCACGCTTCAGGGTTTCATGCATGACGAGCGTCATCTCGGCGTGGTCTACGAGACGCTCGATCTCGCCCTCGCGGGGCCGCCCGGCTCGTCGTTGCGACGCGAACTGATTACCCGTGCCCGAGACCGATGGATCGCCGGTCTCGATGCGGCTGCGCGAGCCCTCGAGTCGGGCACTGCCG
>Ga0075470_10000628_pt1 | contig 11280 bp, 10 predicted proteins | sample DEB19_08_DNA_4_FD_71482 | JGI IMG/M metagenome (GOLD analysis project Ga0075470, IMG submission 71482) | Aqueous microbial communities from the Delaware River and Bay under freshwater to marine salinity gradient to study organic matter... | ecosystem: Environmental > Aquatic > Marine > Coastal ... | reverse complement strand
CTTTGTTCCGCCAATAATTCAAATGTCTCACCCAAACTATTAAATGGCGCCATCCTCGATGGTGTCAAAGATAGCGCAACACTTACAGTTGAAAAGGTTCGCTATGCGGTTACCTCAATTAACAAGAAATTAGTTCTCGTAAAACTCTAAATTATTTCTTGTTTCTACGCTGAATACGAGTCTTCTTTAGAAGCTTCTTGTGCTTCTTCTTAGCCATACGCTTGCGGCGCTTTTTTACTACTGAACCCATTATTTCTCCTTTGGCTATCTGTTACCGGTTCAAGTTTAGAGGTTTTAATATCAAATTGAAGATTTTTCGACAAACTCGACCAGCCAGCTCATTAAGCACAAATATGAAGGCCATTAAAATAAATTCTTGAGAACGTCCTTCTTGTTTCTTTCGGAGCTGCGATTTAATTGATTCCTCCCAAGAAACTGCAAATATCTCTCTATTCTTTGAGTGTATATGCAGATTTGCAATCTCTCTATGTTTTACCCTAGTTCCCACCGAAAGAATACCATTATGTATGTCGATTTCATCGCCTGTAAGCAATGATCCCATAGGTGACATATCGAATCTTTTGACTATTCCCCAACTATTTCTTGGGTCCGCCCCAAAGAGATACATTCCCATTTTTGCACCATCGAAAATCCAATGTTCCGCTAAATTAGCGCTTCGCTCATACGAATCCAAAATGTGCACCCTCTTATCTTCATCGATTATTTTTCCCAATATTTCCATATCAGTAAGTTTTGGCCATTTACTACACGCATTATTCAAAATACTCATTCCGACTGTTCCGTTTACATACAAAACACTTGCAATGCCTCGTGAATTATCGACTCTTGGAAACGCTAAAGGAGCGTCAAGATTCTCAAAGTAATCAAATGGGAATCGTGGATTAATCCAGACATCATTTTCAAAATGTATTATTCTTAACGTCTTCGTTTGCAACATATACTGCACTATCAAGATTAAGCGCGCTTTTGTTAAGAACCAAAAGTTTTCTCTGAAGTACTTTCTTCGGTCATTTATTTCAAAATTGTCCGGCCAAGTAATCGCAAGTTCTTCCGCTCGGACAACTGTAAAACCAGATTCCATAATCCACTGACATCTCTCTATGTCTGTGATGATAACCTTCTCTCTTTCAGGGAAGATAGCGCACAAATATCTGAGGTTAGATTTCAGTTGTCTAGATACAGGTCCTAGTTGCACCAGGACAATAGGGATATCAATCCGATTCAAAACGATCTGCCTCCTCTAGCTTCATGGCGAGAGACTTTTTCTTATTTTCAGAAAATCGATTTACAAGCATTGAGAGCCAATATTTCGGAACCGATAAAATATGCCTTTTAGAGATTTTGAAAATATATTCTTCTAAAAAAATGTTAATTTCATCGCTTGATTTTTTTAAGTCTTCGACGTCAAGAAAATTGATGTGCTCTACCGCGGCTATAGGAAAATGAAGTGGAAAACCTTCCTCTGTCGTGTGCACTGAGTGAATATCAGTGCCGACATTGCTTACTAAATTCACCGGTGGTAAAATACAAATCTTCCTTTGTCGATACATTTCGAATGCTAATGGTAAATCCCAAGTGTCTATAAATCCGGCTTGTGCTCGACGAGCTCCCACATAGAAATAGCAATAAGTGGGATTACCTAATTGTCTAGGATCCAAAGCCTTATTCACGAGTATGGCCTCGCGCATTTCAATCCACCTATCTCGCCAACTAGCCCAGCCCCAAATTTGAGGATAATTCGTTAAAGCAACATCTGTATTGCCTTCACTTGAGTTGAAGCGATTGCCAGAAAGAATCCAAATTTCCGGTTCACTAACATATTTTTCGATACCTTCTGCACAGTATTGCAAAAAATGCTTGTCAAAGATTAAATCATCTTCCAAAATTACGCCTGCACTATTAAAACTAAAAAACCAATCTAACGAAGTCATAATTCCTGGGCCTACACCATGGTTCTTTTTGCGCAACCAAACCTGGATCGTAGATTGATGATTGATGCCAATTATTCTCAATTTTTCCACGAGTTCTTGTTGCTGGCTGTAGATTTTGGAATTATTTGAATGATCGATGGCTACGTAAATGTTCTTTACTTCCAGTTGAATCAACTCATTTACCATACGCTCAATATTGCCGATACGCGAGTAGCCTATGAGAAGTACGGGAATTTCTCTGAAATCATAATCCAACACTGAATGTTCACTCATATTTTCTAAATCGCAAGGTGTTGACAAGGACAGAGTAAATGCTTAGAAATAGATACTTTGTATTAGAAAAGTTCCTCTTAAAGTTGGTTAATTCATCAAGATAGTAGGCAAATTTGTATCTCATCCTCTTTCGAAACTTCCTCTCGGAAAAAACTTTATCGAGGTGATTCATTCTTTTTGAGGCCATAAGTGCAAAGGAAGAACTTTTTAGTCTGAAATACATTCGATCCTTTAAAACTATTGTATTTGAAATGTTACCTCTCGGAATCCAGGTCAGTTTCGCCCCTCGCGATTGCATATATTCGCTTAGTGCAACATCATCAGGTCGAGTCCTATAATCCGTCGAGTTTATGCTCGTGATTTCTAACGCGCTCGAAAGATTCATGAAGATTGCACCACCATTAACATATTCGATTTTCTGAACGTAATCAGCAACATTAAAAACGTCAATGTATCCTCCAAAAAACGGTTGCTCCGTCGTCTGTTTAGAGAGATAGTGTTCAATTTCTTCTGTTTTGAAATACGTTGATACATTCCCTCTCACTAAAAAATCAAATGTTATATTCTTTATACACCATTCAATGCCAAGTCTTGTTTTTTCTAAGATGTTTTCGTAACTATCTTCAATCTCCACAAAGAGATTTCTACTCTTATCTTCAAAGAAAGTTTCGGCAGCTCCCCTTAACCAAATTATTTCGTATTTGTTGTCTTTCGCCCAAGTTTGCTTTTGGGTCATCTCATCTAATTGGTGCTCTTTGTCTGCACTAGCCAGAATTAGATAAACTACTTTTGTTGATTTCATTCGAATTTAACACTCGCTAATTCAATTTGTGTTTCAAATTCGGGAATCTTTTCTTTAAGGGTTGTGAATGAACCGATTGCTTGAATTTCACCTTCTTTCAGATATACCAAGCGGTCTGCGTTCTTCACAGTTGAAAGTCTGTGCGCGATTGCGATGATTGTTACCTTATTCTTCATCATATTTATGCACTCAAGAATCTTTTGTTCCGAAAAAGTGTCCAAAGCACTTGTTGCTTCGTCCAGAATAAGGATCTTCGGTTTGGCATAGAGCGCTCTGGCAAGACCTAGCCTTTGCCGTTGTCCTCCACTCAATTTAGTTCCTAATTCGCCAACATTGAAATTTAAACCCTCACCATGCTTCATAATTTCATCGTAAAGTCCAACTGCTCTCAAGCAAGATTCTACGTGTTCATTATCGATAAGCGTTTCGTCGACGCCAAACGCAACGCTTGCCTTAACTGTTCCTTCTGATACAAATGAATCCTGAGGAACATAGGCTATTGCTCCGGGCCAGGCCAAAGTTACTTGTTCAGGTTCTAGTCCTGAAATATATATTTCTCCAATTGTTGGCTTCAAGATTCCAATCATGTTATCAACTAATGTAGTTTTTCCCGCCCCTGATGGCCCGATAATCGCGACAAATTCCCCTTTGTCAATTTTTAGCGTCAGATTTTTTAGCGTCATTCTAGAACTATTAAGGTAACCAAAAGATACATTTCTTAATTCAATAGTAGGATTCAACAGTTGTTCGTGAGATGGTACTTTTTTTGAGGCTAATTGGATTTCCACCTCTTTCAATTCTTCAATCATTTGCAAAGTTTTACTAGCTAAAGCTATAGAACCCCTAAAACTCAACGCAGAGTATTGAACTCTCAATATCGCAGGAATTATTCTTCCGGTTGCAGCAATAAAAATACTAATTGATGAGATTGCGCCTACGGCATCCTTAATTAAGAATTGAACACCAACAAAGAGGAATGCTCCCAATACAAAAGCAACTTCAAATACATACTTTGACATATCTGACATAAATCTAGACTCAGCTACTACTCTCGCGCCTTTTCTTCTGACACTAGCAATATTTCCGACATATTTTTCTCTTAAGCCACCCACAAATATCTCACGGTACGACCCAAAAAGTTCATAAAGTAATTGACCATTCCTTATTTGTATCTCTAAATCCTGAAGTGAAAGTTTCGTTACTTTTTTGTTCACTAACAAGTACAAACCAAAGGCAAAAGAACTGAAAAAAATAAGAGTCGAAATGGCGATTGACGGGTCTACTACAAAAAGCCCCAAAAACATTATTAATATCAAAACCAAATCTGAAGCTAAACCTACGACTTGTCCAATGACACCAACCGTAATACTTTGCACCCCATTAGTTACAGCAAATATGTTTTCAAATCTGTTTCTCTTTCGTATCTGTTCGAAATTAGAGAAGGTTAACTTTTCTATAATGCGAATGCTTAAATCAGCAGATCGATTAGATAAGAAAAAAAGCGTTCTGCGATTTAGCCAAGCTGAAAGTAACGACTTAGAGGTAAGAATTACTCCGACACAGACACCCAGCACTGCAACTTGAGTTTGAAAATTGAGATCTGCTAAATTCAAGACTTCTAAGATCCACTGTACTCGACTGCCAGGAGCGCGAGATTGGATACCGTACACTGACAACGTTCCAATTAGCCCAATCGAAAAGACACATACAAAGTCGATGAGAGCTAGGAATAGTTGGGCTAACGCAACAAGCTGAAGTTTAGATATTTCGTTCTTTCCAAGTAATACGAAGCAGTTGCTTATTACTTTCAGGTGACTTTTATAACGCTTTTGACTAGCTTTAACCCATTGATTTAGGCCTTTTAACTTCATAATGACCCTACCCTATGCCATCCTGGCGGAATAAGAGATTTTGGCTCTTCCATTCCCTGAAACCATGGGTATGGGCAAAACACGGGGGCATTTATATCCTTTCTTAGAAATGCCGCCCACCAACTAAACGAGGAATTCGAAATTATGTAGCCACTAAAGCGGCGAAATAAATCCCAAACTTCTACATCAGTTAAATCTGCGTCATCTAGATATGAAATTGGCACCTTGGTATCTAAATCTTTCAAAATCTCTCGACATAGCATTAGGTCATCAGAAGCAATCCATATACGATCGTAATTTCGAATAGTAGTTATCTGATCTAGCGATTTTTCATAGTAGCTTATGGACGGGATTCCAAAATGCTGTTCCTTGAGGTAGTCCGTTAGGCGAACATGAATAAGAAGCGCTTTTTGATTCTCTATCTGCGACCTGATTGCTTCATGTTTTTTGCCAATTTTCTTTAGCTTGACACTGTGTAATTCCTTAAACACTTGACTATTGGAACTATAAAGATAGGTCTGAAAATAGCCAATCAGAAGGTTCCTTTTGTTAATTTTGATATTTGCATCATATCCAAGGTTGTCAGCGGACTGAACTTTCAATAGAGACCGATATTTTAAACAAAGTATCAGTTTTGCGATAAGTACTCCAAGCTTTTCTATAAATCCATTATCTATTTCTACTTTCAATTTTCGACTTAATATCCAACCGTAAGCTTTCGAATACAATTTCTCGAATGATGAAGAAGGTTTTTGTTCAATACGAATATCCTGATTTAGTTCGAGATTCAAAATTGACGTTTGGCCACAAGTAAGTCTGGGATTACCAAGCGCAATATCTATTTTTACCTCACCCTTGGTTAGATTTCGAACAAATAATGCGAATCCATACTGAAAAAGTTGATTTCCCAAGCCTCCGGTAAGAGGAATTATTGTATATGTATTTTCGTTAAGTTTTTCTTGGTTGTTATGCGTTACCATTTATTAGCTCCTGCATACAATCTAATAATACTCCATATACTTAATCGTGTAGCCGAAAACTTGAATATAGATATCAAAAGTAAATGAGCTGCAAGATCGATGCGTCTTCTTTTGATCAGTGTAGCTATTTGCTTCAAGTACATTAGAGAAAAGCATCCCCTTGCCGAACCTTTCATTTCATAAACAATTGGTGCGCCTTTTAAGGCAACGCCGTATAAGTCCTTGCTAAAATTTCCAGATGAAGTTAATGAACCTTCTGTATTTCTTCGATATTGATATATTATGTTGTCAATAAACGTTACGGTTGGTTTTTTTGCGAATACCTCAGATAAGAAAAGCTGATCTTCTCCCCATTTAAACGATCCAAACTCCAAGTCCTTGATTAACTCTCTATTGAAAATAAATCTCCATATGCCCGGAGACGAGCCAACATCAAGGGGTAAAACTCCTTTTGGCGATTTCGGTAAATCATGATAAGCCCAATTACCAATGCCTACCTGAGCGCCCAGCTGCTTCATTTTTTCAATCAATTTCATAGTTTCGTGAAAAAGTGGACGATCATCGATATCCCAAAAACAGATATATGGAGCAGTCAATATATGGAATGCTGCATTTCTAGCTAAACCGGGCGAACCGAATTCGCCTCGAATAAAGATCATATTTTCCGCACCTGATTTTGAATAATGAATGTTATCTGATGATGCATATTGATAATCCAATGCAAAAATGATCCGGATATCTGATGGCATGTTTTTGACTTCAGCAAGGAAATATGCGAGATGCTCTGAAGGCATACGAACTGGAACTACAACATCAAGAACAAAGTTCACGGTCTTCGCGTCCTGGAGAATATCCATTTTGCAAGGCTAAAAATCCTTAACTCTGAAATCTCTTCGCCTTTGAGCAAAAAGGAGAAAAAGTTTCTTAAATAATTTTTTAGACTTCGATTTCTGAAATTTGATTTTATCAAGGAGAAAAATAGCTTCGGATCAAATCCTACGACCATTGGCGATTTATAATGTGCCCAATCAATGTATTTCTTGAGCACTTGCTCACTCTTATCATTAAAAAGATCAATATCTTTCGAGTGAATATGCAGACAATGTAAATTCTTTTTAACAGAATTTCCTTTTGCAAGATAAACTTGTTTATGGTCAAACGTCAAATGCGCTGTAGAGAGAATTGAGCCAAGATTTAATGATTTTTCGTTAGCCACCTCCCCGTTTTCATGGATAAAATGAAAACCATAAGTGTTTCTTGGATCCACCCCACATAACCAAACACCCAAGTTCGCGCCATCAAAAAGGTTTGTCTCATGCAAATGATAATTCTCTGAAAAAAGGTCATTAAATATTTCGATGCGTGAGGGGTTTTTTGCGCGGACTCGTTTCAAGGCAGACATATCGGTCACTTGAGTGTCCAGTTCAATTTCCAAGATTATCTGGCTGTGTAGCCACTCTGTTTGCATTAGATTTGGTGAATACACCAAGCTTCCGACATCACTCACTTTGTTATTGCCAAACCACTTCAATTTATCAAAAAGGACTTCGGTGAATGGGAATGATGGAAAGAGCAACATATCGCCTTCTACGTGCAGGATTGGACAATCTCGACCAAGTTGTTCATGTACTTCCTTCAGAACTAAAAGTCTTTTGATTGTAAAGAACCAGAAGCCTTGCCGAAAACCCATATCGTGATTCAAAAATTGCAAGTAATCATCATTATAAGACTCGAGCACCACTAATCTAATAGACGAGTTTATTGGAGTATCTCTTGGCCAGGATGATTTGGTATCCAGAACTAAAATGACTTCATAATCAAATAATTCTGCAGTTCGATTAACATTGAGTGCAAAATATTTGGGAATTTCATTTCCAAGATAAACAAACACCAATTTGAGATTTGGATTCATAAACTATTCATTCGAACTTTGCGTCAACAAACGTGAATCCACTAAGTTTCAAAAAATTCGGTGGCGTGTACGTAGATTTGAACCAAGGCGTAGGAGCGTATACAGATCCTCCACTTCGCAAAACTGCCCAACCTATCCAAAAAGAAAAAGTCGAATTCGACATAATGAAAACTTCGGAACTTGCCAGTTGCTTCATTGTTTCAAGCGGACTATAGAGTTGAGACGGTAGCAATAATTGCCTTTCATATTTACCGATTCTTTTCAAGAGTTCCTCATCCTCAGAGGCGATTAAAATCATGCAATCATCTTGAAATAACCTATCTATCAAATCTCGAAAGTACTGTTCTGTCAAAAGTCCATATTTCGGAATTGAAACATAGTCACCACGCCTCAAATGGGCACCAATTGACCTTCTATCGTTATTTGTATGATTTATTCGCTCCTTATTTTCTAATTTCAAGAAATTCATTAGTAACCGCGCACTTTCTTCATTTAGGCTGTCGATTAGTCTAATGTCTTGAAAAAACCCAAGCAGCACTAACAATCTTGGACTTTGAACATCCAAAATATCAAATGGAAATTCCCAGGGCTTTTCCATGATTCTCAAGCGCTTCGATATAAATCTTGACAATTTGGATTTAGACTTTGTCAGAGAAAATATCTTTGTACAAACTTTAAGAATGAAAAGCGCTCTTCTCTTCGAGTAAATGATTCGCACATTTGCGCTGGCTAAAGAATTATTTTTCATCGCTTTAAACGCGGCTACAAGCTCACACTGATCAGAATAGACTTTTACTCTTTGTGATGTGTTTTGAGATATATGTAAACCTGCTGCAATTGTAAAAAGTTGGTTACCAATGCCACCTGGTGCAATGAGAATCATGCCTTTAACCAAGTTAACATCTGAGAAACTACATAACTTATTTGCATTTCTGAGTGCCACTGCGAGATCGGTAGACTCAAAGTTGAATTCGTAATTCTCTCTGCAACCGGATAATTCTTTTTATCCTGTCCTGTTAACATTTCAATTTCATTAGCTGCCAATCTAGGATAGTGAATATCTGTTCCTATACCACGCTCCCTTAAATAATGGAGTAATTCGTCACGATCTTTATGAAGAATGCAGAAGTGATGTCGAACTGAATCTCCCCTGGTTTCTTGGAGTATTTCAATCGAATTTGCAAGTTCAGAAATATAGAAATCACTCAGGTATTTTCTGGCAGAGTTCCAAGTTGGAAGTAATTGTAAATTTGCTTCGAGCACGGAAGCCTGAATAGGATCTAGACGATTATTGAATCCAATTATTTCGTGAATATATTTGTTTCTCTGACGACTTCCATAATTAGCCATGGTGCGAATTTTTTTACCTAGCGACCTATCATTGGTTGTGATGATTCCTGCGTCTCCCAGGGCTCCTAGATTTTTCGTTGGGTACAAGGAATAGACGACTGCGTGGCTATACGTGCCCAAATTTGTACCATCTTTATTGAGTGCTCCATGAGCTTGCGATGCGTCCTCAATTAAAAAAATTTCGTCAGATTTTTGAATTTCCTTACACAAGTTATTCAGTGCCAACATATTCACCGGTGCACCATGCATGTGCACCGGTATTACCGCCTTTATTCTCTCTTTGATTTCACCTAACTTTTCAAGATCTATCAAACCGTCTTCATCAACATCCACTCCGACTGGCTTAGCACCTACAGCCAGAACTGCTGTCCAAGTGGCAATAAAAGTATGAGCGGGAACGGCGACTATATCTCCCGCACCAATTCCTAGCCCCCTCAAGGCTAGAGTAATTCCATCAAGACCATTGCTCACTCCTATTGCTATTTCCGATTTTGTGAATTTAGCAAATGCCGACTCAAAACTCTCCAAGTGTTCTCCGCCAATTAGAGTGCCTGAGTCAATCACTTTTTGTATTTCAATACGCCATTTTTCTTTTAGGTCGCTCGGTGCGTAACTAAACGAGAAAAAATCAACTTTCACTATATTTACCGAAATACCACTCAAGGTATTCATTCCAATCACGGATATAGTCTTCTTCTTCAAATTTAGAATCAGCAAGAACAAGTAATGAGGATCCTTCACTAAGGGATAGGATTTCCCTCCAGGTTCCAAAAGGAACGACGATATGAGGGTCTTTATTAGTCAAGTTATAAACAAATTTTAAGTTTCCACGATATAAAGTGAGCTTTACAATACCTTCCAAAATAATTATTACTTGATTGAGTTTCTTATGTGCATGAAATCCTCTGCTTTCGCCATTCTCCATTGCGTTTATCCAATATGCGCGACTCGGGCGGAAAGGAAGATTATTGAAATCCACAACTCCCAAATACGATACCGTCTCATTTTGGTGTAATTCGCACGCTATTCTCTCGAACACCTACGTATCATACAGTATTCATCTTATATTCAACTACTTTCAGCATCTTCAAGCTATATGAGAAAGGTCAGTCCAAAGCATTCGTCTCTATCAATTCGATTTCTAAGTTGCAAGGTAGTTTGATAATCAATAACTCGAGTGAAGAACTTTTTATTCAGACAAAGCTATTACTGGAAATACGACTCTAGTATGGAAATGCGAAGAAACGTGAAATGTCCGACCATTTATGTATTATTCGGACGTGCAATTGATATGTCAACATAAGAATACAGCTAGTGTTGAAAATCTTTACATCCATGATCAAACAGGAGAAATTCATCTACTGGTTGGAAAGCCGTTTTTTTCTGTAGGCTTTTCTTTCCTATTTCAGGAAATAAATCTAGAGTACAGTTCACCAAGAGTTTCTTTTCTTGGCAAACTCAAAATTCTAGCAACTCGCATTATTGACGAAATTCATTCATCTGGCATTTCATCACTTACAAAATGGTTTCGATTCACTTCATTTGATGTTCCAGAGAATCTCGAAATAGATTTTCCTGTAATCCTTCACAGCCCCGAAGGGCTGTGGATTTCTCGACAAGCTATTATTCAAGGAGTATATCGGGAGAGAATTGACTCATCAATCGAATACGATTTCGTAAGAGAAGTAGACTACAAAATAAGAGTTTGGCAAGTAAGAAACCAGAAAATATCTAGATACCATACAAATTTTACTTTGCTTAAAGATTCTATTTCTATACAATCTCTTCCTGAAGCAAACTCGGACCACGGAACTTTTTCTTTTGTCGAACTGCAGAATTGCTATGTGAACAGTGGAATCTCTGTCTACAATTCTGAAGCGCATTACATCATAGATCAATACGATAACTATTCTGAATGTCAGTGGCCAAATCTTCGTCCCATCAAGCTAAATGATACTCTCTCAGTTTTTTGGTATCGGTCGGAAGATACTTCTGAAAATGCGATTTTCATAGGTTCTTCATTTAGTTGGTTTCACTTCTTGATAGAATATTTTCCTCGTTATATCTTCGCAGCAAATCTTGGTTATTGCGATAGAACTTTACTTCTTCCAAAGGGACTTCCTACGCAGATAATTGAATT
>Ga0075470_10000623_pt1 | contig 11312 bp, 7 predicted proteins | sample DEB19_08_DNA_4_FD_71482 | JGI IMG/M metagenome (GOLD analysis project Ga0075470, IMG submission 71482) | Aqueous microbial communities from the Delaware River and Bay under freshwater to marine salinity gradient to study organic matter... | ecosystem: Environmental > Aquatic > Marine > Coastal ... | reverse complement strand
GATGTCTTCGACCCAAGAGATGTTGGCAGCAGTGCGATCAACGATGTGATGCGCTGTGCTACTCGCTGAAGCCTGCCGTTCAATCCGCTCGAAGCGGTGTCTGATGCCGGGGCCGTCTCGTTAACTGCACCAAGAAGAACGCCATTCGCTACCTGTGTCGATTCAAGAGCTGCGCCGCTTGGCAAAGGAAGAGCTGCGACGCTTACTGGAACCGCTGACGCCCGCAATTCAGTATCAGTCAAAGGTCCAGAGACAGGAACTGCTGTCGCGCGAAGTTGGACGTCAGTCAAAGGGCCAGAAACTGGGATGGCTGATTGGTCACTTGCGACGACGACGGCCAACGATGCGGCCGAAGCCTTCTGTCCAAGCGAAGCCGGGAGAAGTGCGATCAGTGACGTCAGTCGTTGGGCAATCCGCTGAAGCCTGCCGTTTAAGCCACTCGAGGCGGTATCCGTACCCGGAGCTGTTTCATTTACAGCACCAAGGAGCACGCCGTTTGCGACCTGAGTTGTCTCAAGAGCAAGGCCGCTACCAGCGCCAGATGACGTTTGTCCTAGTGTAGACATAGTGACTCCTTACCAGATATGGATGATCGGCGTTACTCCACCAGACCCACCAGAAAAAGTTGCTCCAGACGCAGTGGCTGCCGACACGGTGCCAGCATCAAGCGCCATCGCGTCTCCATCAGTGCCGCCAAAGATCGAAGTGAAATCAGTCTGCGCAGCAGCGGCAAGAGCCACAATGTTTGGATCGCTTGCGTTCACCATCGCCGCGAAATTCGTCATCGTCGCAGCGAGAGAAACTCCAATATCAACTTTGATTCTTCCGGCGGCAGCGCTCTGATCGCTTGAGAATTCGTAGGTGATGCCATTCAGAGTGAGATACTCACCGTTTGATGGCTGGCCTGAGAATGCGAAATTCGCCGTAGCCAAGGCGCCCGAGTTTGCACTCAGCTTCGCCCGAAGCTTTGTCGACATCTGGATGGACGCGTCTTCGTCCTCGAATGCGCCAAACGTCTGTGCATCAAACGTCGCAAGGCCTCCAGGAAGAAGATCGATGCAGATGTCGTTTGCGAAGTCGTCGCCGATCGCGATCTGAAGCCGCAGCGTCGATGATGGATTCTCGATCATGATCCCAGTGAAGACGCGATTGAGAGGCAGATCGATCATGTCGCGGAAGTAGGTTCCGCTACCAAGAATCTTTGACCGACAGCAGATGGGGACTCCCATTGCGCGGTTGAACGGATTGTTGTTGGCATCCTGCGGAAGCCTGGCGTTTACGTTCATTGCCCCTCCATCCTGAGTTCAAGGCCCTTGATCCTGCCGGCTTCCATCGCTGGCGCCATTCGCATGAGGTTATTTTGGTCTTCTGCTTCTGTTGCGGTCAACGGCTTCTCTGGTTCCATCGCCTTCCTGACCATATCAAACAACATTCCACCGGACTTTTCTTGCATCAGGTAATAAGCATAGAACGACCCAAGGGCTGCGTTTCTTCTGTAAAGCTCTTGAAGCTCAGCTACCCCGTCGATAGTCATCTTGTCTCCGTGCTCGCGCTTCTTCAGCATAAGCTCAGGAGATGCCATCGGATCTCTGAGGACGTTTGCGTCTATATTCAGCTTCGCAAGATTTTTTTTGGTCTTTTGAATCTGCCTCTGAACTGCCGCCATGCGGGTTAAGATGGTGCGGTCCATGTCGTTGATACGAACTAGACCAAAGGATATGTCTCTCATCCTGGCCTTCATGAAATTACCGTAGATCGCATCCTTGTCTGCTAGCTGTTGGTCCGTAAGTCCTGGATTTTTGAACTGGCCAAACATCAACGAATTATAGAGCCAGTCTGGAGACTGCTCTCGCATGAATTTTCCGAATTGCTGGGCGTTTGTCGTCAGTTTCTGGTCGATCTTTGATCCAGACGCCTCAGCCATTGTCTTAACTTTTAGACGGCCAACGAAATCAAGAGGCAACGAGCGGATTTCGTCAGGATTCCGTATCTGCTTTAGCGTCATGCCCATTTTGATCGACGGCGGGATAAGGTTCATCAACTGAGTTCCCATGAAGTCATCCCACTTCGATTGGAACGTAGCTGAGTCTAGGCGCGCAGCCTCAAACGCGGCGTCTTGAGGGGCGTCTGCCTGTGTCGACGCAGCCGTTGCAAGAGACAGCGCCTGAATCAAAGGATGCAGGTTGTCGAGTGGGTTCATGAACGCCTTGAGCGAGTTTGCGATGAAAGGAAGCTCCATCATGAGCTGCCTTCCGCCAGGTAGCGCATCGCCAAATGTCCAGTCGTTCGCGTACCCTGGAAGAGATGACCTTAGAACCTGCCTCTCTTCATACGAATCGACGAAAGCGCCGTCGAGAATCTCTTTCACATAGTACGGCTTTGAGATCGAACTTAAGTCCAGTTTCTTTGCCCGCATTGCCAGCGACTCGGCCGTCTTCATTCCAAAAGACGAGAATGGGATCGCCCGAGACATAGCTCGCTGCCCCTTCGGCATATCCCTAAAGTCGTAGAAATACATTCCGACTCGCTCTTTCGCACCCTGAAGCGTGTACCCTTTCTCAAGAGAATCAAAGAACAGTCCAACGCGGAATATATTGTCGTTCTGCTCAGCCAAGAACCTATTCGCCTTGTAGAAGGATGCGACGTCAAAAGCTCTCTTTGATGAATCCCACAAGTCGCGCCTCGCCAGACGAGTGGTCGCCACATTATCCAAAATGTCTGAGACAAGCGCTTTTGCTTCGAACACCTGAGATCCACCAAGTACGCCGAGGTCAGCCATCGTGTCGTACAGCTCCTCTCCGCGCATCGATATCTTTGCGTCGCCTTGACCGAACGAGTATATCTTGTCGCGGATCTTGGCCGAGTTGTTCCGAGCATCCCACAGAAACTTAGACCCCATAGGGATCTGATGTAGATCGCCACGGGCAAGCATGTGCGTCGTCAGGTTTCCGAAAGTGTTCATCCCCTGGTAGCCGGTTCCAAACAGCGCTTGGTTCCTGAATAGGTAGTTGTACGCATCGATCGACTGACGAACGACACCGCCCTTTTCTCGCTGCATGACGTAGTTCAGCCTTGTCGCAACATCTTCTGGAAAGAAAATGCTCCCGCCCTCTTTTAGAACAGACTGGTATTGAGTCGGCAGGAACGACTTGAACTGAATCATCGCCTTAGCCTGCATGTCCTCTGTCAAGTGAACCTTGGTGGTAGCTGGACCACCGGCTTTTTTAAACACAGGTGAGGCGTAGTTCTTCCAGTCCATCTTCACAAAGCCACGCCCTGGATCTTTGTCGATAAACGCAGCATCAATCTTCTGATACGCTGCAGAAGATTCTTTGTACTGCTCTGCCATCGCCCCGAGCTTTCCAGTAGAATCTTTCACCACGGCCATTGGCCATATCTCGTTGAAAAAATCATGCTGTGCGATCAGGTTGTCCATATCCTGCATTCGAGAATACGAGGCCGTAATGGGATCATTCACAAATAGCGGATCTTTGATCCCGGTTGCCTTACGGAAAGACTCGATGATCGTGTGCGTGCTCCGACGGTCAGCTCGGCCGACCTGAGTACGGTCGACCATCCCCATCTCTGCCATATGGTCTGACCACGCGTCTTTAGCTGCCGCGTATTTCGCGTTTCCAGCATCATCGATGTAGTCAGGGTTTAGGATGTGAGGGAAATACCCCATTGCGCGCTCTTCAACTGGGATCGTTTCATCGAACGGATTGAGCACGTTGAACGGGATGTTTCGCTTTTTCATCTCAGCAGTCTTTTCATTTAACTGCTGACGGATTAGGCGAACGCGCTCTGCGGCTTTTGGGTTCTTCATCTCAAGACGCGCCATCGTTTGAGCGGAAAGCTCACGCGCTTTTGCGAGATCGGCAGCCTGTGTGACTGATTTCTCTGCGTCGCCGAACATTCCGAGCAGCTCTTGATCCGGGAGGGTCGGCTCTTGGTTGAGCCATTTGACCATCAGGTCAGATGTTTCTGGATCGTTTCCAGCCTCTGCGATTGCTTCATTTACTTGCCTAGCGGCCCATGTCGAGTTGCCGGCCTTTTTATTGATAAAGTTGTTTGACGACATATCCCACAATGGGCGCGTCGTGAACGTCTTCATCATCTGGTATCCGCTAGAAACGGCGTCTCCGATCTTGCCGCCGATCTTCACTGCTCCAGTCGTTACGTCGCCGACCATTCCTGGTCTTTCCATGAGGCTTCCGACAACACGACTCGCGCTGTTGAATGACCAATCCTTCACGCCGAGCGCCGCCTCAGCTCCCCATCGAGTTCCATGCCCAAACAACGGAACCTGCTGTTCGATTCCGATATTTGTAAGTGGAAGCCTGATGCCGAAGTTAAGACTTGTCTCTCTGTCGGCAAGAGACCTAATGAGTCCTTTTTCTGTCTGTCGCGATCTTACAATTTCTCCGACTTGTTTGCCTAATTCTGGATCAGCTTTAGAGAATTTCGCGATAAGCTCTCCATCAAGGCCGCTCATCCCTTTTTCTGACACTGCTTTCGCCATCGTCGTCAGTGCATCGTCAGCCATCTCTACGTTTTTGATTGCGCCAGATTCAGTGACGAGTTTTAGAACGTCGTTCTGAGCAAGGAGCGCCTGTCTTTCAGCGCGAGCCATGAGCATTGGATCGGTAACGATTCTGTTTCCGATCTTTACGGCACCGCCCTTCATGACCTGTCTCATGACTGGGCCAGCGCCAAATGTCAGGTAGCGGAATGGGTCCAGGACGACGTCAGCAGCAAGACCAAGCATACCGCGCATTACGGTCTCTGTTGCTGTCTTTGGAACCCAGAAGTAATCAACAAGATCACTTCCGTGAACTTGCGTCTGCGAGAGAAGCTCAATTGCATCGTCTCTTGGTATCGACCCAATGCCAGAAAGAACCCCAACGGCCCCGCGCGCCACCATCTGTTCCGCAGTTGAAACAGTATCTCCAAGCTTATCAAGAACTCCGGCGTTTCCTTCGCCCCATGTGAACGCCTTACCCTTCACCATTGCGGCAGCGTTGATTGCGGTCAGACCGTACCCAAGCTGACTCATTGCTTTTGAGTCGGCGAGGATTTGTGGATTTGGGTTGCCGGTGCGGCGCTCTTTTGGACCACCTTCTTTGACAGTCAGTCCCTCAAATGCGTTTTCAAGAAAAGCGTTCGACGCGGCAGCCATTTGCTCGCCAAATCCAGGCTTTACTTTGCCGCTTTTCATTTCATCATGAGTTATCTTACCTTCGCCGACCATGCTGCGCAGCGCGTTCATGCGAACCGTGTCAGAAGAAAGCTCAGTGGCGGCGCCATACATTCGTCCAGCGGTGTCGGCTACGAACTCACCTGCTTTGCCAACGAAATCGGCAACTGGATTACTTTCAAACCATCCTGGTTCGGGCTGTCCACTGAGTCTTCGAAGATCAGAAGAGTCGAGATCAGCAACGGAACCGCCTGACTTCAGCTTCTTTAGGCCGTCGTCAGACAGAGCCGCCATTTCTCCTGGCGTCAGTTCCTGCTCCTGATTATCGGCCATCTTACTTTCCTCCGCGCTGCTTTAGGATTTCAGCGGCCTGTTCTGCCATGCTCTTTTTTCCAGATACAGCCGGTGCCGACGAACCTCCAAGAGGCTGTCCTGCCATCTGGAACAACTGAGAATAGTTACTTGCAACGTCCGGCCAACGATTCGCTTTTTCACGAAGTCCACTAATGAGTTGGGCAATCGACGGGTCCTTGCTAATCGTATCCTTGATGATTCTTGCTCGCTGCTCTGGAGATACCATTCCACCAAACGCAGCGATCTGCGTATCTACAGCCTTTCTGAATTGGTCTTGAGCCTCATTGAGCTGAGCGCGATAATCTTTCTTGTTTGGATCTTCTTTGCTTGAGCTTGAGCGAGGACGGTTTGCGGCATCTTTAGATTTGAGAATATCGACCATTGCTCGAAGTTCCTCGATCTTCGCATCAAATCGCTGCTTCTGGTCGAGGTTTCTTTGTTCAGCAGCAAGAGCTGATGCTCGCTCGTAAGTATGAAGCTCCATCTCGTTCCGCTTAAGCTCGGCCTCTACTGACGACTGCTGCGCTTTCTGGTTCATTTGAGCTGCCGATTTGGTTGCCAAGAATTGAGTCTGCTCAAGGTCGCTCAAAGCTTTATTCGTCAAATCAGTCTGGATACCAAGGCCTGGAATAAAGCCCTGTCGAACCATAGAATCGATCATCATTTGCCGCATCTGCGGATTTCTCAGCGCAGAATATGGAGAACCCTGGAACTCGCCAGCAATGAAGTTAAGCGCCTGCTCCGCGTTTGGATCGCCAACGATCGTCTGCGGCTCAAGATTTCTTACGCCGGCTGTATTTTGGTATGGCGACGAGTCGCCCTCAAGTGGCTGAACAATCGAATCAACAGACTGAGGCGATCGGCCACCGGAAGATCGCAGCCTCTCGATTGACTGGGCCTGCGCCTCTTCTCTTGTGGCTGGCTTCTTTTGCGAAGAAGGAAGCTGACCAGACGCATACCCAGCATTCATCATACTGGCTCCAACGCCAACAGATGGGACGTTCAAGTCGATAACCGGAGCCTGCCCAGACGTTGATTTCGCAATGAGTGCCTTTGCCTCATCAAGAGTTGAACCTTTTCCTGGGGCCTGGACCGACTCAATCATACTGAATGGATCTACAGCGAGGGCTAGGGCTTGCTGAATCCTTGGCTCATTTCTTGTCGGAACGCTGCGGACGATATCAAGAAACATCTTCTGCTGTGTCTCTTCCATCAGCGAGTCCTTGAGAGCAAGGTCCATCATCTGGGACCGGGACTCGCGCTGCATCCTGGCTGATTTATCGGCCTCGTCTCTGCCCCTGAGAGCTGCGTTTGCCGCATCTTCTACGTTTGATAGGGCAAGGCCCAACAGGTTAGGGTCCATTACTTGCCCCCGAATCCGTAGTTGTAGTTTCTACCATAAATCGGAGTGTTAAAGACCATTCCGGCAGGAGGTGGGCCGTCCATTCTCGCAGCGTATCCAGCTCCCGATGAATCGAGAGCGTCTTTGTTTTGGTTGTAGTTGTATGCAGAGACTCCGTTGTTCACCATGCTTCTGATTCCGCTAAGCAGTGCAGCCTGTCCCTTGCGGTCATCGTAGTAGTTGCCCATCTGAGCCTTGTACTGGCTGTTGGCCATGTTCATCATCATGTCGACCTGGCTCTGTGCGCCACCGATAGCCGCTTGATATGCCTGAAGGCGACGTTGAAATTCTCCCTGTTGGAACTTCTGAGCAAGGTCGTTCTGTGTATTCTGTGCGAAACCAATCCCGGCCCCAGAAGTACCAAGACCACGCGACGCCGCGATTCGATTCGACTGAGCGAGAGCCTGATTCGACGCCTGCTGGTAGATGTCTGACTGAGGATCATAAGCAGATCGAAGCATTGAGTTTCGATACGCAAGAAGCTCTGGGCTGTTCATGTAGGCCATGGCCGCAGAGTAATCAGGCCCTGAGGGTCGATTCCCATCGCCCATGAACATACCGCCAATAACTGGTATCGCGTTTGCCAGCATTGCTCCAGTGAACGGGTCCATCAAAAACCTCCTTGTCGTCCGTAACTAAGTCCGCCGCCAGTGAGACCGAAAGATCCACCGCGAAGCATCTGATCGAGCCACTGCTGATACCGCGATTTTACGTTGCCCATCGCCATATCGAGCGTGCTGCCGAGATCACCGCCACTTCCATCGATTGGGTTGAAGTTCATTCTGCCGCGAGCATTGTTCAAATAATCAAATGCACGCTGGTAGCTCTCCGCATTTTGTCCTGCCGTGAACTGACTATTGCTGTACTGGCCAGGGGTGCCGCCGTAATAAGCATACGGATTGACATCATTGATCGCCGAACCAGCTATAGTTGCCGATTGGTGTTGATTTTGAAGATTGCCTACGTTTTGGCGAAGGCCAAGGAAGCTAAGCTGGTTTGACTCTTGTGGGTTTCCGAACAAAGGAGAAATATCCAGGCTTGGATCTAGCTTAGAGCCACTGAAATTTATCCCGAATGGATCAGAGCTGCTCATTCCAGATGGCGCCTGAGCTGGGCCTGATACAGAAGCCCCCTTCATCGAGTCGATGCCAGACTTTGCAACGATTTGGCGCGGGTCCTGACCCATGCCTTGAGTAAAGCCTGGATTGTAATCACCTGTTTTGAATGAGTACGAAGACCCGTAACCGAATGCGCTCACATTACACCTCAAACGTCATGTAGTTCGCGACCTTCACAGCTTTTCGTTTCTTTCCCCAATATTCAACCATTTCGTCCGAGCACATGAACTCGAACTTCTTGATGTCGAATCGTCCAGACAGAAACACAAGTTCATCAATGAGGAGTTTGCCACCGCCGCGTTTTCTTTTGGAGTCCAGAACGTAAATCATTTTCACGACCATCGATGACTTATGGCCAAGAGGCGTTGGGAGCACGATCGCGTGGAGCATTCCGTAGAACTTCGCTCCTCGCTGAAGAAGGAGGACGACGTGCCCTGGGTCAGCAAGCTCGTTGAGCAGGGTCCAGTAGTAGTCCTTTTGCTGTGCCTCGCTGAGGGCAGGGAGAATCGATCCCTCTTTCCAGGCACGCTTGTAAATATCGTAACAGTCCAAGATGTTGCTTGGTTTGGCGCGGACCACGCGAAGCCCGCCTAATTTCGTCTTCATTCAAATCCTCCGTCGTTCGGCCTTAACTCCAAGGAGAAGGCCGCTAATACCAAACCTCTCTTGCGTGTCCGTTTCAAGTCTTAGCTTGATGATTCTTCCGCGAGAGCGTTCGACAGGGAATGCAGGGAAGACCTGTGTCGTCTGGCCAATGATGTCTGTGACGTTCATCTTCGGAACCCATGGAACGACCTGAGTCGATACCAAAGTCCCGTCCGCATAGATCTTAGCCAGAGCGTTGATCTGGGACGTAGCGCGGCCGCGAACCTGGAACCGGATCAGCTTCTTGTTCGCAAACTGGCCGCCATCTCCGACGATCTCTTTCTCGAAGACGGTAGGGATGTTCACGCCAATGTCGGTGTAATATGCAGGACTGTCTGCATAATCGTTACGATCTGCGTCAACATTGATGATGATCCTCTTCTCGATGTCACCTTGAGCCAGCACCTCGTCAACAATTGAGTAGCTGATCGTGCGGCCGGTATGCGGCCCGTACCAGCTTGGCTTGCCTTTGTTGGCCTTCATCTTCTTGATGTTGAGCCAGACCTCTTTCGTTGGTGCGGCGGCGCCTGGCACCGAGTAGGCGAGCTTGTAGTGGCCATCGTGGCAAACGGCGTTCCAGTACGACGTATCGATTCCGAGAGTCTTGTTCACTGGGCTGATGAATCCTGAGATGTCCTGTCCGATTGGCGTTGGTTCGCCTGAATCGCGGATCAGATAAACGTCATCAAGGCCGGTCAGAATCGTTCCGATCTCCGTATTTACCAGAGTCCAGTGCGAGGCAAGGCCTACCTTGTTTGAAAGCTGATCGAGATACGCCGATCCAAAGTCGGCTGCGGCCGGGATTGAGTTCAGCTTGAAAAGCTTCGTCCTAGATCCAACGATGAGCTGGGTGTTGATACCGTTGTCTGCTGTCGTGATCGAGAAGATTCCCATGCCCATCACTGGCTCACCGGCCGTCTCAAGGCCAATGAATGCTAGGTTCGCGCCGGACCCAGAATCAGAGAAGTTCGCCGGGTTGTAGGCGTTTGAGCAGTAGATGTTGTTGTAGGCCTCTGACTCGGCCGGTCCTCCGCCGATGATGATCGATTCCTGAAAAGCGGTGATGAAGTTGCACTTTGGCGGGGCCGTGGTTCCGAAGTCGAACACAACCTGGCCGCAAATCGTTCCATCGGTGATGAGGTAGATTCCTCGGTACAGTTCAAAAGGATCGCTGAGACTTCCAGGGGTTACGCCCTGTATCTCTGACGCGTTGTTTGTGATGTAAGCGACGTCACCAAGCTGCTGGAAGCAATACCTGGACCCGCTCGACATATCGACCGTGCGGAAAACGATGCTCGAGAACGTGTTCTCAACCGTCGCCACACGATTCATGAAGTCTGTAGAAGTCTCGTAAACGGCCTTGTTAACGATGGTCGTCCGCGAAACATAGATCGGGAGCGTTCCGTTGGCGGCCGCCGCCGAGTAGCGGAAGAACATATCCGTTTGCGAGCAGTCGCAATACCGCCAGATGTAGTCGCTATGCGTTGCATCGTAAGGCGTGATCCCGCACAGATTTGGGCTAGCAAGCGGGAGCGAATAGACGAAGTTCGAGTCGGACTTCGTTGCGAATACGTTCGTAATGAAGATCGGCTGCATGAGCTGCGGGTGTTCACCAACAGCAATGCAGTAGCAGGCCGAGTCTCCAGGAGGGGCCGCAGCCGGCGTCACGCGGATCGACGTCTCTCCGGGCCTTAGCGTTACGCTCTGAACAGTCGTCTCGCGCGCACGAAACGCGGATGCCCTGGTCGCTGTTCCTGATCCGCTCGAGAAGTATTGTTCCAAAACAGAAACGTAGTACGTCTTACCAGGAGTGAGAGATCCTCCAGTGTATCCCTCAACCGTGAAATTCGGTTTCGTCGGAGCACCGAACATGACACCAGTGACGCCTGGATTTCCGTAGTTCGTGATCGGTGCCTGGGTGAAGTCATACGTCGTTCCGCGCGTACCGCTGGCGTTCAGATCGATGTATCCAACCCATACGGTTTGCTCAGTCGGAGTTGTCGTCCAAACCTCAACCGACACATAGACGTTGATTCCAAGGATTCGGCTATCGATATTGGCCGGAACAGTGACTCGAAGCGTGTTGTTGGCTCCGCGCGTTACTGCATGCTCTTCGGTGAAATTGGTTCCAAATCCAACGTATTGAAGCTGACAGTAGCCGTTCGAATCAAGGCGCGTGTTTGCTGGTGATCCGATGGCAGTTCCCCAGTTTCCACCAGTGGCCGTAACGAAAGACGGGGTCGCGAGATTCACGTAGGTGGCCGGGTTCATGTCGGCGTTCGTCTGATTCGTGTGAACAGCCTGGACGTGGATCTTGTTTCCAAACTTCTTTCTTAGGATCAGCGCGTTATCAAGACCGGCCACTGAACTTACGGCAGTCTGAACCGGGAACGTCGTCGTGATCTGTGATGTCCCGCCTTTTCGGTGAAGCTCACCAAGAACGCGCTCGTACAGATTCTGTAAGGAACTGCAATATTGGTCAGGAAGATCCTCAGAGATTGTCTGATTCGACACCCCCTGAATATCGACGATCTTCACCGGGATTTCGGTCTCAGTCATTACAACCTCCGGCGGAAGCTTTTGCCGAGTTTGATTC
>Ga0075470_10000622_pt1 | contig 11323 bp, 6 predicted proteins | sample DEB19_08_DNA_4_FD_71482 | JGI IMG/M metagenome (GOLD analysis project Ga0075470, IMG submission 71482) | Aqueous microbial communities from the Delaware River and Bay under freshwater to marine salinity gradient to study organic matter... | ecosystem: Environmental > Aquatic > Marine > Coastal ... | reverse complement strand
AAACAAAAAATCAAACATGTAAATTAGTTGATTTTCAATTTATTAGTGATTTATGAATATCTAAGAATACTCTAAATTAGTGTGGACCACACTAATCCAAAATGAGAATATTACTTTAAAAAATTACCCCCCCCCGTATATCCATGACCTTTCCGAAATCCAATTCCTCGTATACGCTGTTATTACTCTTGAATTCAGGGACAATAGTTTTCATCCTTGAAACCAAATGTGACTCTTCTACTTGCGTATTGATTTCTTCGGATAGTTTTGAAAAATATGCACCAATTTCATAATAATCAACTTCCCTCACTTTTGCAATCATGATCTTGCTATGATACGTCTTGATCGTATTTTCTTCATCAGCCAACAACTCTTCATATAATTTTTCGCCAGGCCTTAAACCAGAGTAAGTGATATTGACGTCTATATTTGGTGTTAATCCATACAATCGTATCATCTTTCTTGCCAAGTCTGCAATTTTTACAGGGCTTCCCATGTCAAACACAAACACCTCACCGCCATTACCCATGGCACCAGCCTCTAATACTAATTGACACGCCTCAGGGATTGTCATAAAATACCTGGTAATATTTGGATGTGTAACAGTGATGGGTCCACCTTTTTCGATTTGTTCTTTGAATCGAAGTATGACTGAACCGTTGGACCCCAATACATTTCCAAAGCGTGTGGTGATAAACTTGGTATGATGATTTTTTTCTGAGGACAATGCCTGTACATACATCTCTGCCAGACGCTTTGATGCACCCATCACGTTTGTTGGATTTACGGCTTTATCTGTAGAGACCATTACAAATCTGGCAACTTCATGCTTGATGGCAAGATCTGACAACAATCTTGTTCCTAGCGCATTTACTTTAACAGCTTCTACTGGATTGAATTCCATCATGGGCACATGCTTATAGGCAGCTGCATGATATACAATATGTGGCTTGAACTTTGCAAATAAGTTTTCCATTCTTGGTTGATGGGTCACATCAGCCAAATATGGAATAACCTGCACCTTTAAATTCAAATCTTTAATCTCCAATTCCAAATCATGCAAGGGTGTCTCAGCCTGGTCGCACAATACAATTAGTTCAGGACTATAATTCAATAATTGTTTTACAATTTCAGAGCCAATAGAACCTGCTGCGCCTGTCACAAGTATGCGCTTGCCTCGGATTTGTTGTTTGATTTGTTCATTATTCAAAACAATCGGCTCTCGTTCCAACAATTCTTCAATTTTGATGGTTTTCAATTGTCTTGAATTGAAACTTCCTTCATTCCATTGACTGTAGGGAGGTACTGAGAGTACATTGATATCATGATCCAAACAATAATCAACTATTTCGTTTTTTCGCTTTGCATCCATGTTCAATGTTGAAATGATCAACTCATCAACTGCATTGGTTTCCTGATATGCTTTGAATTGATCAAAAGTGAATATGGGGACCCCATCCATTGACTTACTGGACTTTCTCTTGTCATCATCGATGAAACCTACAATATTGAATGCATTGCGTAAATCATTGTTCAAGACTCTTTTAGTAGAAAGACCTGCCTGTCCGGCTCCAAAAATAACAACCGACTTTTTGATTTTGCGATAGTTGCGAATCATTTCAAATGACTGCTTTACAATTGCCCGATATCCCAATAAAAATAGAAAACTGAGAATGGCATATACAATCAGGCGGGTAAAATCTGGCAAAGTATTTTCTTGCACAATCAAAAAATATTCTACCGTTAAAATGGAGAAAGATGAAACCAACACCGACAACAATACCCTGAATGCATCTTGCAATCCTGTAAACCTTACAATCCCCTTGTATGTTTTTAAAGAGGAAAAGACCAATACATTCAACACCAAAACCAAGAGGGTAAAATTGCCAATTTGTTTCAGGTTCAGCTCATTGAAATGAAATTTTGCATTGATCAGTGAAGCAATTAACGCAGCAAATGCCACACAAATAAGATCAATGGTCAAAATCATCCAGCGGGGGACGATTTTCAGTTTTCGTAAAGAACTGAGGGTGCGGGAGGTGGTGGTCATAGTTAGAGTTGTAAGTTATAAGTTAGCTTGGTTTTCGTCGTTATCATTGTTGTCATAGTTGTCTCATAAATCACTGAAATTGCAATTTATGTTAATTGGGATTTTAGCCATTTGCTTGCCATAAGATACAAAATTGTCAGAAAACCTGCAAGGAAGCCGCCGAGGATGAGTGATTTGAGTTTACTGGTTTTTTCTTTTTCCAATGGAAAGGTGCTTTGGTCTACAATTTGGATCACTGGTGTTTCTTGGTTGAGCAAGGTTTTAGACAATTCCAGATTTTTAACCACTTCAGCAAAAATGGTTGCGGCCATTGTTTTGTCGCGGGTGCTGATTTCAGAAGAGATTGCATTGGTTTTCAATGCGGGGTTGGCATCTACTAAGTTTTGTTGAGAAGCGGCAGCACTGTATGTTTTATTGTTTAATACTGCAATAAGGCTATCTGCTTTTCTTTGTAACATAGCAACATTTGCAGATTTTGTTTTTGTTTTGGATTCAACATATCCCTCAGTTGCAACTTTGACCAATCGATCTAAAAACAATTTCGAAAAGGGCTCATCTAATGAAGTAACCTTTGCTTCAATGAATGAAGCTTTTTTGTCTGGTCTTGCAATAGATAGTGAACTTTTGATTAAGTTGCTCTCAATGGACTGTAGAATACTGTCTTCTTTTCTAGGAAGATTCTCCGATTTAAATTTAGAAAAATCAATACTCCCCATTTTTTCATTCTTCAACCAACCTTCTTTTAATTTCATGAAATCTGCATATCGATCCGCAAGTGTAATTTTTCCTTTATCATCAAAAGGTGTCAACAAAGTTTCTCTTACCAAACTTTCACTTTTCAAGAAGAGCAAGATATTGTCCCCACTGAATATACTTCCTCCTCCACCCCCGCCAATGTCAAATCCAAATTGACCCGCCAAGGAAGCCAATCCACCTCCACTGCTTTTGGCATCTTCAACAACAAACGTCATTTTAGCAATATACTTGACTGGTTGCATGTAGCCGTAAGAGAAACCAATTGCACCTCCAATCAATCCTGCAATTACAATCTTGATCCATTGGGTTAGAAGGTATTTCCAGAGGGATTGGAGTTTTTCGATGAGCTCTTTTAAGCTGATTTCGTCTTCCAGATCTGTTTTGGGGTTTGAGTTTTGGGTTTTGGGTATTTCCTGATCCAACATATCTTCAAATTATAATGATGTTATTTTTTATTTTCTATTTTTTAAAAATATACACTCACACAACCCAAAACGCATAACCCAAAACTTATTTAAAGAGCAAAACAAATATTGTACTAAGTGATGTTAATGCTGAGATCAAGACACCTAGTTTGCTTGGATCGAAGCCTTTTTGTTCGGGCTTTAATGGAACGAATACTGTTGAGCCGGCTTTTACTTTTGGATAAAATCTCATTCCTAAAAAGTTGGTTGTTTTTGCAGAGCGGCCATTGGGATATACCACAAATGCACGATTACGCAGGGCATTCTTTGTGAATCCTCCAGCAGCGGACACATAATTACCCAAGCCCCTTCCATCTTCAAACTGAACGGAAACCGGTTTCAATACTTCACCTTGAACATCTACTGTATTGATGTATTTTGGAATAATCAACTCATCACCGTCTTTCAGGGTTAAGTCGGCCGAAGAACCTGGTCGCTCGATTGCTCTTTTCAAATCTATCGCCACATCGCTCACACCCCCTCCATACGACTCATCCACTTTCACACTATCCTTGTTCGTTCCTGATTTCAATGAAGTACTGGCATTCGCCAAGCGTTTCAACTGTAAAGTATCTACTCCATCTTTTCTTCTTCTCAACTTTGCTCCTTCAATATCGGCGTAGGGCAACAATCCGCCTGCCCGGCTGATGATACTGCTGATTCGTTCGTTTGGATTTTCGAGTGTATAGTTGGAGGCAAATTTTATTTCTCCACTTACTTTGATCGACAACTGCTTCACCTTGGCTGGATCGGTTTTAATGCTAACGATATCATAAGGTTGGAGAAAAACATCCTCCCCGATTTTCGACAATTCCCTTTTGGTATTCACCAATATGATCTCACTCGTATTCACTCCAGAAATGGTTGGATCAACGTTGGATTTTCTTCTCCCAATTTCAATGGAAGTTAATTCAGCATTTTCCTGAAATCCACCTGCCTGAAGTATCAATGCCTGAAGGGTTAAAGAATCTTCGTACACAAATTCACCGGGGTTGACGACTGGCCCATTCAGCTGAACTTTTTTAACATCCCTCAATTCAACACTGGAAACAATATGAATGCTGTCTTCTTTTTGCAAAGAGAATTTTTCTGTACCTGAGAGAATATTTTTCAGATTGATGCTTTTGTATTCTCTTTTGAGGTCCAGTGATTTCCTCACAAGATTTGCTCTGCCAACAAATGCATCATCTTTCAATCCCTGTGCCTTGTTGATCAGGATTTTTAAGTCCATGCCCTGATCCAAAGAATATGCACCTGGCTTGAACACTGCACCTGTTATGCTTACCCTGTTTTCAAACTTTTCTACAAGAGAATCTACATAAAGAGAATCTCCATGTTGCAATTTGAAATGAGCATAATTGTCTTTTTTTACATCAATGATTTTTCTTTCAATATCTGTAAACCTAGTACCTGAAACCGCACCTTTGAATGCATTGCTCTTGAATCCCCCTGCAAATTCAAAAGCCGTTTGCAAAGATTCATCCACCTTCATCTCAAAAATCCCGGTTCGATTGAGTCCACCATCTAAATTCACTTGTATATTAGCAAATGGAACCTTGATCACATCGTTGTCTTGCAAGGAGAGATTTGATTTTTGATCTCCTTTTACAATGAAATCATACAAGTCTGCAACAACCAATACTTTGCTGTTTCGAATCAACTCAATGTTTCTGAAAGAACCATTATCCAATGGTCCACCTGAAGCGTATAGTGCATTGAACAATGTTGCGATTGATGGCAAAGTCACGGTACCTGGTTTTCTCACTGCGCCAATAACCGATACTTGAATACTTCTAACAGAACCAAGTGTCAACTGAAGTTTGGTCGCGCCAGAGGACAATGCTGGATAATATTTTAAAAGCCTGGACTTGATCACATTGCTAGCTTGTTCTATGGTAAGTCCACTTATATTTACAGGACCAGCGTACTTGATATTGACCAATCCATCTGGAGAGACGATCAACTTTTGATTTGAAATATTGTTCCCATAAATATCCAGCTGTAATTCATCTTCAGGACCAATTACGTATGTTTTTGGAGTAGCTATTTTCAAGTTTGGAACAAACATTGGATTTGCACCACTGAACAGTTCAGCACCGAACACTTTTGATTTTACTTCAGGAGCTTTAAAGACAGTCATTTCACCTTTGAAAGTTCTTTTTGCTCCAGTTGAAGGTTCAGCTGTCGCTGCCTCTCCTGCACCGCCTCCTGTCATTGCCTTTATTCTTGCAACCAATGTTGCAATCTCTGCTTCAGGCAAACCTCGTGATTGAAGCTGTTGCATCAAATCCGCTTCCGTCATTCCACTCGACTGAAACTGTTGTGCAATTTGTTGAAGCTGCTGATCAGAGATCTGGCTAGCTTTTATATTGCGCATGTCGGCTGGAAGCTGGGAATAGGTTACCGTGGTTATGAAGAGAACGATCAATGATAGAAAGATGCTTTTATACATGTTTTGGGTTGTGTGTTTTGTAAATCAGTTTTGGGTTTTGAGTTGTGAGTTTGGGGTTAAACTACTTGAAGTTAAGCAATTGGTTCTGTGTTGAGAACACAAAACACATAACCCATAACTCAAAACACTTCACAGCTTCGCCACATCGGTCACATGAACCAAGTAGCCAAAAAAGAAAAACCAAAACAAAAAGGTCAAGGCATGATGGAATTTTTGCTCATCATGTCAATTGATATGCGACGAATTTGTTTTGGAAAATTGGAAATAACCTACTCAAAAAATTTTGCAATATTCTGATATTGAATATATTATGCATGGTTAGTTTGGGTTTTATAGGTCAAATATAAGTCAACCCGAAAGTACATGATTTAGTACAATTGGACAAGGGTTTTGTGCAATTACGTAATTCTAGGGAGTTTGGGGTTTTGTAAATCGGTTTTGAGTTTTGAGTTATGGGTTTTGGGTTAATTTCTTTGAAATACTGGCTTTTAATTAAGATCTGTGCTTAAAAAGAACACAAAACACATAACCCAAAACTCAAAACTAAAAACAGTCTGGTTATTCAAAGAATATCTTAATGGTCTGATAATACTGCCTTTTTTGTTGGGAACTGGATTGACCGTACTCTCCAAGTCCGAAAAGAGGTGCAGCAAAACCCTTGTTGATAGCGATTTCAAGGTAGCCTGCTTCATTGAATCTGGCTAGCTTTTCTCCCTCAGGTACATCAGAATACGTATTAGAAATTTCTTGTATGAAAGCGTCTCTGAGCAAGACAATTTTGAACTTTCGACCCTTTCGCGCTTCCTCAAACTCATGAATGGTAATATTGACCACAATGTTATTGAACCGGTCAATCATAAGTAATTGTCCCTCAATATATTGTGAGGATGCATAGGCCTTCATCCGGGTTCTCTGCACGATTTGATCTGTTGCTGTTCCAACTTGATTCATTGGTTTCCCACTGCTCAATGCTGAAAAGGCCTCCATCCAGGCATTGATCAAATCGCCCAATTTTATATCGGATTTTCTTTGAATTGGCAAGCACGTTACCTTATCAGGAATTCCATCTAATATCATGTAAATCAATCCATTATCTGGAATTCCGATAAATTGATCCTGATGTTTCACGAGTAACACATGATCCAAATTGGAATCAAAAAGATTGACCAAAACCAGGTGAAAGCTTTCTTTGGGGAAATTTCTGAAAATAGTTCTGCATTGATATGCAGCCTGCATATAATTGAATGGAGCAATTTCATGTGTCAAATCAACCAACTGAAATCCCTCGTTAACCTTTAAAATCTCTCCCTTTACCGCACCCACTAGAGGGTCTGAAATGCCGAAGTCGGAGGTGAGAGTTAGTATTGGCATGTTAACGGTTGGCAGTTGACGGTTGTGTGTTGACGGTTGTCAAATTTAGTTCATATACATAAACTAAAAAACAAAGTAAAACAATCGTCCCAGGAGTTCCCTTATTCCTGTTTCTGAGTTTCTGAAACTATCTGCATTTGGTAAATAATCAAGTAGTGTAGTTTGACCAACACCGACTTTTGAATCCACTGGAAATGCTATTACATTAAATCCTTTTCTTTCAAACATATTTTTTGATCTTGGCATGTGGTATGCAGAGGTGACAAGAATTATACTATTTGCATTTGGCAATAGTTTTTTCACTTCATTCGATTCATCTTCTGTTGTGGTAACCAATCCTGAAATCTTGATAGCTGAATCTGGAACACCCATTTCAATTGCATACTTCTTTAAACTTTCTCCTTCTGTCTCCTGGTCTTTTTCTGCCCATGGCATTTTCGCCCCAGTAAAAATGAGTTGCTTTGCTTTTCCGGCTTTGTACAATGCTATCCCTCCATAAAAACGATCTGGGTCTGACCATTCGTTTTTCCCACCTGTTTCAGTTTTTACATAATTGAACATTCCGCCTAAAACAACGATTGCATCAGCATTTGAAACAATTTTAACATCTTTAATTTCTTGCCCCTTTTCAACGTATCTAAAGATTATGCCGGAAACAATTGGTGTTGAGAAAATATAAAACAAAATGAGTGCGAGCCAAATGAAAATACTTTTGCGTTTTATCAATCCAATTAACAATAATAAAATGATCATTCCCGATGGGAGGAATATAATAGGGAGGATTTTATGTAAGTATAAGTTCATAAATATTGTATCAAAATTTTTAAAGGGAAGGGACAGGGGACAAAGGATTTAATCTTATTTTACCAGATTACCGTTTTTGAAAAAAAATTTCCTAACCAACTTATCTGCCAAAGATGGAAAGAATTTATTTAGAAATACTGTTTGCTTGCCTTGGAAAGTCATGACAACTGTACGTTTGCGCTTTTCAACAGCATCGATGATAATCTTTGCGCAAGTATCAGCATCCATCAATTGTGATTCTTTCAATGGAGATTCCCCTTGCTTCTCCCCTTTATGATTGAGTGCAACATTGCGAATGTTGGAGGCAGTGAACCCCGGACTCACCCACATGACATGAACACCTTTTTCAACCAACTCGGTTTTGATGGCTTCAAGAAATCCCTGCAAGGCAAACTTGGATGCTGAATAGCCACTTCTTCCTGGCAATCCTCTGTAGCCTGCAATAGACGAAATGCCAACAATTGCACCTTTTGATTTTATTAAATATGGAAGAGCATATGTTGTGCAATAAAGTACCCCATTAAAATTTACATCCATCACTTTTTTGATCACTGGCACAATTCCTGCTCCGCCTTCTTCCATCAAACCACGCATGGAAATGCCTGCATTGTTGATCAATACATCAATCCCCCCAAACAATTTCACTGCATGACTTACCGACCGCTCACAATCCCTCTCACTACTAACATCTGCATTCAAAACACATAATTTTCCTATCGGAGCCTCTGCTTCCAATGCCAATATCTTCTGCTGATCTCTCCCACAAGTCACCACATTGGCACCCAAATCCAAATACTGCAAAACAAGTGATCGTCCAATGCCGTCAGTCCCGCCTGTAATGAGGATAGTTTTATTCGTATACATGTATTAAAATTAATTAAGAATGATCAAAACTCATACCTAAGGTCATAAAACAAAAAAGTCAGCTTTCGCTGACTTTTTTCGGTGAACCCGCTGGGACTCGAACCCAGGGCCCATACATTAAAAGTGTATTGCTCTACCAACTGAGCTACGAGTTCAATCCACTCCGTAAACGGGTGGGCAAAATTAAGTGGTTTTTAGAGTTTTTCAAAATGATTTATACACAAATCAGTTAACAGTTGACGGTTATCGGTTGACGGTTGTTTCTTTATATTTGTCACCTAAATAAAAGAAAATGAATTCTTTCAACAAGATCAACAATATTACTGGATGGATTGTGACGATCATTGCCTGCTCAGTTTATATCATGACTGCTGAAGCTGGTGGTAGCCTGTGGGATTGCGGCGAATTCGTGAGTTCCTGCTTCAAATTGCAGATTCCACACCCTCCTGGAGCTCCCCTCTTTGTGATCTTAGGTCGACTTTTCATTATCATTCATGGAGATAATCCACTGACTGCAGCTAAATCGGTGAATATTATGAGTGCATTGGCAAGTGGTTTCACGATTATGTTCCTCTTCTGGACGATCACCCACTTTGCAAGAAAAATTGTTCAAAAAACCAACGAGGCCTTAACCGGCAATCAGATCTTCTCGATCATGGCAGCTGGTGTGGTAGGCGCTCTTGCCTATACTTTCTCGGATTCTTTTTGGTACAGCGCAGTCGAAGGCGAAGTATATGCTCTTTCATCTTTTTTTACTGCCCTGGTTTTCTGGATGATGCTGAAATGGGAGCACAATGCTGATCAGCCAGGAGCAGACAAATGGATCATCCTGATCTTCTTTATGATGGGACTCTCCATCGGTGTACACTTGTTGAACTTGTTGACAATCCCAGCAATTGTGATGGTGTATTATTATAAACGTTACAAAGTTACCAATTGGGGTACTTTCTGGGCATTCATCATAGGTTGTTTGATCACCGGTGTTTCTCAAAAAGTAGTAATTCAATACACCATTAAATCTGCCGGACACTTTGATATCTTCTTTGTCAACTCACTCGGACTTCCATTCTTCAGTGGATTCGCAGTTTATTTCATTATACTAATTGCATTGATTTATTTCGGTATCAAAATTTCCGGATCTACTAAAATCACAACAACTCAATTTGGCATTTGGCTAGCGTTGTTTGCAATTGCCATTCTTTATCCCTTTATAGCAAGTGGATCATCTGGCGCATCAATTTTAAAATTGACTGTTATTCTTGGTGGCGCCTATGCAACTGCTGCATACGGACTCCCATCTCTCAAAAGAAATCCATACTTCTTGAAACTCTCTATGTGGTCATTTGCATTTATGTTGCTTGGATATTCAACCTATTTAACTACCATTATTCGCTCTGGCGCAAATCCCTCGATCGATATGTATAATGTTGATAATCCAATGAGCTTGGAGGGATACCTCGGACGTGAACAGTATGGTGATTTTCCATTATTGTACGGTCAAGTATTTACTGCAAAACCAACAGACTATGAAGAGGGTGAAATGAAATATGTAAAAGGAAAAGAAAAATACCTTGAAGTAGGAAAAGAACAAATTCCAGTTTACGATGCAGAGGATAAAATGTTATTGCCACGTGTTTGGGATGCAAGCAATGATCAGGGTCACGCTACGTTCTATCAGCGTTGGTTGAATTTAGAAGATGGTGAAAAACCGACCATGGCACACAATATCAGTTGGGCGTTGAGTTATCAAATTGGTTGGATGTACCTGAGATATTTTGGATGGAATTTTATTGGTAAGCAAAATGACCTCCAGGGCTTTGGAAATATTCGCGATGGAAATACCATTACCGGCATCAACACTATCGACAATGCTGCATTGAAAGATCAAAGCAAGCTGCCATCAAGCATCCAGCATAATAAAGCAAATAATAAGCTCTACGCATTGCCGTTTATTTTGGGATTATTAGGCGCATTGTACCAATACAAAAAAGATAAAAAAGGATCATTTGTATCATTCCTTTTATTCTTCTTCACTGGCCTCGCGATTGTATTTTACCTAAACCAACCGGGCAACCAGCCTCGTGAGCGTGATTACGCATACGTTGGATCATTCTATGCATTTGCCATATGGATTGGCTTGGGTGTAATGCAAATCAAAGATTGGTTGGCAAAGTTCACCGGACAATCAGTCGCGAATACATCTGCTGCATTGGTTTGTCTCCTTGCTGTTCCTGTTATCATGGCTGCAGAAGAATGGGACGATCATGACAGAAGCAAAAAACAAACTGCGAGAGACCTCGCTAAAAACTATTTAGAAAGCTGTCCGCCTAACGCTATTCTCTTTTCATTCGGCGACAATGATACTTATCCTCTTTGGTATGCACAGGAAGTTGAAGGCATCAGAAAAGATATTCGTGTCATCAACTATTCATTGTTAGGTATTGACTGGTACATCAATGAGTTGCGTTACAAAGTAAACAACAGTGCCCCTATCGACGTGATCTGGACTGCAGAACAAATTGAAGGTGGAAAAAGAGACTATGTGCGTTATTTTGATCGTGC
>Ga0075470_10000619_pt1 | contig 11342 bp, 9 predicted proteins | sample DEB19_08_DNA_4_FD_71482 | JGI IMG/M metagenome (GOLD analysis project Ga0075470, IMG submission 71482) | Aqueous microbial communities from the Delaware River and Bay under freshwater to marine salinity gradient to study organic matter... | ecosystem: Environmental > Aquatic > Marine > Coastal ... | reverse complement strand
GCGAACGTGCAGCACCTCGGCACGGCGATCGAGGGTGCGCTGTCGGAACCCCGTCCCACGGTGATGGAACTCGTGCGCAGGCTTTGCCCCACGCCCGCCCTCGGCGGTGCGCCGTCGGCGGAGGCCATCGAATTCATCTCGGAGCACGAGGACATGGAACGTGGAACGTACGGCGGGGCAATCGGCTGGCTCGACACGCACGGCAACGGAACGTTCGCTGTCGCGATCCGGTGCGCCGAGTTCTCAGAGGACCGCAGGTCCGCTCGGTTGTTCGCGGGCGGCGGGATCGTTGCCGAGAGCGAGCCGTTGGCCGAGCTGGCCGAGACCCAGGCGAAGTTCCAGGCGATGCTCTCCGCGATCGTCAGGCCGTGACGGCGTCCACAGCGGACACCACGGCGGCGTTCAGCGCCTCGTGAGCCCCGACGTTGGCCGAACGGTCGCACACAACTTCGATCAAGCGCGTGCCCGAGCCGGCGAGCGCGCGATCCAGTTCTGCGCGTGAAGTGGCACGCACGAACGGGACTCCGTGGGCCGCGGCAAGGTGCGAGAAATCGACACCGTGCGGAGTGCCGTAGAGAGTCTCGAAGGTGTCCCCATCGACCTGCGATGCCTGCGGCAGGAACGAGAAGATGGATCCACCGTCGTTGTTCGTGACAATGACGGTGAGGTCGACTCCGCGACGCATGAGCCCCCACAACCCGTTCGAGTCGTGCACCATGGCCACATCGCCGATGTAGAGAGTCGTCGGCCGCGCCGTGGCGAGCGCGACCCCTACTGCCGTGCTGACGACTCCGTCGATCCCGTTGGCCCCCCTGTTCGAGTGCACCGCGACACCCGGGGTGACCGTGCCGAACCACTCGATGTCCCTGATCGGCATCGACGAGGACACGACGAGATTCGAGCCCTGCGCGCGCGTGTCGGCGACCCGCCGTGCGACGGTGGGTTCGGTGAAGTGCATGTCGGTGTGGGCGGTGATCGCCTTCTGCGCGGCGGCTTCCGCTGACATCCATGACGCGAGCCACCCGGGTTCGGCCGGAGACACGGAGCCGGCAAGCAGCGCGACGATCCGGTCGACCGGACCGCTGACCGCAACCGCAACCTTGTGGTCGGGGTCAACAACGGATTCGTGGTCGTTGACCTGGATGATCCGAGCACCGGTGGACACAGACCACTGGGCGAGCACCTTCGACGCCGGCGGGTCGCCGATCCGCACGATCACGGCGGGCACATGATTGCCGGTGAACCGGGCCGAGCGCAGGACCGGGTCGAACCCGACGATCACGTTGCCGTGGCACTCGCGCAGGCCGCTCGTTGCGTCGGCGAACACGGGCCATCCGAGTGATTCCGCAAGAGTGAGCACCTCGGCCGTCGCCCCTCTCCCCGCGGTGATGACGCCGTTCTTGCCCGACACCATCGGCACGAGCCGTGCAATGGACGCAGCATCCACACCGAGAGTGGCGGGCACGATCCGGCCTCCGTCGCCGGCGGGCAGGTCGCCTGCTTCGCCGAGCAACGGCTCCCGGAAGGGCAGGTTCAGGTGGACGGGTCCGCGAAGAGTGCCGATGGACGCCGCCAGTGCACGGCGTGCAAGCGACCGCCAGGTGTGACGCGCATCGTCGCTCGGAACGCCCGGGTCCTGGAACCAGCGCACGTTGTTGCCGAACATCTTCGTCTGGTCGATGGTCTGAGGTGCCGCCACGTCACGCAGTTCCGGAGGACGGTCGGCGGTGCACACGATCATCGGCACGCGGCTCTGGTGTGCCTCCACCACGGGTGCCACGAAGTGCGCCGCTGCCGTGCCCGAAGTGCACAGCAGCACCGCGGGGATCCCGGAGGCACGGCCGATGCCGAGAGCCGCAAAGCCTGCGCTCCGCTCGTCGTGGAAGACGTGCAGGGACAACTCGGGTCGCCGGGCGATTGCGACTGCCAGGGGCGTGGACCGGCTGCCGGGGGCGACCACCGCGTGCGTGATGCCCTGGTGGATCCATTCATCCACGAGGGTCGCGCAGAATGCCGCTGAAGTGTCGCCCGGGGTGGCCATGGGTTCTAGTCTCGCATCGTGCGAGTCGAAATTTGGTCCGATGTTGTGTGTCCCTGGTGCTACATCGGGAAGCGGCGTTTCGAGAAGGCCGTCGAGACCCTCCGCAGCAAGGGCGTGGACACCCCTATCGAGGTCGTCTACCGCTCGTACCAACTGGATCCCACGGCACCCGCGGGCAACCCGACCCCGGCGGTGGATGCCTACGCCAAGAAGTTCGGCGGGCGCGAGCGTGCCGAACAGATCATCGGTCATGTGTCGGGTGTCGCAGCCGGCGACGGCATCGAGTTCCGCATGGACCAAGCCCTGCGCGCGAACACGGTCCTGTGCCACCGGGCGCTGCACTGGGCATTGGCCTCCCACGGGGAGGTCACCCAGGCCGGGTTCAAGGAGCGTCTCCTGAAGGCCTACTTCACCGACGGACTGGATGTCGGCGACCCGGACGTCATCGCAGCCTGCGCATCGGAGATCGGCCTTGACGGCGCGGCACTGCGCGCGTGGCTCGACACGGACGAAGGCAAGGCCGACGTGGTGGCCGACTTCGAGGCGGCGATCAATCTCGAGATCTCCGGCGTTCCCGCCTTTCTCATCGACGGTCGTTACATGGTGCCCGGTGCACAGGATGTCGACGTGTTCGTGAATGTCCTCGAGCGGGTCCTCGCCAAGTGACACTCGGCCACGAAACAACGGGGTCGGGCATCCCGGCCACGTTCGTGCACGGCTTCACCCAGACACGGTCGTCGTGGTTCCCTGTCGTCTCGCGACTGCGCGGCATCGAGTGCACCCTGGTCGACGCGCCGGGCCACGGCGGTTCGCCCGACGGCGGCCGGTCTCTGTGGCAGTGCGCGGATGACATCGCGGAAACGATGCCGCGCGGTGCACTGGTCGGTTACTCCATGGGCGCGCGGATGGCGCTGCACACCGCACTCTCCCACCCGGGACATGTCACAGCCCTCGTGCTCGTCAGCGGCACGCCGGGCATCGAGGACACCGCGGAACGGGACACACGCCGGGCGTCGGACAACACCCTCGCGGACCGCATCGAGGACATCGGTGTGCCTGCCTTCATCGACGAGTGGCTCTCCAACCCGATGTTCGCGGGTTTGTCTGACGAGACCTCCATGAGACCACAACGTCTGACGAACACCTCCCTGGGCCTCGCAGATTCGTTGCGCCATGCCGGAACGGGCACGCAGGACGACCTGTGGCCGCGTCTCGGCGAACTCACAATGCCAGTGCTGATCGTCGCCGGCGCCGACGACACGAAGTTCGCAGACATCGCCCGCAGGATGCACGATGCGATTGCCGGTTCTACTCTGGACATCATGCAGTCAGCCGGACACACCGTTCATCTGGAGGCAACCGAACAGTTTGCGAAACTGCTCGGGACGTGGCTTCTCACGAATACGCGATGAACAGACCCACGGCGAAAGATACGCCGAAGACCAACTGAGCGCGCCCGACACCACCGAGGACGGCGATCAGGTCCCGGCCCTTCGCACCGCTGCGCACGATGGACACGGGTTTCCACGCCGACACGATGCCCGTCAACCCGAGCAGGACCCATGGTCCGGTGTCCCCCACCGACAACACCACGATGACGAGAGCCGCGACCACGAACAGCAACTGGAAGAATGCCCTCGTCCGGCCATCACCGATCCGCACCGCAAGTGTGCGTTTGCCGCTCACCGTGTCCCCGGGGATGTCACGCAGGTTGTTCACCACCAGCAGCGCGCACGACCAACAACCGGCGGCGACGCCCGACCACCACATGGCAGGGGTCATCTCCCCGCACACCACGTACCCGGTGCCGACCGTGGCGACCAGGCCGAAGAACACGAACACGAACACCTCGCCGAGACCGGCATAGCCGTACGGCCGAGGTCCGCCGGTGTAGAACCACGCCGCGAGGATCGCGCACAGCCCCACCACCACGAGCCACAGGGTCGTCTGCAGCGCGAGGACCCCCCCGGCGACGCCCGCAATCCCGAACGCGACGAACGCGGCACGCTTCACTGCCGGCGGCTTCACGAGCCCCGACCCGACCAGCCGCAAAGGACCGACGCGCTTGTCGTCGGTTCCCTTCACGCCGTCGCTGTAGTCGTTCGCGTAGTTCACGCCCACCTGCAGCGCAAGGCTGACGACCGCGGCCGGCAACAACCTCCACCAGTGTGGCGTGCCTGTCTCGGTCGCCGTGGCCGCACCGATCAACACGGGGACCACGGCCGCGGGGAGCGTGCGCGGCCGGGCTCCCTCGAGCCACAGCCTGAAACCGGAGGGAACATCGTTGCTCGTCACGTGCTCAGTGTGTCACGCACCGCTCGATGCATCGTGGAGCGCCCGTAGCCTGACCGTGTGAACGAACTCGTCTGCCTGGACCTGCCGCTCGGCGGGGCGTTCGTTGACCGTCTGCGCCGCGCGTGGGACGACGGCGATGCGGTGTTCCCTCTCGACCAACGTCTCCCGGCACCCGCCCGGGCTCTCCTGATGGAAGCAGTCGCACCCACAATGGTCCACGACGGCACGGACGATGTCCGGATCGGGGGCACGCCCGTCGAACCTGGCGACGCGGTCGTCGTCGCCACCAGCGGAAGCTCAGGCAGCCCGAAGGGCGTCGTTCTCACCCACGACGCGGTGTCGGCCAGTGCACGAGCCGTTCACACCCGGCTGAATGTCACCCCGGCGGACACCTGGCTCGCCTGCCTCCCGCCGGCCCACATCGGCGGCCTGTCGGTGGTGCTGCGCAGCATCGTCACCGGCACACCGTGCATCAGCGTGGACGGCTTCAGCCCGGAGTCGTACGACAGCGCCGCAGCGCACGGTGCAACTCTGGTCTCCCTCGTGGCAACCGCCCTGCAGCGCGTCGACCCGGGTCGTTACCGCACGATCGTCCTCGGCGGTGCGCGGCCACCGGCCGACAGACCGCCGAACTGCGTGGCCACCTACGGGATGACCGAGACCGGCAGCGGCATCGTCTACGACGGCATCCCGCTGGACGGTGTGGAGCTGGAAGTGCGTGACGGGATCATCCACGTGCGCGGTCCGATGCTCATGCGCGGGTACCGCAACGCACCATCGACCATCGACGCGAACGGTTGGCTGCGCACCGGCGACATCGGTTCGATCGGCGCGGACGGACGGGTGAGCGTGGAGGGACGCGAGGGCGACCTCATCATCACGGGCGGCGAGAACGTGTGGCCCGAGGCAGTCGAGGCATCGCTCATGTCGCATGCCGCCATCACCGACTGCTGCGTCGTGGGCAGACCCGACCCCGAGTGGGGCCAGTCGGTTCACGCGTTCATCGTCTCGACGGAGGACATGTCGCTCGCAGAGGTGCGGGAGCACTGCAAGTTGACTCTCCCGTCGCACGCGGCTCCGAAGCACGTGCACCGCGTGGATGCCATCCCGCGCACGGCTCTCGGCAAACCCCGACGTGGCGACCTCGCGAATCCCGCCGAATGAAGGGCAACAAGTAGGTTCGCGAGGTGACCGAATCACGACCAAGGCTCCCGACCGCCTACTGGCGACAGTTCTCCGCATCGCTGGTGTCAAACCTCGGTGACGGAGCGAATGCCGCGGCGATGCCCCTTCTCGCCATCTCACTGACACAGGACACACGGCTCATCTCGGCGGTGTCCTTCAGTTCCATGATCCCCTGGTTGTTCCTCAGCCTCCCGGCCGGCGTCTTCATCGACCGCTGGGACCGCAAGACAGTGATGGTGATTGCCGATTCACTTCGTGCACTGATGTACGCACTCGTTGCCGTCCTCGTCGCGGTCGACTCCCTGTCGATCTGGGTCCTGCTCGTCGTTCTCCTCGTCATCGGTTGCGCCGAGGTGTTCTTCGACATGTCCGCACAGGCGTTCCTCCCGTCGATCGTCCCCGAGGAACAGCTTCACCGCGCGAACGGACTCCTGTACGCCGCAGAGATCGTCTGGGGCTCGTTCATCGGCCTGCCGGTCGGGTCATGGCTGTTCGTGGTCGCCGCCGGCGTGCCCTTCGGCATCAACGGGGCGTCGTTTGCGCTTGCCGCCGTTCTCGTCGCGTCGATCACCGTCCGCACACCTCCCGACCCCGCCACCACCGGAGGGGAAGTCACCACTTCGTTCGTCACCGACCTGAAAGAGGGACTCCGTTGGCTCCGCGGACACCGCAACCTGAGGACGCTCGCCGTGCTGCTCGGTGTCACGAACGGCGCGATGATGCTCGGCGAGGCCATCTTCGTGAAGTTCGCCTTCCGGCACCTCGGGGTGGGACCAAAGGGGTACGGCCTCCTGCTGGCAGTCACATCTGGTGGCGCGATCATCGGCGGCCTCCTCGGTGACAGGATCGCGAACAGACTGGGGGTCTCGGCTTCGATCATCTCCGCGTACGTCATCTTCGCCGTGGCCGACGTCATCAGGGCCGCGTGGCCGTCCGTCATCCTCTTCGCCGCCATGTCCGTCCTCGTTGCACTCGCGGGAACCGTGTGGAACGTCGTCACCGTGAGCTACCGCCAGCGCGTCATACCGGCGGAACTCTTCGGCAGGGTGAACAGTGCGTACAGGTTCATCGGCACCGGTTCGATCGGCATCGGCGCGTTGGTCGGGGGGCAGGTGGCGCACTATGCGGGGCTTCGCGCACCGTATTTCCTCGGTTCGGCCGTCACGCTCGTCGCACTCGTGTGGGGACTGCCCACGCTGCGCAGCCCGGGATTCGCCGCGGTCGGCGACTGACTACTTGCCGTCGGCTTCGATGACCGGGGACATCCTGAGCGAACGGATGCGGCGCCCGTCGATCTCCTCCACAGTGAAACGCCATCCGTCACGGTCGATGAACTCGCCGACGACCGGCACGTGCTCGAGGGTGCCGAAGACGAAACCACCGACGGTGTCCCAGTCCTCGTCCGGCAGGCGCATGTCGAAGTGGTCGTTGAAGTCGGAGATCGACATGCCCGCATCCACCAGCGAGTCACCGTTGTCGAGATGCGTGATGTCCGGGTCCTCGGCGTCGTGCTCGTCGACGATCTCACCGACGAGTTCCTCGAGGCAGTCCTCGAGCGTGACCAGACCGGCAATCGACCCGTATTCGTCGGCCACGATTGCCATGTGGAAGTGGTCGCGCTGCATGTCGCGCATCAGCTTGGCGACGGGCTTGTTCTCCGGCACCACGCTGACCGTGCGCACGAGCGACGACAGGACCGCCGCACCCTGGCCCGACCGGACCGCCTTCATGAGGTCCTTCGCGTAGGCGATGCCGAGAACCTCCTCATGGTCGTCGTCGGCCCGGAGCACCGGCAATCTGCTGACCCCGTGCTCGAAGGCGAGATCGAGTGCCTCGTCGATGGACATGTCGGACTCCACCGCGATGATGTCGGGCCGCGGGATCATGATCTCGCGCACGACGGTGTCCCCGAACTCGATGATCGACTCGATGAGCTCCCGCTCCTCGTGTTCGATGATCTCCTCCTCGGCGGCGGCCTCGACGATGCCGAGGAACTCCTGCTCGCCGACGAACGGTCCCTGCTCGAGACCCTTGCCCTTCACGATGATGTTGGTGAGACCGATGAGGCCGCGGGAGATCACGCGGAGCGGCCAGAACCCCACCAGAATTGCGGTGATCCGCGACGTGCTGAGGGCGGCACGGTCAGGTTGCTGCACCGCGTACGTCTTCGGGACGGCCTCGGCCAGCACGAAGAACACGATCACGTTCAGGACCACGCCGACCGCGACGCCGGGCGCGCCGAACAGACGACCGCTCACGACACCGGTGAGCGTGGCCTGGATCGTCTGGGAGACGTTCACGGCAAGGAGAAGCGGGTTCACCCATCTCTCCGGGTGGCTGACCAACGAGAGGAGCGCGGTGCCACCGCGGGCACCGGTGTCGGCAAGGGCCTGTGCCTTCGGCTTCGACATGCGGGAGAGTCCCATCTCGGCAATCGAGAGGAACACGAGCACGAGCAACAGCACGCCGATGGCGACGAGCATCCAGATGTCGGCGGTGGTGGGCGATGCTGAGATCATTCGTCGTGTCCCTGGCGGAATCCCGCCGGAGCGGGACCGTTCCAGTGGTGCTTCTCCAGTATGGAGAGTTCGCGCGACCGCATGTCGGCGGTGTTCGGTTCATCGTCATGGTCGAAACCGAGGACGTGCAGGACACCGTGAACGACGAGAAGTGCGATTTCGTCATCGTAGGTTCCGGCGTGGGACGGGAACTGATTCTTTGCCACCGACGGGCACACCAACACGTCACCCAACATGGTCGGAACGTCGTCCACGTCGGGATGCGGCCTGGCAGGGCCCCGCGTCAGGGCCCCGGGACCCTGCGACTCCACCATGACGTCGAGACCGTCCATGGGGAACGACAGGACATCGGTCGGCCCCGTCTTCCCCATGTGCTCCAGGTTCAGCTCGGCTATCGATGTCTCGTCGATGAAGAACAGCGACAGTTCGCACGCCCCGCGGACTCCCTCGTGAAGCAGTGCATCAACCGCGAGCGCCCGCCAGCGCGCGACGTCAACCGGTGCCGCATCCTGCTCGTCGGCGCAGTACACCTCCGGCACCCCGTCTCCACCCGCCCGCTTCGGGCGTTCGATTCGCGGCCGGAAGTCAGGCACGGTCGGCTCCCCTGCGCCGCGGCTTGCCCGCATCGTTGCCGCTCCGCTCGTACGCGGCGACGATGTCGGCGACGATCCGGTGGCGCACCACGTCTGATCCGTCCAGGTAGACGAACGCCAGGTCATCGACTCCACCGAGCGTGCGCTCGAGGTTCACCAATCCGCTGCGCCCGTCGGGCACGTCGATCTGCGACACGTCGCCGGTGACGACGACCTTCGAACCGAAACCGATGCGCGTGAGGAACATCTTCATCTGCTCCGGCGTGGTGTTCTGTGCCTCGTCGAGAATGATGAACGAGTTGTTCAGGGTGCGGCCGCGCATGAACGCCAGCGGCGCAACCTCGACGGTCTGCCGCTCCACCAGTTTCTGCACCGCCTCGGTGTCCACCATGTCGTACAACGCGTCGTACAGCGGTCTGAGGTACGGGTCGATCTTCGCCATCAGGTCGCCGGGCAGGAACCCGAGACGTTCGCCGGCCTCCACCGCCGGACGGGTGAGAATGATGCGCTGCACCTGCCGCGCGTGGAGCGCCTGCACAGCCATTGCCACCGCCAGCCAGCTCTTTCCCGTGCCGGCGGGCCCGATTCCGAAGGTGATGGTGTTCGACCGGATTGCGTCCACGTATCTCTTCTGCCCGGCGGTCTTCGGGCGCACCATGCGGCCGCGCGACCCCTTCAGGATGTCGTCGGTCAGGATCGAACTCGGTCTCTGTTCGGACCTCACCATGACGATGCTGCGGTCCATGACCGACTGGTCCAGCCTCTCCCCCTGCTGCAGGAGGAGAACCATTTCCTCGAACAGCTTTCCCACCTGGTGGGCGCGCGGGCCGGTGCAGGCAATCTCGTTCCCGCGCACGACCACCTTCACGTCCGCGAAGGAATCCTCCACCCGGCGCAGCAGCTCGTCCCGCGGTCCGAGCAATTCGGCCATGAGGTGGGTGCCGGGCACGACGACGGTCACAGTTGGAGTTGCGTCAGTCATCGTGCCCTCAGGCTACCGATGACACCAATCCCCGCCTTGTTTTCCGCACCGTAGTACCGTCAATTCTGTTCTCAGCACGGGTCGGGAACACGCGGGAAACAGGTTTTCGGATAGTGCGCAGGGCGTTTGCAGCGATTGCATGGATGGTGGTTGCCGGAGGCGCCGCCGCACCCTGGCTGGTCCCTTCCCCGGCCGAACACTCCACCGTCATCGTTCTGGCGTGCGCCGCCGCCGTCGTGCTGGGCGCAACCGTTGCGTTGTGGGTGCACCGTGCACCGCGTCTTCTTGTCGCCACCACCGTGCTCGTTTCCGGTGTCACCGCGCTCGGCGCCCACAACATCGCCGCCGACGGACTCTCGGCGCGCCAGTTGAACCTCCGCGACGGGGCCCTGCTCGTGTCGCACGTTCTTCTTGCCCTCGGCATGCTCGTTGCCACCCGCAGACGCTTGCGCGCCGATTCACGCGCCGTCATCAGCGACGGGCTCATCATCGGCCTCGGGGCCTGGATCGTGCTGTGGGTGTTGCTCCTGCAGCCGGCCCTCCACGGGGTCACCGGCCTGCCCGCTGCCACGCTGATGCGCGGTGCGACTCTTGCGGTGCTGTCGGTCATCCTCTTCCTGGTGGCGACGCTCCTCTTCTCCGACACGGCCCCGACCGTCTCGGTCATCTTTGCGACGCTCGCCGTGGTCACTCTCCTCACCGGCGAGATCGTGTACCTCGTCGACGCGCGACCCGATGCATCGCTCGCGGCGAGGGTTCTCGGGGCACCGTTCGTGGTTGCCGCGGCATGCGCGACCGGAATGCTCCTCCACCCGTCCGTGAGATCACTGCTGTCGCCGGCGCGGCGCCGGCCAACGCCCCCCTTGATGACTCGTCTCGTGTCCACCACCGCCTCGTTGGTCGCGCCTGTCGTGATGCTGACTCTCACCGACCCCGCCAGCCGCAATGACCGCATTGTCCGGGTCGTGTCCATCGTGGTGCTGTCCGCCGTCGTGATGGCAAGGGTGGTGCAGTCCGTCCGGGCGAACGCCCGCACGCAGGCCGACCTCGAGCACAATGCCCAGACCGACCCTTTGACGAACCTCCCGAACCGGACCGCGATGCTCGAGCTCGTCACCGAGGCCACGCAACTCGCGCACGGGACGCCGCGACAGCCGACCGTCCTCTTCATCGACGTCGACCGTTTCAAGAACATCAACGACAGCCTCGGCCACTCTGCGGGTGACGATGTCCTGCTCGAGGTTGCGAGGCGCCTCGTGGCGGCGGTGCCGGCTCACGCGTCAGTCGGGCGCATCTCGGGGGACGAATTCGTCATTCTCGACCCCCACACCGAGACCGCGACCCAGGCGGTGGTGCTCGCCGAGCACGTTCTCGATTCGCTCCGCGAGCCGCTCGGTCTGCGCCAGGGCGACATGTTCGTGTCCGTCAGCATCGGCGTGGCCATGGCGGTCCGCTCGCTCGACCTCACGGCCGACGAGATCCTCCGTCACGCGGACACCGCGATGTACCGCGCGAAGGACGCCGGACGCAACTGCATCGCGTTCTTCGATGACTCGATGGTCGAGAAGGTCACCCAACGCCTCGACATCGAGACCGCTCTGTACCGCGCACTCGACAAGAACGAACTGCGTCTCGTCCACCAGCCGATTGTCGACACGTCGCTCGGTCTTGTCGTCGGGTTCGAGGCGCTCATGCGCTGGGACCGCGGCGTGAACGGCACCGTGTCG
>Ga0075470_10000609_pt1 | contig 11455 bp, 20 predicted proteins | sample DEB19_08_DNA_4_FD_71482 | JGI IMG/M metagenome (GOLD analysis project Ga0075470, IMG submission 71482) | Aqueous microbial communities from the Delaware River and Bay under freshwater to marine salinity gradient to study organic matter... | ecosystem: Environmental > Aquatic > Marine > Coastal ... | reverse complement strand
TGGCCGCGATCAGGGCCGCGTGGTCGTCGGGGATCTCCTTGGCCTTTTGGCCCGCCGGCCTGTCCGCGGGCTGGGGCTTCTTCCCGCCGTCCGGGCCAGGCTCACCCGCTCCTGGCTTCTGGTCTTTGCCCTGCAAGGCGGCCACGGCCGCCTGACCGTAGAGCACCTTCCCGGCGTGGTCGCCGGACCCGACCGCCTTGACGTTGCCGGTTCGTGACTGGGCCGCTTGCCAGGAGAAGTCATACCGGAGGCCAGAGCGGGCGAAAGGTCGCCCCGGACGCGGCCGGGCCTCCTTTCTCGGAGAAGGGCGTCGTGCCACCCGGCATCGGCGGCGGAGCAGCCTGAGGCGGGGCCAGTGCGTCGTCCGGGTCGTTCGGGTCGGCCTCCTGCACCGACAGTTCCACGGCGTAGTGCTTTCGCGACGGCTTGAACCCGGCCGATTGCAACTTGAGCAGGTAATCGAGACGCTCGCCGAGTTCCTTGATCGAGACTGCCCCCAGCGAGGCCTTCGGATACGCCCCGCCCGCGACGTACGGGAAGTTGTAATCGATCAGCCGCGGGGTCAGTTGCCGGTTGATGGTGTCGACCACCAGCGAGGCGATCAGCCACGGGGCCAGGTCGCTCGTCTGCTTCTGCACTTCGGTGTTGCCGCGGGCGTCCGGCACCGTGCCCTGCATCATCTGCAGCACGGCGAAGGTGATGCCCGTCACGATCGACTCGCGGTTCGACTCCTGGAAGCTCTTGTAGTCCGGCTCGCTTGCCGTCGAGAGAGCGACGGCCTCGACGCGGCAGCCCTCCGGCACCGACATCCACGTCGCCGTCTTCGCCAGCCGCAGTGCCTCATCCAGTGCGGGCTTGTCGTCGTCGTTGGCGTAGGTGCCCATGAGCATCCCCGCCATCTTCTTCTCGTGGTGGATGATGCGGAGCTTGGAAACCGTGTCGTCCATCCAGTAGCTGCCGTAGCTGGCCCGGAAGGCCGCCTGTCCGAGCGGCTCGTCGAACACCGGCAGGTATCGCGTGAAGAGGAAGTCGCCGATCGGCCAGCGATCGCCGCCAGCCCGCAGGCTCTGGATGTGCGTGACGTTCCTGTAGCGGTCGCCCTCGATGCGGAGATGCTCGGGGTCTTTGGCCTTCACCGCCTTGCAGGTGATGTGCCCCGACCGCTGGCCGGACATGGCGACCTGAAAGACGGGCTCGCAGACCGAGAAACCGTCGGGGCCGAGCGGCATGGCGATCGAGTTCACAAGCCCGACGACGCCGCCGGCGATGTCTTCCTCGATCACGCCGCGAATGAACTTGGCCTGCTCCTCGCTTTCGGCGTTGCCCTTCTCGCTGGCGTTGACCTGGATCGACTCGGAGGCGACGGAGAGCACCTGCGTACACCAGGCCGACTTGACCCACGGGTGCCGGAGCATCTGCCGCATGGCCGCCCGAATCTCGGGTGAGTCCTGCGTGGCCGAGTCCTGGAAGGGCAAGAACCAGACCTTGCCCGCGACGCCCGCGTTGTAGTTCGCGGGCAGCTTCTCCTCCGTGGAGACGAGCATCCGCCGCGAGGATTGCTCGAGAACTCGCTTGGTGTCGGCGGTGACGCGGGCCAGACGCTCCTCGGGCGTCTCCGGCGGAAGCTGGATCGGGCGAGCCAAGGCCGTGGTGCGGGGGGCGGCGGACGGCAAGCCGCCCGGCTTGTAACCCGGAATGAGCCCGGCCAGTCGAGTGAACAGCGACGGCATCACACCCTCCAGAGTCGTACGGATGCAGCCGGAGCCGTGCCGCTCCCGCCACGCGGCGGAATCCGGGGCAGGCTCGCTTCCATCTGCTCCCGGCGACGATCGGGGCCCTGCCGCTTCGTGAGCAGGTGCATCACAAGCATCACCAGTGCCAGCACCGCCATCGAGAGGAGGATCACGGCGATCAGGTTGTTCACAAGGGCCGCGTCAGACTCGCTCATGGCTGCCTTTCGTGATCGCGTTGCGGGCCTCGACAAACCGGGCGATGGCTTCCCGTGCGTTCTTCGCCTTGCCGAAAAACCGACCGGCCCGGATGCTGTGCCGACGCGGAACCCACGAGCCCAGGTCGATGCCGTTCCACCTCACATACCAGACCGCCGGCGTCGGCTCCTCCTGCACGCCGTTGATCCGATCTCCGGGCGTCATCCAGGCCCGCATCCCAAGCCGCTTGAACTCCGCGGTGATGGACTTGGGGTTCATTTTCATGCCGCCTTGCGTTGCTGGGCCCACGCGATCACCTGATCGACCGTCGAGAACACCGGAATGCCGTGAGCGTTCGCGTGCCGCACTTCCTCATCGGCACCGACACTCATGCCAGGCAGCCGCAGCACAGCGTCAGAGCATTCAACCCAGGGCAGATCGACGCCCATCCAATCCTCATGGGTCGTGCCTGCAGGGTGAGCGTCGGCAACGGCACCAACGGCCATATAGCGGCCATCCGGCCCTTCGTCTCGAAACCGAAATGCACCCCCGCAGAAGACCGACCAATGCGGGCACCACGGAGCGAGCCCGGCTTTTAGCAGAGCCAGGAACGCGGCGTCGGCCTGACGCACGTTGTGTAGCATGTCGCCCTTGGAGATCGGGCCAGCGATGTAGACCTTGAGTCGCTTCACAGAAAGACTCCCTTCGGGGCCGCGCCCAGCACGCTGCCAGAGCCATCGTCGCCCGTGCCGATCGCACCCGAGCCACTGGTGATACCCGATGCGTCCGCCGTGCCGATGTGCTCGCCCATCCAGCAGGCGATCGCCAAGGCGAGCACGAGGTCATCCTGGTCCCGGCCCTCGGCTCCAAACGTCTCGTTCTTGGCCTTGGTCAGCCGCACCTTGAACTGGCCAAGCTGCTTCTCCAACTTGCGGGCCGCGGTCAGCTTCGGGTGCCAACTCAGGAGCTCCGTCTGCAGGAGCACCTGCACCACGGCGACCAGTTCCCGCTTGGGAACGTGGTACTCGCGGTTCTCCCGGTCGAAGGTGGCGTTCGCTCCGCTCGTGATGAGAACTTGAAAAAGGCTCACCGGGCACCGCTGAAGTCGAAGAAACTGAACTACGGGGCGACCGGCCCCGGTGTAGTCCGCTCCCACCTTCGAGCCCTTGAAAACCGGCTTGTTCAGCGTCTCGGCAAGTCTCAGCACTTGCTTGTCGTAGTGCAGCCCGAGTTCGTACTCTTCGAGGAAGCGGAGGGCATAACGGAACTTGCGTCGGTGGATCGGCTTGGCGAGAGGCTGGCGATCCACCGCGGCGACGGCCGTGTGGTTGCCCGCTTCCCCCAGGTCAATGCCGACGAACAGGTTCACTCGTCCTCTTCCTCCTCCGGATCGCCGCTGTCCACGGCTTCAAATTGCGTCTCGCAGTGCTTGCAGGTCACGCGATTCGGCCGCGTGGTCATCGACAGGAACAGATGCTCCGGGATCTCGGTGTCGGCTTCGAGCCCCGACATCTCGCGGATCATCTCGGCATCGTGCTCGCACTTCGGGTCAAGGCGAACGGAGATCGCCCGCTGGAAGTTCTCCCGGCCGCAGTTGTCGCAGTCCCAGACGTAGGCCGGTGCCAGTTCAACCTTCACGCTCGATCTCCGAGAGGATGACCCCAAGATGGCTTTCGAGCAGCTTGCCCGCCGACACGGCCGCGATGGCGTCGCGGTATGCGGACTCGGCGTCATCGAGCCGCCGCTTGGCGTCTGCCGCCCGCCGCTCGTCCTCGGCAACGCGAGCCGTCACGCTGCGGGCGAAGGCCTCCAGCCGCTCGCGGATGTCGGCGGTCATCCGCCACCCCGCGACTTTCGCCGCCCAAGTGCCACTCGTCCTGTGCCGCCGCACGGAGTGCATCGAGGGGTCGCCTGACCCTTTGACTTGTCGGTGAAGCCATCGCCGCCACAAACGCGACAGCGGCCGACGAAGCCGTTCCAGTTAATGATGCTGCGTGTCATCATCGACTTGCTTTGCCTGCTCAAGACTTCCTCCGATGGTTCTTGTGCCGGTCGCTTCTCGGACGGCGGCACTTCCCCAGATAGCGGTTGCATCCCTGGTTCGGCTGACAGTAGCGGCAGAGGCCGTTCTTCTTTGCGATCTCTGCACGCCGCTCGCGATCCATGTCCTACTCCTTCGCGTCCTTCGGCAGGAGCACGAGCGTCGGGAAGCCGTGCGTGGCCGGGTACTCGACTCGCTGGCCGTCCATCAGCCGCTCGATCTCGCCGCTGGTGACGATCTGCGTGGTGCCGAGCACCGGACGCAGGGCGGTTTTACCGCTGTCCTCCGTGCGAACCACGACGGTCAGCGGGTGATCGTTGACCGACATCGGCACGGACATCTCGCCGCTCTCCGCCAGGGCGGTCACGTCCTTCGAGCCAAGCGTGATCGCGATGTATTCCGGGAGCAGAGGCTGGATTCTCATGCCATCCGGCAAGGAAGCGAAGTTGCAGGCCTTCGCACCCTCCAGCAACTTCGCAAGCTGGGCGTCGGACTCGGCGACGTTGCCGACGGGCTTCTCGTACTTCAGGGCCTTCACCGCCGCCGCCGCGAGTTGCTCCCGGTTGACCGTGATCGCGAGCCCGAGCATCCGGGCCAGTTGCCGCTCCGACTCGGCGACGAGCGACGGCTGACGCTCCGGCGGCACCACGATCTCGCCACTCTCGATGGCCGGCCCGATCTGGTCGCCGTCCTCGTCCTCGAAGGTGATCCGGCCCGCGTTCTTCCGCCTCGCGTAGTGCTCCGCGATCAGCTTCGCGTGAACCTCGGTGATGGCCACCGCATGATCCCGGTCGGCTACCCAGTGAGTGACATGGCCCCTGGCATCCACCGCCGCGGCGTAGTGCGTCACGATCAGCCCGGCCACCTTGCCCGAGGCGTCGATGGTGGTCTTCTCTCGCTTCACGATCGCTGTCAGTTCCGGTTGCACGGTCAGGCTCCAAGGTCCAGGGGAAGGAAGTCGTCGCCGATCCGCACGGCCGACTCGATGACGTCGCGGCCGAAGACGGCATCCACGGCGTCGTTGAACTCGCAAAGGAACTCCTGGGCGAACCACCGCGGCGGCAGCGAGGCCCGCTCCGACTCCAGCCAGCCCTGGTCGATCCGCGGGCATTCGTAGGCCGTCACGCGGAACGTCTGCCAGTGGGCCAGCCGCTCGTGCTCGCTCCACAGGTCGAAGAACCAGCCCGCCTTGCCGAACGGCGTCGACAGGGCCATCAGTTCGGCCTTCCCGAGTGCCATCATCGGCCGCACGGAAAGGTAAAGCTCGTCGCTGACCTGGGCTCCCTCGTCGAGCACGATCAGGTCCGGGGTGAAGCCGCGGGAGCCTTTCGGGCTGTCGGCCTTGGCCCGTACCCGCGAGCCGTTCGCCCAGGCGAGTTCGCCCATCGACTCCCGCACCAGCGGCACAGGGCAGCCGATCTCCTCATTCATCTCGCGGACGTAGCCCAGGAATTCCTTCGACTGGTCCTCCGTCGGGCAGAAGATCAGCGTGCTAAATCGGCTCGTCGTCAGCGATCGAGCCAGCACCCGGCAGGCCGCCGTCCGGCTCTTCCCGGCCCGGCGGGTGCAGAGCATGGTGATCTGCCGGGCCTCGCACTGGATCAGGGCTTCCTGCCACGGGTCGGGCGTCAGCCCCATGACCCGCATCGGCAGGGCGGGATCGTCCCGCAGCCGGGCGAGCGTCGGATGCCGCAGATCCTGCGATCGCACCCCTAACGCCTCCACCTTCCGGGAGAGCCGCTGGACCGTTCGCCGGAGGGAGTGCAGCGTTTGCACGCTCAAGAGTCCTCACGATCTCGATCAGTTCCGCCACCTGCTTCTGCAGTTCCTTGACCTCACGGCGATGACTGGAGAACTCGTCGGTTCGCCGCTCCAAGTACCAGGCCGCCGCTCCCCAGTCGATTTCGTCCTTCTCGGTGACCTCGGTGCGATCGCCGTCTGGCGTCCGGATGACCTTCGTGGTTCGCACCTTGCGAGGCCCGGCGGCGTCCTTGATGACGGCGACATAACGGCTTATGCAGTCAGCCTCTGCGAACTCGATCGCCTTCCGAAACTCCCGATATTTGCCCTTCTTTTGCCGCTTGCCGAGCTTGAGCCAGGTGTAAATGGTCGTCTCGCCGACTCCCGCAGCGAGGGCAGCGTGCCTCCGTGGAGAGCCAGCCGCGACCGCTTTAACGATCTTGGCTTGCACTTCGGGCGTCAGTTCGGGCGGTCGCCCACTACGCCCCTTTCGTCCTGCCAAGATTGCCTCCGGAGTGACATGATCGGAGGTTGGGTTGCCCGATGGGAACGGCAGAAATGAAGCGAGCAACCATCCGGCGATTCCGGAGGGTCCTTGATCGACAGTTCCGCAGGGAAGCCGTCGACCACGGCTCCATCCGCCGGCCAGTCGTAGCCGACGTTGGCGGAGACGAAGGGAGCGTCCTTGAAGGCCTCGCGGGCCAGCGTCGTCTTGCCGCTGCCGGAGGGTCCGACGATCAGACCGATCTGCCACGGCTCGGAGTCGAGCGGCAGAGCGACCTGCCAGGTTCGCTCCGATCGCTGCGACGGAGCAATGTCGAAAAGGCCTTCCAACTGGAGCACGCGGGCCGTCCGCTTGACGGCGGCGGTGCGGTTGATGGTGAGATTCATGACATCAGACTCCGGACTTCCAGCCCTTCGGCCGCGAACCGCTCCAGCAGCGACGCCTGCTGATGCTCGTCGCGGCAGAGGACCAGGATCTGATACTTCTCGGGGATCGTCTCCTCGCCGCCGGGCTCCTCCGGCTCGTCGTCGCCGCCGAGCCCGTGCTTCCGGGCCAGTTCCTCGGCCATCTGCATTAAGGCCGGGCTCTCGATGTCGATCTGGTCCAGCAGGTCTTGCAGCTTCTCCGTGTCGCAGCCGGCGAGGTCGCCGATCGGATCGAACACGGCCAGGAGCTTCTTCGCTTCGTCGGCCGTCAGGTCGGTGACGGTCACGGGTATGAGGTGGCCGCCCATCTCCTCGGCACGGAGGTGGCCGTCGATGAGTTCGAGGCTGCCGTCTTCAAGTTGGCGGACCAGTTCGGCTCCAGCGAAGCCGATTTCGGCGAGAACGCCGCGAAGTGCGTCCCTCTGTTCGGAGGGATGGGTTCGCCAGTTGAACGGGGATGGGCGGAGAGATGACGCGGGCACTTTCCGCTGGTCAATCACGCGATCTCTGATGTTCATGGTGTGCATTCTCCGTGCGGCAGTTGCCCGATGTCATCTGGTGCTAGATCGCCCCTGAGGCTCGGAGGGCGTTGCGAATCAGCTTGGCCACGGTTGTCTTGCCGTCGGCGGCCCGACGCTTGAGCGTGTCCAGTTCCTCCGGCTTGAGCCGTGTGCGGGCCTCGGGGTCATCCGCACCGGGGGCTTCGTCGCTGTCGCTTGTAAGTTCTGAAAGGGCCTTCAACAGATCCGCAGGGATCAGCATCTTGCGGCCCATCAGGATCACGCCGCGTTCGCGATCCGCCCGGAAGTTGCCGTACTTTCGCGGGGCCTTGTGGGGAGCGATCGCCGGATTGGATCGCCCGTCCAGGTAGGCAATCTGCTCCGCTTCCGTGCGAATCGTGCCGTCGTTGAAAACCTGCTGGGCCATCTGGGCCGTGAGGGCGTGAGCGGGCAGCATTCGATGCGTGTAGCGGTCGCCCTGTCGAACCACATACAGCACCGGCTCACCGTCAACGATGGACTTTTGCTCGCGAACCGGGAGAGCACGAACGGCGTTCAGGGTTGTGATCTGCCCTGCGAACTGGATCACCACTTCCGGCAGCAGCGAACCGGCTGCGATGAATGGCAGGTATTTCTTGAGCCCGTTGCGGACGCCCGCGAGGTCCACGCCGCGGCTCTCCAGTTCGGCCCACACGGCCGCGAGGTAGAGCAGGTGCCGTGCAGTGATCGCGAGCGAGTTCGCAAGCTCCTGCTTGAGCCCATCCGTGTCCATCGTCTTGAGCCGGTCCAGGTCGAACTCAGGCTGTTTGATTGCAAGCTGACTCATCGAGCATCTCCGTTAGGGTTGTGGTGTCTTTCATCAGGTTGGCGAGAGCGGTGCGAGATCGGTGATTGCGCTTAATCACCTGGTACTTCTCTCGGTTCGCTTCGTAGTGCTTGCGTTTTCTCTCCAAGCATTTCCCCCAATTTGCTTTGCGGTACTTGCGACAACCCTCGAGTATCTTCTCTCGGTTCGCTTCGTAGTGCTTGCGAGAACTCTCCAGTATCTTCTCCCGATTCGCTTCATAGTGCTTACGCTTCATCTCTTGGCACTTCTCGCTATTTGCTTCGTAGTATTTGCGTTTCCTCTCCCGACACTTCTCCCGATTTGCTTCATAGTGCTTGCGATAATTCTCCCGGCCTTTCTCCCGACACTTCTCTCGGTTCGCTTCATAGTGCTTACGTTTTCTCTCCAAGCACCTCTCTCGGTTCGCTTCGTAGTGCTTGCGTTTCTTCTCTAAAAGTTTCTCCAAGCGGCACTCATCAGAGCACCGAGGCGAACGTGCTTTCGGCTCTCTCGCAAACTCCTTCCCGCACACGTCGCAAGCCGGCATCATCCCCTCCTCTCCATCAAGGACGCCTTGTAGATCTCCCACAGCGGCAACAGATCCTGAAAGGCCAGCACCACCTCGCAGAAGCCGTGGGCGTGGCCGCGATCCCAGGCCAGCCCCAGCATCTTCTCGACGAACGGATCACCAGCGGGGAGTTTGTGGGCCTCCCGGAGGTCACTCCGGAATCGCTGAATCGACTCCTTCTTCGCCTCGCACCACTGCCGCATCGCGTTCGCATAAGCGACGCCGGCCCGCTCGTACTCCTCCTGAAGTCTCGGAAGCTGAGCGATCTCCGCCGCCGTCAGGTCGCCCGCGACCTTTGCCAGCAAGGGCGGACGCTTCGGCCGCTCGGGGTGGTCGATCGTGCTGGCATACGCTCCACAGCGGATGAGTTCGTACAGGTCGATGGGCACGCTTACCCCCTCTTGAGCATGGCTTCCGCGAACAGTCCACACGTCTGCCGCAGCCGTTCCCGCACGGCCTCCGCCGCCTCTTCCTGGCTCCGGAAGTCGTCGCCGAGCCGCTCGCGGATCTCGTCCACGACGACGGTGTAGATCACCCAGCCGTGGAACTTCCCGCCCGCGAACAGCACGCGGCACTTCTGGATGCGGCCCGCCTCGCGGCACACCTGCTGCTCCAGCAGGGATCGCATCTCGTGGAACGTGCCGCCCCGGTCGATACGGGCCCGGAACTTCCGGACCTCGATCGCCTTGGTCCAGACGATCTCGGCAATGAAGCGGTCGCCCTGGCTCGTGCGGATCTTGCGGACGAACCGCGGCTTCTCCTTGATCCGGCCCCACCAGAAGTCCTCGATCGCCTTGCGGGCCTCGCCCATCGTGGCGAAGAGCCCCAGGTCATACCGCTCGCCGTCACACCACGGGCGAGCCTGGAAGCGTCCGCCCTTCACGCGGCGGATGTACTTGCCGGGATCGTTCAACAGGCGAGCGGACATGGGCGTCTACTCCTTGAGATCGCAGCGATGGGCGGATTCTTCCTCGCGTTGAGCCCGCAGGATTTCCGCCTGCTTGCGTCCGTAATCGGTGAGTGACCATCGACCCGACGCCGTGCGTTTGAACCACTCGGAGTGCCATGCCAGCGTCTTGTAGGCACTTGCGATTCCGCAGTTTTCGCCCACGCTCTTTGTCGTTGCAGGGCCAAAGGCCAGAATAAACAACGCGGCTCGATCTCGCCCGTATGGAGGGCGGCCAACGCCGCCGACGCCGCCGCGAAGCTTGGCTTGTAACTCGGCGATCTGCCTCCGAATCATCGTGCGACTCACGCCTTCGTCCTCCGTGGCAGCGGGATATTGAGTTCGCTCAGCTTGCGGTACACGGTGCCATCCCGCCGCCCGAGTTGCTCCGCCATCTTGAAGAGCCGCACGTTTTCCTCCCGCATCCGGATCAGCCGGCGGATCTCCTCCTCCGTCCACAGTCGACGCGGCTTGGTGGCCAGCCCCATCTTTCGCACCGCCCGCGACACCTGAGCGAGCGAGAGCCCGAGCCGACGGGCGATCACCTTGAGGAGAAAGCCCTGCAGCCGCAGCCGCTTGACCTCCCGGAACTCCGCCGTCGTGATTCCGCTTTTCACTGGAGCACCTCACTGCAGCACCTTGAGTTCCACCCGAACGCCAACGGGCCCCAGCTCCTGGCTGTAGGACCACACCACCGGGCCACGCGGGCCGTCATCGCACCCCAGGAATAACGCGATCGTGTCGCGAACGTACTTCGCGGACGCGGATAGATTGTCGTCATCCATCGTGCGACCGAGCCGCGTGATCCGGCACTGCACCGGTTTCCCCACGAACTCGGCCAGATACCGCAGCGTCGGGGCCAGTGCCTTCGCCGTGGCCCGGCGATGCTTCCCGGCCCGCCCGAACGCCGATCGGTCGATCTTGTTGGCGTTCGTAAGCGGCTCCAGGTACAGCGGGATCACCCACGTTCCTGGCAGGGTGAACGAGGCTTCGACCAACTCAGGCTTTCGCGAAGAGCCCGCCCGCGGCTTCACCGGCTCCGACGGCATCAGCCCCCTGGCCCTTGCGATGGCGATTGCCGGATGGTTTTCGGGGATCCCCATCGCCGGGCTCCTTCAGGTGGCTGTCGATCTTCCGCACGAGGTCATCCGTGTCGTGCTCGATCGAGTCGCGGGCGAGCCAGTGAGTTTTGATCTCAAGCTCGCCTTCGATGTAATCCAGACCCGCATCGCCTTCGTTGATGAGTTCGATGGCGCTGCTGATCTTCTCAATGGGCCGCATTTCGGCCCACAACTTGAGCACCTTCAACGCCGCCCGCAGCAAGTCACGATCGGACATGGCTATCGCTCCATTGGCTGGATCATGTAGCGGTGCCGCTCGCCCGAGCGGAAGATCACCGGCTGGGTTTCGGTGCCCAGTTCCATCATCACCGAGTCGCTGTCCGCGACGCGGAGGAAGTCGATCACGTACGACGGATCGAGCCGGGCGGTGAACTCCGCCTCGCTGTCGGCCAGCGGCATCTCCGAGTGGGCCTTGCCGCGGCCGGAGGACTCGGAGCGGAACTTCATCTTGCCGCCGCCGATCTCCACATCCATCGCCATCGTCTCGGCATCCGTGGCCGCCGACGCCTGGCGAACCTTGGCCAGCAAGAGCCCCGACATCAGCGACAGCCGGAACTTGGCGTCCTTGGGAATGACCTTCTCGTACGGCGGGAACCGGCCCGACACGAGCCGCGAGGTCATCGTCCAGCCGTTGCCGCGGATCACCGCCGCGTTCGCCGTGATGCACATCTCCACCCGGCCCGGCGTGAGGTTCGCCGACGCCAGACGCACCGACTTCATGGGGATGATGCCGCCCATCTTCGGGTAGCTTCCAGGGATCTTGTAGAGTGACAGTCGCTTGGTATCTGTCGCTGCAATATCAATGCCAGTCTTGTCAAATTGAACGAGCGTGGATTCTTTTACCGCAAATTTCTT
>Ga0075470_10000606_pt1 | contig 11487 bp, 12 predicted proteins | sample DEB19_08_DNA_4_FD_71482 | JGI IMG/M metagenome (GOLD analysis project Ga0075470, IMG submission 71482) | Aqueous microbial communities from the Delaware River and Bay under freshwater to marine salinity gradient to study organic matter... | ecosystem: Environmental > Aquatic > Marine > Coastal ... | reverse complement strand
TTAAAAAAAAAAAAAAAAATATAATATATATAAGAAGGGTGTCATTTTGAAGATGCTATTATGCTATTATAGATAAAAAACGCATTAAGTCATGAATTTATTCAATAGTTTGCACCATAAACTATAAAAGCATAACACCATAAAAGTTCATAAACAGATATGTATATATATAATGTAATGTTATAGTATGTATAAGGTATAATAGAGGTGACAATAATTGTCACTAAACTAGTATTAATGTGTAACGCAAGGGGTACATAAAATAAGACAGTATTATAGATAATGTGAGTAATAGTTTAACAGTTTTGTAATGTGCATAAGTATGTTGATAAGTGTTTTAGAATGTTAATTTTTAGTATTGATTTAATGTTATTGGATGCTTATATATTAAACAACTAAGCTAACTAATGTTACATAATATTGAATAGCCTATTGTCTATAGGTAAAGATAAGGCAAGGCAAGGTAAGACAAGGCATTGGTATAGTCTATGGTATGGCAGGATATAGGATAGACTATAGACTAACCAGGGGTATGCCCAATAGGACTTGGAAAATTAATTAAAATTTATCTAGTATTGTAGTAGGAAATTTATGTAATTTTTAGATCTATAGACAATATGTTGTTTAGTATAGTTTATATATTAATAATTGACTCTTTAGTTATATTTATAGGAGTCTAATCCAGCATCATCAGTTTCGCTTTTGCTTTTGATGCCCAGGTTTCTATATATAAGCTCCTAGCTCATAATTGAAAATCTGAGATAATATGCCAGAGGATCTTGCTATGTCTTTTTAAGACTAGCTACGCGAATAATCCACAAATTGACCTAATCTATTTTGTATATAACTCTAAAACTCATATGGATGAAAAACTACTAGAAGAAGAAGATTTATTAGAGGTTGAAGAGAGTCAGTTTGATGAACTTGGAACAACACCATTCATTCTGACTGATGAGAACATAACTCAAGAACAAATTAATGAGATGAAGAGTCTTGGTATAGATAAGCCAGATACAGTCTCGTATGAACGATGGTGGAAGCTACAGTCATGCAGATTTGAGCATGAGCATATAATCCACCTAGCAGCTAGTGGAATGCCACAGTGGATGATTGCACAGCAAACTGGGTATTCCGAACCCCACATATCTAAAGTGCTAAATACTCCAGAGATGAAGGTTAAGGTTCAGGATAAGGTTAAGGATATATATGGAGTTGATTATGCTAAGGCTGTTAAGGATTTGAGTCTTAAAGCAATAGGAGTTGTTAGTGATTCTCTAGATAATGGTTCTGAGAAGATTAAAGCTGATATGGCTAAATATGTAATAGACCACTCAATAGGTAAGGCATCACAAGAGATAGTTGAGAAGAAGACAAGTTTGACTGAGGTTATAATTAAGATTGATCAGATGAGGTCAAGTCAGCTACGAGATGTCGGTTCTGGTCAATCCTTATTGCCTAAAGATGAAGATCCATTTGATAATGTTATAAATGAGATCATTCCGAAGGGAATGGTCATTGGCAAGAGGAGTTCTGGTGAAGGATAAGAAGAACCAAGGTTTTCTTAAAGAAATTAATAAGACCCCAATTGCTCAAGTTAAGAAGTCTTTTGATTATAAGAGACCTGTTAATAAAGTAGATAATCCTAATAATATGGCACTAAATAGTAGATCAAGAGCTTATAAGTCTGTACCTCAAGATAAGAGTACCAATTTTAAGATAGAGCAGACTAACGCTAAAGCATCACATAAAGGATCAAAATGAACTCAAGTATTAATGGTGGGAAAGCACTCCCATCTACATTATTTCGTAGGGATGTAGCGGCCAGAACAGCTGGAGCTGTTACAAAATCAGCTGGTGGTTATGCTATAGCAGACACTTCAACAACTGCTAAGGTTGGTGATATTTATAGAGCTGAGACAGCTACAACAAGTGTTATGGTTGATAAGGAGTATTTAGTTATTGAGGCAAGCACAAATAGCTTCACAATAGCTTCTAAGGATCTACCAACTCTTGGCGATACATTCTTCATCCTAGCCCCTGTAAGTTTAAGGGTTGATGATACTGGGGCTATAGCAACATCGGTGGCTGGTGGGGCTACTGAGGCCAAACAAGACACAATGATAACATCCCTCCAGTTGCTGGATAATGCTGTATCTGGTAATGAGTTTCAAGTTGATGTAGTAGCTCCACTTCCTGCTGGAACTAATAACATTGGGGATGTTGATGTTTTATCTAGTGCTCTACCGACTGGAGCCTCTACCTCAGCTCTTCAGAGTACAATAGATGCTTCAATCAATACACTCTTAAAGCCAGCTAGCACCCTAACGGCAGTTACTACAGTTGGAACCGTAACAACACTTACTGGTATAACTAACGCCCTCCCTGCTGGTGATAACAATATAGGCAATGTAGATATAGTTACAATGCCAGCAGTTACTTCAAACTCTGATGTTGAGGTTACTGGTAATATAACTACTCAGAACTTGAACTTAACAGGAGCTGCAACGGCCAATAGTGCTGTTGAAACTGGAGACCTTACTAATGGGGTATCTGGAACAATTCAAATCACTGGCACCCATACTGGTACTGTTACAGTTGGTATAACTCTAGATGGTTCTACTTGGGTTAATCACTATGGATCTTCGATTGTTAATATGGCAGATGGAACTTATTCAAATCAGATTAGTTCAGGGACTAATGGTATATTTAGATTAAATATTGTTGGAGTTAAGAGATTTAGAGTTCAAGCTGCTTCTGCTGTTACTGGAACAATAGTTGTAACTATCAGAACTAGCTCAGCTCACAATGGTTTAAATCCAATAACAAATCAAAAAGTAGATTTAGTTGCTTTAAGTGGAAGTTCATTATCAGCTGGAAAAGGAAACCAAGACTCAGGAGTTAGGGTTACGTTTGGTAATGAGAATGATGCTACAGTTGCAAGCGTAGCTGCATCAGCTTCAAATGTTACCCTATTGGCTTCTGACTCAGTTAGATCAGGAGCTTCATTTTATAATGATTCAACATCAGCTCTTTATCTTAAATATGGAACTACAGCATCAACCTCATCATTCACAGTTAAGATACCTTCATATGGATATTTTGAATTACCAATACCAGTTTATTATGGAACCATAGATGGTATTTGGGATTCAGCTACAGGTAACTGTAGAGTAACAAGCTGGTAAGGAGTATTTATGCCATTATATGATTCTTTTATAGGAGCTATGATAACTGGAACAACTGCCCCAACCGCTGGTAAAATTGGAGAACAACTAATTTCAAGCGTAGCAACTACTTCCCTTCCTGCCTCTGGTACATGGGGTGATGTAACTTCATTATCACTAACTGCTGGAGTTTGGGATGTATCTGCTTATGGAAACTTTGGACAGGGAGCAGCAGCCAGTACTGGGGCTGCAATAGGAATATCAACTACTTCTGGAAACTCTAGTTCTGGATTAACTGGAGGATTAAATAGAATTGACTTTTCTCCACCTGGTGCCTCAGCTTGGCAAGCTGCTTCTATAGTTGCTTATAGAGTAGTTATCACAAGTACTACAACATATTATTTTAAAGCATCTTTTAGTTATACATCAACTGCTCCAGTGGCTGACGCATCTCTCAAAGCTGTTAGGGTTGCATAATGAAAACTTGGCTGCAAGATAACATTCTTCAAATATTAATAATACTCGCAAGTATTACGTTTGGATATGCTCACTTTACAGCTAAGATAACATCAACTGCTGAGGCTCAAATTAAGTTAGAAGAACGAGTTGATAGATATGAAGAGAAGATTGATCAGGGTTTAAAGATGCTTGAGAGAATTGATGAAAGGACTAAGAAATTATGAGTTTATTAATCAATGAGTTAATCAAAACTATAATTGAAAACAAGATGGTTATTCTTATGGGAATTGGATTCTTAATTAATTCAGCTCTAGAATATTATTTAGGTAATTCTAAGCACAAATCTCTAGTTGGATTCTTGAAGAATCTAAAAAAGAAAAAACATGAGCCTAACACTTAATGGAATTATTCTACTTATTGGGATTACTTGTGGTTACTACATATGTCATAAGTTATCTATCAGAGAACAACCTGTAATAAGAGAATTGATAGAGACTCGTGAAGTCTGTAAAGCGACAATCACTAAGAAGACTAATAAAGATGGCAGCGTTGATGAGATTACTGAATTTCTAGCTTCAAGAGAATCAAAAGAAGTAACTAAGCCCCAACCTAAAATATCTCTAAAGAATTATGGTGTTGGAATTTATCACGATAAGACAATGTTCGCAGAAGTGAGACTAGGTGGATTACCATTATTCTTGATTGGTGAATCTAATTTTAAAGAATCAAGAATTGGAATTAAATTAGAGTTCTAAGGAGTTTTAAATGACAGGCAATCTAAGAGTACCAGATCAAATGCACTCCGATGGAGTCACTGGTGAGTCGATAGGTACTAATATGAGAGGGATGCACGTTGTCTCGATGAACGGTGGCACCATATCTACAGATAACTCAACAACAACATTATTGACTTCAGGTCAAACATACCAAGGAGCATGGGAAGATATTAGCGATTATGCTTCCATTTCAATTATTGCTAATGCTGATGTTGCTGGAACTTTGTATGCTCTATTCTCAACAGATGGCGTAAATACAGATAGAACAGTTCAATTATCATCAACTAATTCTACGGATCTTGGAATACATTCCCTAACGACTGTTGCGAAATATTTTGCCGCAAAAGTTGTAAATGGTGGAACAGGTCAAGCATCTTTTAGATTACAGACAATTTTAAATAAAGGTGCAAGGATAGCATTCCCTACATCACGAATGGCTCAATCATTAAATGATTATTCAGATGTATTGAATACGCGATCTGTTTTAGTTGGTAAAACAGAAGGTGGAAACTATTATCAAAATATTTCATCGAATGACGAGGGTCACTTAGAGGTATCAGTTCAAGGGCCAGTTTCAGCATTTGGAGAATTGTCAACAATACAGCCGCATCCTTTAGCGCAAGTTGATTTCATTTATGGAATTAATAGCTATACAACTGTTCAAGCAACAACAGGCTCAGGACAGGTAACAAATGGAAACCAATTACTCGATGTAAAAACAACAGCAGCAACATCAAGCTCTGCTCAATTATCATCTATTAGGTATTTAAAATACAGAGCTGGTCAGGGTGGCAAAATAATGTTAACTGCTTTGTTTACTGCTGGCGCAACAGGCTCAAAACAATATGCTGGTGCATTCACAACATCTTTGAACAACGGATTTGGATTCGGTTATAATGGAACAGTCTTCGGTATTTGGCACATGAACGGCGGAACACCGACACACATTCCGCAATCAACATGGAATGGTGATCTGTGCAACGGCGCAGGTGGCGCAAATAATAAGTCTGGAATTAATCTTGTCCCAACAAACGGGAATGTTTATAAAATAATTTATCAATATTTAGGTTTTGGAAATATTAAATTTTACATTGAAAATTCAATAAATGGACAGTGGTCGTTAGTTCACGAGATAAGATATCCAAATACGTACACAGCGACTAGCTTAACACAGCCATCGTTAAATTTGTTATGGAGAGCAGAAAACACAACTAACGCAACAAACATATCCGTAAAAGCTGGATCTGGAGCTTTGTTTATAGAAGGTGAAAGAAGATTGCTCGGACCTTCACATGGTCTTGATCATAATAAATCTTTAACGGCAACAACACATACAAATATTATTACTATAAAAAACGCAACGACTTACAATGGCGTAAACAATAGAGCGCACTTAAGGCTTAGACACGTGACATTCGCAGCAAATACGGGCGGAACTGGAAACGGTATCGTAACTTTAAAGGTTGTTAGAAACGCTACACTTGGAGGAACGCCAAGTTACACAACGATTAACGGCACGACAGCAGATGGTGGTGTAACAATAACAAGTGGTAATTCTATCGCAAGTTATGACATTGCAGGCACTACTGTTACGGGTGGAGCTGTAATATACAATGCGATTATCGGTATAGGAAACAATGACAGTGAAAACTTAGTTGATCTTGATTTGTTTGGATACCCAGGCGATACAATAACATTTTCATTAACTTCAACTCAGAATGCGACTGGTGGTATTGGCGTAACTTGGACCGAGGATTTATAATATATTGGAGAAAACTAGATGACAGATGTTACTGGATCACTTGAAAGATATATTTATTATAAGGAGAATCGCTGGGCATTTGTTACGGATTGCTGCTACTCGAAAGACGAGATAGACCCCAAGAACCCAATAAAGCTCTTGCCTAATAAAGAATATCTAAGATTATATTCTAAGATTTGGGAGATAGCTCCACTCTTGGCAATTCCCAAGACTCGTCGTATGACATTCTCTTGGACCACAATAGCTCTATATGTTCATGATTTCATATTTAAACCTGTTAGGAGTTTTGCTTTTGTTTCTAAGAAAGAAGACGATGCTAATGAATTAGTTCTTAGGGCTAAGTTCTTTCTTGACCACATCCCTGAAGATAAGATTTCAAGGCAATTAATTCCTGCTTATTATTATACATTTAATAATCTTAAGTGCCCAGATATGGATTCCAAAATTCAAGGATTCCCCCAGGGAGCTGATCAGCTACGTCAATTCACCTTCTCTGGAGTCTTTGGGGATGAATCTGCCTTCTGGGATAATGCTGAGGAATTTTATTCAGCAACATTTCCTACTATAGATGGTGGTGGTCGCATGACTCTTGTTTCGTCTGTAGCCCCAGGTTTTTTTAAGAGATTATGCTTTGATGCTCTAGATGTTAAGGGCGATATCAATGTGGCTGAATATACCCCTGATTATAAGGTTCCAATGCAAGGGGTTAGGTTGTGGATGAACCCCAAGAATAAGTTTGTGGTTCTAGAGATACATTATACGAGTGATCCAACAAAAAGAGATCCTAGCTATAAGGAGTCTATCAAAGCGAGTATGCCGACTCAGCAATATCTTAGAGAGTATGAATTGCACTGGGATACTTATTCTGGCCATGCTGTTTATCCTGAGTTCTCAGATATTCACATTATTAATGAGGAACCAAGGCCAAGTCCTGGATTACCGATGTTGATAGGTTTTGATTTTGGTCTGACTCCAGCTGCTACAGTTGCTCAACTTGAGGGTAGAACAATAACATTCTTTAAGGAATTTACTGCTGTAAATATGGGAGCTGAGAGGTTCGTCCCTCTTGTTGTTTCTCAACTTAGGCTCTTGTATCCAACCCATTCAGACCTGAAGAAGAACTGGAAGTGTTGGGTAGATCCAAGTGGATTCAATAGGAATGATAATGATGAGAGAAAGACTGCTCTAACGGTGGCAGCAGGAGGATTTAGTCCAATGCCTGGCCCGATTACATGGGAAGGTAGAAGAAAGTCAGTGGCTGACTTCCTAGGAGGATTGGATAAGGGTAAGCCAATATTCCAGATTTACGAGAAGGGATGCCCTGTTTCTGTTAAGGGATTCAAAGGTGGCTACCACTATCCAGAGAAAAACGTGGATATTGCTCCAGATAAGCTACGTCCTGTAAAAAACATGGCCTCACATCCACACGACACCATACAATATATCTGTAGTGGCGTTAAAAGCATTATAATGCAATTAGAGGGTAGCGGAATACCAACCCCATCATACAGTAAGGAATTAAATGGCAACAGAATACAAAGATAGTGACTTAATAAATTGTTTAACTAATTACAGGAATGAATCTGAGTCTGCTAAAAAGGGCAGAATGGAAAAGAATAAGCTTAATTTTCAGGCTTATCATCTTGAACAGGATTTCAGTCATAAGCTAAATGGTCAATCTAGGGAGTTTTTGCCAAAGGTTGCTACAGCTGTTGAGCAAAATTCCAATATTATTCAGCAGGGCTTATTGGATATTGGCCCTTGGTTTAAGGTTGACTCTCAGGAGGGAATTGATCCCGATATCATGAAGATCAAGCCATCAACGATCTATAGATTATTGGATAGACAGCTTCAAAAGGATGGTTTTGTTAAGAAGGTTGGGGATGCTGTTAAGCTTGGGATGCTTGGTGGATTAATCATAGCTAAGGTAACTGGTAAATATGTTAATAAGCCAAAGTTTGTAGCTAAGAAGACTCTTAAGAATGGCAAGTATTATAATACTCTTGAGAAGATGGAAGATAAGGCATGGCAATTAGATATTAGATTGATTAGGCAAGAGGATTATCATGTAGATCCAAGCGGTGATGGTCTTTATGAGTTTGAGGATATGGAGATGGATCTTCATGCTGTTAAGGCTCTAGCTGAGGGTAAGGACGCTATTTATGATATGGAAGTTGTTAAACAATTATCTGGATCAATGAATAATGAAGGTTACGATCAGAGGCAGAATAAAGCCAATGAGACTGGGCAGAATGTATCGACTGGTGGTTTTAGGAAAAGAGTTAAGATTACTGAGCTATGGGGAACTCTAGTTGATAATAATGGTGAGATAGTTCATGAGAATATTGTTTGCACAATAGCTAATGATAGATTTGTTATTCAGAAACCAACTCCCAATCCATTTTGGCATCAGGAATCTCCCTATGTTAAGGCTAGTTTATTGAGTGTTCCCCATGCTGTATGGCCCAAAGCTATAATGGATGCAGCAACAGCTCTTAATTTCTCAGCTAATGAAATATTCAATTTGTTATTGGATTCGAGCATAACTTCAGTTCATGGAATTAAACAAATTAGGAAGGATTGGTTAGAAGATCCAAGTCAGGTGGCTAATGGTGTTGAACAGGGATCAACCCTAGCTGTTAATGCCTCATGCCCTCCAGGAATGAAGGTTCTTGAGTCTGTATTTACTGGAAGCCAGCCATCAGAAGCTATGAATATGTTAAATGTTGTAAGCCAAGAGGCTGCATCATCCATGTTCACTAATGAGATTCGAAGTGGTGGTGCTGACATGAAGAACATGAGAGCAACGGCCATAGTTGAGAACTCTCAAGCTCTAACCAATATGTCTACAGGGATGATTAAGAATTTAGAAGGTGATGAAAATTCTGGATTAATGACTCAGATCTTAGCTAAGAGCTGGAAGGTTATTGCCCAACATCTTGATGATCTTAATGATAAAGAAGTTCAATCAATCCTAGGTAAGAAGTTAGCTGATGAGTTACTTGCTATGGGTAAAGAGGAGATCTTTGCTGATACGGTTCAATCATGTAAGTTTAAAGCGTTTGGTGTTTCAGCAGTAATGAATAAGATGAAAGAGTTCACTAAATTAACTGCAATGTTACAGACTGTATTCTCTAATCCAGCTCTAACCGAAGCATTCATGAAGAAATATTCTATAACTAAAATGCTTACTGAAATATTGAGAAGCTTGGATATAGATACATTCAAGATTGAAGCAGATCAGGATGAGGGTGGAGACCTAGACGATGACTTGACAGATAATGAAGAACAAGTACCATCAAATACATCACCTGACATTAATTCGCAAATACCCCAAGCGGGGGCTGCGGTCAATCAAGGTGATCTTAACCCAATGGCTGCATCTCAACCTTTGAGTCCGCAGGCATTATAACAAAGGAGAAACAAGTGAAAAAGACAGCAGTAAAAAAGCCAGTTAAAAAAGCAAATCCAAAAAAGAAGTAATTCATAATGAATCACGAAAAACTATTTGAACTAGCTTCTGACAGCCGATTAGTTTCGGCATCAGAACATGTTTTGTACCCACTGATAAAAGCCAAAATAGAGCAACGAATAAACTTAGCTTGTTCTAATTTTATAGGTGGGAAGACTGATTTCTTGGGAGATATAGCGTATATCCAAGGTTTAAAAGAGATAGAGCAATATTTGAGAAGACTTCAGTCTGAAGGAAATAAAGCAAACTTAGAACTCAACAAAGATAGCATTTAATAAAACAACTAGGGAGACATTATGAGTTTTGGAGAAGAGTTTAAAAAGATGAGAGCTATGGGTGGCTCACCAAAAGTAACTGAGGAGGTTGCTAAAGAAGCTGCTGATATAGCGGCCCAGAAAGACGCTGAGACACCACCAAGCGAAGATCCAGATGCTGAGCTAGTACAACAGGCTTTGAAACATGGAGATTCAATGGGTGGTCAGCCAGAGGTTGAGGAAGAGATTGTTATCCCACCACCTAAAGAAGAAGCTAAGAAAGTTAAGATTAAAATTAATGGCAAAGAGTTTGATTCAGTTGAAGAAGCTGAGGCGTATGCTGCTCATGCTCTAGCTGAGGCAGAGAAGAAGGAAGCTTATATTAAGGGTAAGGAAGATGCTCTTAAAGCTCCAGAACCTCCAAAGCCAGCAGAAAAGAAAAAGATTTTAAAGATTGCCGAGAAGTTATTTGAAGATCCAGATACAGCATTTGAAGAGCTGGATGCTTACATAAATGAGGCTATCGAGAAGAGGGCTGAAGATAGGGATGTTAAAAAGACTGAAGCTCAAAAGAGAGCTGAAGCTCAAGCTAAGGCTGTGGATGATTTCTATAAGGCCAATGCTGATTTAGTTGATTGGCAAGATGAGGTTAATATGGTGGTAGATAGGAATACTGAATATCTAAAGAAATTACCTCCAGAGAAGATAGCTAGTGAGGCAGCAAGATTAGCTAGAGAATATGTTAAATCTGTGAAGGAGAAAGCCCTCCCTAGAACAACTCTAAATTCTAAACCAGCCATCACTCCAACTGGTGGCAGTAAAGTCACTACAACTACACCAAAAACAACTACAGAAAATAAAGTTTCATTTGCTCAGCAAGTACGCTCAACTAATAAGCGAACAGTTATGCAAGATGATGCTTAGATAGTCTAAAACTCATATTGCATTTCTAAAGTTTATATAAACTTAAAAGGAGTGAATATGAGTTTTTCATGGTTGTATGATGCACCATCTGGGGTTTTTAAATCTCACCAAATGTCTAGTAAGTTACGAATGGCTGCTATTGCTGAATGTAAGTTCATGCAGTTTGTTAGCCCAGAAGAGGGTTATGGAAAAGGCAAGGGCGAATCTATCACTGTTTCTCGTGTTTCTAATATCGCGGTTCCAACTTCAGCAGTATTGTCTGAGGGTGTAGAGATTCCACAGGATGAAATTGTTTTATCAACAATTGCAATCACTGTTCAGGAATTAGGTCGCGCAGTTCCTTACACAAGTTTATCAAATGATTTATCTAAGTTTGATATCGGTAATGTAATCCAAAAGAAATTAAGAGATCAAATGGCTCTTGTTTTGGATGGTTTAGCTGCTGATGCTTTCACAGCTGGTAAAGTTAAGGCGATCCCAACTGGTGTTGCTGCTCTAACAATGGATACAGATGGAACAGCTTCAACTGCTGCAACTGTTAATCTTAATGCTTACCACATTGCTCAAATCAGAGATTACTTACATTCGACTCTTAATGTTCCAGCTTACGAAGGTGGAGATTATATGTGCTTAGCTTCTACTAAAGCACTTCGTGGTTTAAAATCTGATCCAGATT
>Ga0075470_10000605_pt1 | contig 11494 bp, 8 predicted proteins | sample DEB19_08_DNA_4_FD_71482 | JGI IMG/M metagenome (GOLD analysis project Ga0075470, IMG submission 71482) | Aqueous microbial communities from the Delaware River and Bay under freshwater to marine salinity gradient to study organic matter... | ecosystem: Environmental > Aquatic > Marine > Coastal ... | reverse complement strand
GCGCGACGGAGCCATCCTGCGCCTCGGCGGCACGATTGACGATGCCGCGGGCGAAGCATTCGACAAGATTGCACGACTTCTCGGCGCCCCATATCCCGGCGGGGCGGCCCTCTCTGCGCTCGCCGCGAAGGCACCACGTGGTGCTCCGATCACGCCGCTGCCGATTGCGAAGACCGAGCAGCCATACGACTTCTCGTTTAGTGGGGTCAAGACTGCAGCTATCCGACAGGCGCTCGTCGCCAGCGGGCTCACCGATCGCAGCCCCGGCCGTGCGGCCACACTCACGCGGCAGTTCGCTGAGCATCCACTTCCTGAAAAGGGAGCCATCGCGATTGCTGCCGCAACGGAGCAGGCCATCGTCGGCGCACTCCGTGCCGGTGTACAGCGTGCCTTGCGCGCCAACCCAGACTGCTCGCTCATTGTTGGCGGGGGAGTGGCGGCCAACGGACCGCTCCGTGCGGCACTCACCAGCGTTGCGAGCGAGGAGCGCCGTACCCTCGTCGTGCCGCCCCTGAAGTGGTGCACCGACAACGCAGCAATGATCGGCGCTGCAGGCGACGCGCTACTGCGCGACCAACGAGGCGCCTATCAGGAGCCGAGCGCGGGCCTCGAGGTTCATGCGCAGTGGCGCATCGGCACGGCGGTGCCCGCATGAGCCCAAAGTATCGCCAGGCACCGAGCCGTGGGCGTGTGGATGGCCATGCGGCCAAAAAGCGCCTCAGCCAGAACTTCTTGCACGATCTCAATGTTCGAGATCGCATCGTGCAGGCTGGCGCGCCAGTCACAGGGGAGCTCGTCCTTGAAATCGGGCCAGGGCTCGGATTCTTGACTGAGGCACTTCTGGCTAGCGGTGCCTACGTGGTTGCCGTAGAGCTTGATAATGATTTGATCCCTCGCCTGCAGCACAAGTTCGCAGCGCAGATCAGTGCGGGGCAGTTGATGCTCGTTCATGGTGATGCGCTGACAGTCGACCTTGAATCGCTCATGCCAACGGGCGGAAGTTGGCGCGTGATTGCAAACATTCCGTATCACGTTACGAGCCCACTTCTTCACCGGCTGCTGCTCCTTCCGGTGCCGCCAGCACGCATTGTGTTGCTCGTGCAGTTGGAGGTGGCTGAGCGTGTTGCGGCCGCACCAGGTGATTGGTCGTATCTCACCGCATTTGTGCAGGCGAGAACGTCAGCCTCCATCGTTGCGCGAGTGCCACGGGAGGCGTTTGATCCCGTGCCTGGCGTTGACTCAGCGATCTTGCTGCTCGAGCAGCGAACGGGTGATGATGCGTTTGGCCTGAGCCCACACGACGAAGAGCGCCTCTGGCGACTGGTGCAGGCGGGATTCCGTGAACGACGGAAGAAGCTGCGCAACGCCCTCCCGCGGGCACTCCCAATTCTCGAGAGCGATATTGTCGCGGCACTCGCGCGCGCGAACCTGAGCCCAGACCAGCGAGCACAGACGCTCTCAGTGCATGACTGGACCGCCCTCCTAACTGAGCTTCCCGAACTAGATGCAGGGGTACCGACGAATGCGGCTCGCGCTGCAGTCGCCCGAAGAAGCACGAACGGTGGAGCAGAGGGAGGCGAACGCCGTTCGACGCATCCATCGTCAGCTGCAGATCAAACGGTGGAAATCGTTGCTCACGGCAAGATCAACCTCACCCTCGCCGTCGTAGGGAAGCGGTCAGATGGGTACCACGAACTTCACTCGGTGGTGGCGCAGTTCGAAGCGGGCGATCGACTCTATCTGCGTCGGTCGAAAGACGGCGTAGATTCGATTCGGCTCGCTGGTGTTCCACTGCAACTTGAGGGAGAGAATCTCTGTGCCGTCGCTCTTGCGGCGTTGCGCGGCGTCTGTACGGTGCCACCGGTGGAGATTGTGCTGGAGAAGCGTCTCCCCGTTGCCGCTGGGCTGGGCGGCGGCTCGAGTGATGCGGCTGCAACGCTCCGCGGCGTCATTGAGCTCTTCGATTTAGATGTTGATGAGGAGACCCTGTTTGCCGTTGCGGCCGAAGTGGGTTCAGACGTTCCTCTCTTCCTCGTTGATTCACCAGCACTCATGGAGGGCCGCGGTGAGTCGGTGACTCCGCTTGCACCGTGGAACGGTCAGCCCTTGGGGCTCCTCTTGGTCACGGCGGGTCTGCCGCTCCGTACCCCAGAGGTGTTTGCCGCATTTGCCGCCGGACTCCGCGGCTCGGCGCAGGGGGCGGCTTTGGTCAGTTCCCAGCACCTTGCCGCCGAACTCACCGTCGGCATGAGCGGGGAGGGGCTCCTGCAGCGGGCGGCTGCCCTGGCATCGGCAAACGACCTCCTCGCACCCGCACGGGCCGTTGCGCCGTGGCTCCGCCCCTTCGATCACGCCCTTCGCCGCCTCCTCGGGCGACCACTCTCCCTCTCAGGTTCGGGGCCAACCCTCTTCCTCCTCTATCCTTCACAGCGAGAGGCAGAGGAGGGGGCAACCCTGATCGCCAATGCCCTTGCGAGCGGGGAGCTCGTGGCGCCCGAAGGTGCCACACCCTCTCTCATCGCAACGAGACTGATTGCGCCAGGCACTGGCGAAAGGGGAGTAGCGTGAAGCGTTCGATCACTGGGGCCGGAATTCCTGCCGCCATTGGACCGTACAGCCCAGCGATTGCTGTTGGCGACGAACTTTTCTGCTCAGGGCAGCTCGGCCTCCATCCAGAGACCGGCGCGCTCGCCGACGGCGTTGCAGCACAGGCCGAGCAGGCGGTAACGAACCTGGGTGCCCTCCTTGCCGCTGCCGGGTACGGATTCGATGACATCGTCAAGACCACCATCTTCCTTGTTGACCTCGCCGACTTCGCCACCGTCAACGAGATCTACGGTCGAGCATTCACCCAGCCGTACCCTGCACGCTCAACCATTCAGGTCGCAGCGCTGCCGAAGGGTGGCTTGGTAGAGATCGAAGCGATCGCTAAGCGAGGCGGCGCTACAGGATGAACCCGTCAAGTCTCGGGCCGGAGCGCCTTGAGGGCGTGACGGCCATCATCCTTGCCGCTGGAGTGGGATCGCGAATGCAGTCCCAGGTTCCGAAGGTGTTGCACCAGTTGCTCGGCCGCCCAATGGCCGGCTGGGTCGTGGCGGCTGCCGCGGAGGCGTTCGCCGAGAAGTCTGTGGTTGTTCTCTCGCCCGCAACCGCTGGGCTAGCCGAACTGCTGGAGGGAAGCGCTTCGATTGCTGAGCAACCAAAGCCGCTCGGCACTGCTGATGCCGTCCGCTGCGCACTCGCAGCGCTACCAACTTCCGCCAAGGAACTCCTCATCGCCTGTGGCGATACGCCGCTCATTACCGCCGCGCTGATGCGTGAGGTTGTTGTGGCTCGTCGTGAAACTAGCGCGCCAATCGCCTTGGCTGCGTTCGATGCTGATGACCCAACAGGTTACGGCCGGGTGATTGAATCGAATGACGGATCGGCAGAGTGCGTAGTAGAGGAACGTGACGCCAGCGAAGAACAGCGCGCCATCGGCACGGTCAATGCTGGACTCTACGCTGTGGATCGAGCCTGGCTCACCGAGGCTCTTGGCGCAATCACGCCATCGAAGGCGAGTGGCGAGCTCTATCTCACCGACCTGATCGCCGCAGCCCACGCTGCAGGCACCCCAGCGCCCATCGTGTACGGCCCAGAGGTTGAACTTGAAGGAGTGAACGACCGTCACCAGTTCGCGGATGTTGCCGCCGCGCTTCGCGAGCGCATCAACGAGGGCCACCTTGACCGTGGCGTGGCGCTGATTGACCCAACAACCGCTTGGATCGATGTTCAGGTTGAGATTGCTGCGGATGCAGTGATCGAGCCCGGCGTGACGCTCCTCGGGGGGACCAGCATCGGAGCACGCACTCGGATCGGGAGTGGTTCACGCATTGAGGCGACATCTATCGGTGAGGATTGCATCGTTCGGTCCTCAGCGATTGAAGGTTCCAGCATCGAATCGCACGTGGATGTTGGGCCGTTTGCGCACATTCGACCTGGGTGCACCATTGCGGCGAAGTGCCACATCGGCAATTTCGCGGAGCTAAAGTCAACGAGTCTCGCTGCTGGCGCGAAGGTTGGCCACCACTCGTACCTTGGCGATGCCGAAGTGGGGGAGCGCGCCAATATCGGTGCCGGCACCATCACCGCGAATTATGACGGGGTACAGAAGCGCAAGACGCTGATCGGCGCAGACGCCTTCACTGGCGTAGGAACACTAATCGTGGCCCCTGCAGGGATCGGTATCGGCGCCAAGACTGGTGCTGGCACGGTGGTGCTTGCAGATGTCCCTGATGGCTGCACGGCGGTTGGCGTGCCGGCCCGCATCATCCGGGAGGCGTAACGATGCTCGGCACCGACATTCTGATCATCCTTCTCCTGATCCTCATCAACGGGTTCTTCGTTGGTGCCGAGATCGCCTTTGTCTCCGTGCGTCGCACCCGGCTCGATGAGCTGGCAGAGGCGGGAGATCGCCGCGCCAAGCGTGCCCAAGTGCTCATGCGCGATCCGGGGCGTTTCCTTGCGGTGATCCAAGTTGCGATCACCTTCCTCGGGGCTCTCGCCTCCGCCGTCGCCGCGGTCAGCATTGTGACGGTCGTCGCTGAGCCGCTGCGCGGCATTGCGCTCATTGCTGACCAGGCCGATACGATCGCACTTCTCTTTGTCACCTTTATCGTCTCTGTGGTCTCGATCGTGCTCGGGGAGCTGATCCCGAAGGGGTTGGCTCTTGCCAATCCCGATCGCATTGCACTCACCGTTTCTGGGCCGATCACCCTCTTTGCGAAGATTGTGAGCCCACTCGTTGCGGTGCTTGTTGCGCTGACCAAGCTCATCTCGAAGCCATTCGGCATTGACCCAACGCGTACCCCAGAGCTCTCAGCCGCTGAGATTCGCCTCATCGTGGAGCAGGGTAGTCAGCAAGGAGTTCTTGAGGCGGAAGAGGAGCAGATGATCAGCGCCGTGATGTCGCTGAGCGATTCAAAGCTGCACGAGGTGATGGTGCCGCGAATCGATATCGTGGCGATCGATCAAGAGGCCAGCTTCGACGATGCGGTGACCTTGGTGCTCACCGAGGGCCACAGCCGAACGCCGTTGTACAAAGAGTCGGTTGACCACATCGTGGGCATCCTCTACGCAAAGGACCTCCTGCGCATCATTGCGGCGGGCGGCCCGCGCCCACGCCTGCGCGACATCATGCGCCCAGCACTGTTCGTTCCGGAGTCACAGGCGGTCGATGATCTGCTCAACGAGCTGCAGCGACGCCGAGTTCACATGGCGATCGTGCTCGACGAATACGGCGGAACCGCCGGCCTCGTAACGATCGAAGACCTCCTCGAAGAGATCGTCGGCGAGATTCAGGATGAGTTTGACGAAGAGGAGCCGATGAAGGTGATCGTTCGCGACGGTGAGGCGATCCTTGACGGTCGTGCAGACATTGATGAGATGGGTGAACTCGTTGACCCAGCGCTAGAGCTTGAAGATGACGAGGAGTACGACACGGTTGGGGGATTCGTCTATCACCGCATCGGACGCGTCCCCGTCGTGGGCGACAAGGTGGCCGTGGATCCGTTCACGATTACGGTCGTGAAGGTGATTGGGCGGCGCGTCGGCAAGGTGCGCGTGACCTGGGATGCTGGGGCCACCAAGCCCGTTGCCGATTAGGCGGAGATTACTCGGTCGATAATCTCTTCAAGCTTCGCGACGGCACGCGGATTCAATGTTGCTACGCTGCGGATCTCGCTGATCGCCTTCGCTCGCCACTCCTGTGCCTGCAAGCGTGTGTATTCTCGCGACCCGGTGCGCTCAAGGACCGCCAAACCTGCGGCGACTGATTCGGGGCCTGGGTTCACCTCGGCGTAGAGGTTCGTCAGCACCGCGCGGTCGGCGGGGCTGGCCTGTTCCATTGCGTGAAGAACGGGGAGCGTCTTCTTGTGGCGGGCAAGATCGGAGGCCTCTTTCCCAGTAGCCGCCTCATCGCCCCAGATGCCGAGAAGGTCGTCGTTGATCTGAAAGGCGAGCCCGAGCGCCCAGCCAAAGTTGCGGAATCGGCGGATCACCTCTTCGTCATCGCTGGCGAGGATCGCGCCGGACTCTACGGAGCCTGAGATGAGAGCGGCGGTCTTACGACCGATCATCTCAAAGTAGTGCTCAACGCTCTGCATCTCCGTGCGTGCGCTCGCGGCAATATCGATGAATTGCCCCTCGCAGAGGCGGAGACAGGTTTCGTCGTAGAGCTTCATCAGTCGGATGACTTTGGTGTCAGAGAAGCCGAGGGTGGTGAGGTGGTGGAGCGCCACGCGGCTAATGGTGAAGAGTGCGTCGCCAGTGTTGATTGCCTGTGGCACACCATCGCGAACCCAGAGCGTTGGACGGCCGCGTCGCTCCGCATCACCGTCCTCGATGTCGTCGTGAACAAGCGAGAAGTTATGTCCGAGCTCTACTGCGGCGGCACCAGGGAGTGCGCGATCCCAGTCTGGTGAAATCGAGGCATAGGCGAGGAGCCCGAGCAGGGGTCGCATGCGTTTCCCAGGTCGTGCTGCGGGGTCGGCGTAGCCCAAGTGATAGCGAATCTGTTCGTACATAGGGGCCGTAATCGGTTCCTCCCATTCGGCGAGCAGAGCAAGGATCGTGCGATCTGTTGCCGCAACGAGCTCGTCAAGGTTCAGGCTCAGCAGGTCTCCCGCTGTATGTTGCTGCTGCTCGCTCACTCGCCCCCCTTACCTCTAGCCCGGCGCGCGTACACGCGGCGCGGTTGTAGGGCAATGCTACCCTGCGCATCATGCCTGCACGTCAAAGCACTACGTCGCTGGCCGTCGTCACCTCCCGATTCCGCCTGGGCGAAGCGGATCGCGTGCTCACCCTCCTCTCGGCAACACGCGGCAAGTTCAAGGCGATCGCGAAGGGGGTTCGCAAGCCCACCAGTCGCCTCGGCGGGGGCGTAGAGCCCTTCGCCGAACTTGACCTCGCCCTCATCACGGGGAGGACCTTCGATACGGTGACCCAGGTTCGCAGCGTTCGAGTTTGGCTCGGTCTACGCAGTCGCCTCGGCAGCGCGGCGGTTGCCTGGTATGTCGCAGAGTTGGTGGAACGAGCCACGAGCGACGAGCAGCCCGAACCGGAGCTGTATGAGTTGCTCCTTCATGCCTGGGACCTGCTGGAGTCCGGTGCGCCGGATGCGCTGGTGGCGCGCTGGGCCGAACTCGCGCTCCTTGATGCCGCGGGGCAGGGCCCAGAGCTCGACGTCTGCCTTGCGTGTGGCAGGGCGCCTATTGCGGGCGAGGCGCTCCGTTGGGATGACGAGGGGGCCGGCATCCGTTGTGCGTCCCACGCTACTGGTGGCGCGTTCTCGAGCGATGCGCTGCGGCTGATGCGCGCGCTCCGACGATTTGCACCTGAAGAGCTCGTCTCGCTCACGTTGCCACCCGCCCCCCAACGTGAGGTGAGCTGGGCACTCCGCGGCGCCGTGCACCTCCTCTTCGGTGCGGAGCCGAAGAGCCGCAGCTTCATGGACGAGGTCCTGGCACCGTAAGCACAGAGGTTTGCCGCCTCAAACTAGGCGGCGATGAACCCCGTTGAGGTTGCAACGAACCAAATCGCGGCGAGCAGTGCGAGCATTGCACCATACGTCAGCATGATGCGGCGAAGGTCGCGGCGAACAATTGGCATCTCCTCAGCGATCTCTGCCGCGAGTCGCTGTGTTGATGCGGCTCGGCTGCCGATTGGGGCTGACGTGCCGGTAATGACGGTGGGCTTTGGCGCGACGAGCGTCGCCTCATAGGCGGCGGCTGCGGCCTCCTCGGCGGGGGTGAGACCGCGCTTGGGTGCGTCGGCATGCGACTTCAGTTTCGGGCGCTGGTCTGGGCGGAAGCGCTTCTCTCGTTTTGCCATGACTCCTCCTTACAGGATCGTTCGCAGAGGATACCCGACCCAGGTCGAGGGGGCCGCGGGGACTGATAGGATTCAGCCGTGGATAGCCAAGTTCTTCTCGCAATCAGCGTCGCTGGGGTGGTCCTTGCCCTGCTCGCGCTCCTCGTCGCCGTGATCTCAATCCGCAACCTCCGCCGCCTGCGCGCCGACTACGCGGCGCTCGTCTCAGGGAGTGGCGTGTTGAGCGCCGAGCAGCGATTCGCCCAGGTGCTGGAACGCGTTGCCGAGCAGGGCATCTCGTCCCAGGTGACGGGGACGCGCCTCACCGCCCTAGAAGCGGCCGCCCCAGGAGCACTGAGCCGTATGGGTCTGATTCAATTCCAGGCGTTTGAGGATGTCGGCGGTGGCCAAAGCTCAGCCCTGGCCTTGCTTGATGCGGTGGGGAGTGGTGTTGTAATCACCGCGCTGCATGCACGAGTCGGCACACGCATCTATGTCAAGCGCGTAATTGAGGGTCGGGGCGAGGGGACCCTGGGCACTGAGGAGTCGGCGGCAATCGCTGCCGCCTTGGCACAGCCCGCCTACGGCGCTCCACAACGGTGACGTCGCGCGCCGCAGGTGCGGACGAGCGTGAAGGGGGATCGCAGATCCCAGTCTGGTCAGGGATCACGCCAAAGCGACCCACGGCATCAACGCCCACGATTGCCCACCTTGTCGATGATCTAAACGACGAGCAGTACGCTGCCGTTACACACGGCGAGGGGCCACTCCTCGTTGTTGCCGGTGCGGGCACCGGAAAAACCCAAGTCATTACACGTCGCGTTGCCTGGCTGATCGCCGAAAAGCGCGCCGAGCCCGAAGAGATCTTGGCACTCACCTTTACGGAGCGCGCCGCTGAGGAGATGCAGGGGCGCGTCGATCGTCTCGTTCCGTACGGTTACGCCACGACCCCAATCAAAACCTTTCACGCCTGGGGTGACGAACTCCTTCGCGCCAATGCACATCGGCTCGGTCTCTCTGGCGATCTGCGTGTGCTGGGCCGCGCTGAAGTCGTTCTGCTCCTTCGCGAGCATCTCTTTGAACTCGGGCTAAAACGATTCTTGCCGCTTGGCGATCCAACGCGATTCCTCGGCGACATTGCCGGCTACTTCTCCCGCGCCAAGGATGAGGCGCTCGGACCGGATGAGATTCAGAAGTTCGCTGCAGATCTTCAGAGACGGGCGAGCGAGGCACGAAGCGCCGCAACAACAACTGCGGATCTTGAACTACAGCGAAACCTTGCCTCGTATGCCGATGCGGTGGATCTGCTCGCCGTTGAGCACGGTGAACTCAGCGCTGCACTACGCACGTACCGCACGATCCTGAACGAGCGAGGCCTGCTCGATTTTGGCGATCAGGTGCTGCGCGCCTATGAGCTACTGCGCGATGACCCACTTGTTGCAGCACGAGCACGGGAGCAGCACCGCTGGATCCTGGTAGACGAATACCAAGATACGAACCGACTGCAGGGTGCGCTGGTTGACCTTCTCTCAGATGGGCGGCGCAATCTCACCGTCGTTGGCGATGACGATCAGTCGATCTATCGCTTCAGGGGAGCAGCGATCAGCAACATCCTGAACTTCACTGAGCGGTACCCCGACGCAAGCAAGGTGGTCTTGACCAAAAACTACCGCAGCACGGGCTCCGTGCTCACCGCCGCTCGACGGCTCATTCGCTTCAATGATCCACATCGCCTCGAGGTTCGCCTCGGCATCTCAAAGGAGCTCACGCCAGAGGGGATGCCCGGCGATGCAGCCCCAGTGACCTTCCGAAGATTCCGCACGACGGCAAACGAGGCGGACTGGATTGCCGCGGAGATCCGAGACTCCATTGCGGGTGGGCGTCGGGCCCGAGATCACGCGGTGCTCGTGCGCGCGAACGTCGACAGCGTGGAGATTGGCCGCAGCCTCAACATGCTCGGGATTCCATGGCGCTCAAGCGGCGCTGCCGGCCTCTACGATCGCCCCGAGGTGCGCCTCCTCTTGGCGGGCCTGCGCCATGCGGCGGACCCAGACGCTGCAGCGCCACTCTTCCTCATCGCAGCAGAGTCGCGCTTCAAGGTGCCGCCCACGATTCTGGCCGCCGCCGTTGGCAAGTCGCGCCGCGACCACGCCTCGCTGCGGGAGAGCCTCGCAACCGTCGGGGCGGGGCATGAGGCCACGGAGCGACTCCTGGAACGCCTCGCCGGCGTGGTGCAAGAGAGCGTGGAACGCACGAGCGGCGAGGTGCTCTACCGCTGGTTGCGTGAATCAGGTCTGCTTGCTGAACTCACCCGCGAAGCTACGCCGGAGTCTGACGAACGCATTCGCAACATCGGCCGACTCTTCGATGTGGTGCGCTCTCGCAGCCGACTCCTAGAACTCGATCGCGCCCCATTCTTGGTGCGCTATCTCGAGGAACTTGGTGAGGCGGGGGATGATCCGTCCGCCGCCGATGTCGATCCCGACCTTGATGCGGTCGCACTCCTCACCATCCACCAGGCCAAGGGGCTGGAGTTCCCCGTCGTCTTTGCCGCGAATCTTGTGGAAGGGCGCTTTCCGGCCAAAGGCCGACCACCGCGTCTCGCACTTGCTGCGGAGCTCGGTGGCTCCGATGATGTGGTGCCACGCGACCCGCGCGCGCCAGATGGACCGACCGAGGCGGACGAAGAGGCACTGCGCGAGGAGCGACGACTCGCTTATGTCGCACTCACCAGGGCGTGTGAACGCCTGGCGCTCACCGCTGCAGAACGGAGCAGCGGTGGCGTACGGCCGCGCAAGGTCAGCCGATTTGTTGCTGAGGCGCTTGACCTCAGCCGTGAACAACTTGAAGAATTCCCGCTAACCGGTGAGCCCGCCTCCAAACTGGACGGACTCGCGATCGTCGCCCCGCCACTCCCTGTACTCCCTGTGCGGGAACCAGGGGTGGGAGAGAGTGCGCCACTGACGTTGAGCTTCACGGCGATTGAGGCATTCATTGCCTGCCCGCTGCGCTATCACTATCAACAGCGCCTCCGCATTCCACTACCGCCCCATCACTCCGCAACGTACGGCGCTGCGATGCACGCCGCCGTCGCCGAGTTCCATCGCGGGCAGATGGCGGGTTCGCCCCCTCCACTCAGCGAGCTTTATGCGGCACTTGACCGCAGCTGGCAGAGCGCCGGATTCCTCTCTCGCAGCCATGAAGAGGCTCGGCACACAGCAGCCCAAGAGGCGATCGCACGATTCCGGAGCGAGGAGTTGGCCACCGGTCACGCGCCAGCCTACGTCGAGAAAGACTTCTCGTTCGAACTTGGTGGGCACAAGATCCGCGGTCGCTGGGATCGCGTCGACGTTCAGGCGCTCCCGCCCGAAGGTCGAAGTGCACCAATTCCAGCGATTGATGTTCCGGGCGACGTCGTGCGTCCAACGCTGCCGCTGGGTGACGATGAGTGGGTGGTGGTGAGTGACTACAAGACGGGCGGGCGCGATGATGACGACGCGAGCCGAAAGCGGGCGAAAGAGTCACTCCAGCTGCAGCTCTATGCGCTGGCCTGGCGCGCTGCAACGGGGCGCCTCCCCGACGAGGTGAGTCTGCGCTTCCTTGACACCGGTCGGGTTGCCACCGTGCCGGTCGAGCCGAAGCGCAT
>Ga0075470_10000600_pt1 | contig 11542 bp, 7 predicted proteins | sample DEB19_08_DNA_4_FD_71482 | JGI IMG/M metagenome (GOLD analysis project Ga0075470, IMG submission 71482) | Aqueous microbial communities from the Delaware River and Bay under freshwater to marine salinity gradient to study organic matter... | ecosystem: Environmental > Aquatic > Marine > Coastal ... | reverse complement strand
AAGTTTTTAGAGATTATGTACTCTTTTTTATGGCTATTATAATTAATACTTTTAGAGATACTTGCTATATGCTATTGGGTTTATTAAGTGATAAAAAGAGTACATAATTTATTTTTTAGATAGACTTTATAACTTTTTATATTTTTAAAAGTTTTTTGAGATTATGTACTCTTTTTTATTTAAAATTTTATCATTATTATTATATAAAATGTGGTTGTTAAAAAATTATAATTTTACCACACCTTTTAAATTTAATAAAATATCAAAGCTATTTAAACTAACTATAATATTCATACCACTTTGCTATACATTCTCGGTATCAAAAACTATAAATATTAAAAATAATAAATTACATAAAAATAATAAATTAAAACTTATAAATAATAAATTTAAATGTATGAAAAATACTACAGCATCTATTTTTGAATTATTTGTTATTTTAGATATTATGTTACCACTTTACTTTGAATAATTTTCACCCACGTATTAAAGCTTTTATTAATTATAGATTTCATCTGTTTTTTATAAGAAAGTATATAATTTTTATCAATATTTTCAAATTCATCAATGAATTCAATGATATTATCTACTTCTTCTACTTCTTTTAAAATTCTATAAGGCGTATTCATTTTATATCTTATCTAATGAATACATATAATCATTTTTTTAAAATATTATTAAATAATAAATAAAATGTTTGATTTATTCTTTAAAAAGTTTTATAAGGATTTTCAAGAATATACATTTAAAAATCAAGTTCTTGTTGCCGCGTCAGGTTTCGCTATAGGTATTACAACTACAGATTTTATTAAAAATATTATAGAAGATATATATAAGCCTTTCATTATTTTTGCTTCTTCGCATATTATTAAATTACTGCCTATATCAACAAAAGAATACCCTATTTTATTTACATTTATTTTTAAATTTTTTGATTTTTTCTCTATATTATTTATTTGGCTATCTACAATATTTATATCATTCTTTGTAATAGAATATATCTTAAACCGAAAAATAATAGGTCTTTCAAGCGTTATTCTTGAAAAAGAAAAAGACGAATACATAAAGCAAAAAATGGAATCACAAAGCAAAAATAATATAATTCCTAATAAAACAGATATAATAGAATTGAATAATCAATATTAATATTTTCTCTCTTTTATATAGAAAGATATGGTAGATTATAAAAAAGTAGGAAGTAAAACGATAACTGGCAAAAAAACACCTGTATCCGTATATAAAAAAAGCGGTAGCAACAAATTATATGTTAAAAGAAGTGGTAAAATGGTAAGTTATGTAACTTATAAAAAGAGTTTTACTAAAAAATTATTAGGAAATACTCTTAAAAAAGTTAAAAAAACTAAGGCAACTCCTCGTCGTCGCTATACTATGGGTGGCAATTGCTCTTCATCTCATATTACAGGAGGTTTCATGTCAGAATATTTTAATGAACCCCATAAAAGTGAAACTGAAAACATGACTATTGATTTAAATAATTTAGGTAAAGATTTAAATGGTTTTATGGGCACAAATAATACAACTGGTGGTAAAAATAACAAACGCAATAACAACCAGAACCGCTACCACAATTACGGAGGATATTATGAAGAGGAATTTGAACAAAACGATAAATTTGTAAATGAAGAACCCGGCGAAAAATTTCAAAATTCTATGGAAGGTGGTAGAAAAAAACATGGAAAACGTAAATCATCATTAAAGGTACATAAAAAATCTAAAAAATCTAATAAAAAGTGATATGTATAAAAAATTGATAATGTTTACAACTAATTGTAAATAATAAAATATGTGCGACACAATTATTATTGACGCAAAAGATATATTATTTTGCTGCGGTCCTTGTAATTCTATTGATATAGAACCAGAACCTATATTATTTAATAATAATACTGAAAAATATTATTTATATAAACCTCATACAGGTGGCAGATATCCGGGTTATTCTTGGGTTTTAAGTAACAATAAAACATTATTAGTTAAAAATATCCGCGTTTGTCACAATTGTTTTCGCAGATACAATGAAAATGACGGAGACAATAAAGATATTTTAAATAATGACGGAGATATGGTTCTTAATAAGTTTAATAAATTAAATAATTATTAACTCTTTTAACCCCACTTAATCCCGTTTTTATATAAACATATATAATATTATTATATTAAATCAATGATAAGTTTCATTTCTGTTATCATCTATATAGCTCTTTTTAATGCTAATTATTTTCTAATTAATACAGATAAAAATACTAACTTTCAAAATAAATTAAAGAATATAACTCTTGATATTTCTAATATTTCTAATATTTCTAATATTTCTAATATTTCTACTATCGCCAAAAATGATAAGATGACATTGAAGAATAACATATCATATGTCCCGAGTCTTAAAAGTAAATTTTGCTATATTAAATGTAATTGCTTTTTTTCTCATTCAGTGCCTAATGATAATATTTGCGTTAAAAATTGGATTAAACCAATTGGATTCAATTAGGATATCTCATTTTATCTTATTTTTTTTATTATGAATCAAATTATATTAAGATTATATATAACAATTAATATAGAAGGGTTTTAAATGCCATTAACATTATCAAGTAGTAATATAATAGTTGATTATGGCGATGAAAATTATATAGTAGATACTGCTAAAACTATAATAAACTATAATGAATATATAGAATTACCTATTGTAACCTTACAAGATAATATTAGAGATATTTATGATGAAAAACAATTCCCTGCTAATCCTCCAACAGGTTTACCAGCTGTTTATACAAATAAATTACAAACCTTTAATTTTAATTTGAGTTCCGTCATTGATTCTACAGGGTATTCTACATATGCCGACGATTTTGTGGTATCTACTTATAATAATGCTGATACTATCGTAGGATTCTCACAATATATTCAAGGTGTTTTATATGAATTTAGAACGAATCATTGTGGAGAAAGCAATGGTAGATGGTACGCAGTTTTAAATAATGATTTAACTAAAAATTGGTATATACAATTTTATAACTGGGTATTATTTAAAACATATAGCGAATATGCTTACAATAATACTGATACAACCTTATTAACAGACGGAACATTATATAGAGGCATATGGTTAGAGATTGGTTCTACCGATAAAATGATACTAACAAAATATTCGTGGAGCATGAATGATTCAGATACTGATAGAAATATAAGGAAACCTTTTATATGGCTCGTATGTGGAAGCAATGATAGAATTATTTGGTATCCTATACATAATGTACCAAACGATTTATTAATACCCGATACAATACCTTCTTATCCACCTAATATAACAGATATTTACTTTAAAAATTTTGATAAGCCACCTCCTTTTAAATACTTTAGGTGGATAATAAATAGTTTATTCGGCGATACTTGGTTTGCCGTTAGTAGTTTTAAATTATATGGTTATAAATACAAGGAAGAACCTCAAATATTTGATGACGATAACTATAGATATATTATACTACGTAATTTAGGTAATAATCAAACTAAATATACTATAGAATTTAAAGAAACTACTTTGTGTGATTTTTTAATGGTCGCTGGAGGTGGTGGTGGTGGAACTAATTATTTATTTAATTCGTCTGTTCCAGGCTCCGGTGGAGGCGCGGGAGGTATTATATTTTTAGAAAATCAAACTATTGAAGCAGGAACTTACGATATTTACGTAGGAAATGGAGGAGATGGTGATAAATATTATCAAGATGACGCCCCTAAAAGAGGAAAAAATGGATTCAATACATCATTCAGCTATTTGCAAACTGAAGCAATTGGTGGTGGAGGTGGCGCAAGTTTAGGCGGATATTCTATCGCAGGTAATGGCGGTAGCGGCGGTGGCGGCTCTTGGTTAGATGGACCTTCGCAAACAGACACCTCATATATGATAGGTGGCTCTGGAACATCAACAAATATTTTAAAATTTGACGGAACTATTATAAAAACAAATTATATTCAAGGTTATTCTGGTGGTACAACATTGAATGGTACGGCATCTACTAATGATCCATACGCATCCGGTGGAGGAGGCGCTAATCAAATAGGATATTCAAATAATTTAGAAGCAGTTATTGATGGTAATGGTGGAAGCGGAAAATACGATAGTATAGGTGACGGAAATGGTAAAAATTTCAAAACATTTTTTAATATTACAGATAAATCCATAGGTCATCACATTAATGGTAATGTTTATTTTGGAGGTGGTGGAAGTACCGGATATTGTATACCTACTAAAAATATATCAAGTGGTGGCTATGGTGGCGGAGGTTCAAGTAACGAAGGAGATGGAGTAAATGGATTACCTAATACTGGCGGCGGTGGTTCAGGTGGCTCTTCTACAACTACTAATATTAGATATAATGGTGGTAATGGTGGTTCCGGTATATTTATCATTAGATGTTCGAAAGTTAAACAAAATGTAGATTATATGGTTCAATGGACTTATGATACAGAAAACCCCAACTCATATATTTTAGGTAATGTGGGTATCGGAACAACAGCAAATGATAAATACGCTTTAAATATTTTAGGTAATATTAATTGCGACAATTTATATAAAAATGGTAGGAAAATACAAACAGGTAAAAAAAAATTAATTGATAAAAAAAAAGAGGCTAATAAACTTTATCCTTACGAGTTATATACACCTATCCGCATGTATCCTCCTGTTAGAAACTTATTATCTCCTATATTTGCCATAAAAAATCAATCATATGGTAATGGAGTTTATGAAACATGGGAGAGTTCTTATAATGATGCTGAGTGGAAAGCATTCTCGGCTTTTAAATCAAGTGATATAACAGGATATCATGGCGGATCCAATCAATATAAAGCAGGTATTTATGATAATACAAATTATATTAAACAGGATTACATTGGCGACTGGCTTAAAATAAAATTACCATACCCTATCATAATGACTAAATATGGTTTTAAAACAAGAACGGGTTTTAATAATAGAGCACCAGGACAATTCGTAATATATGCTTCTAATGACAATAATAATTGGACGGAATTAGTAAGAAAAACTCAAACAATAGAATATGTATCCGGTGTATTTATAGAAAATATTACTAATAATATTTTTTATAATTATTATGCCGTCGTTGTTAATAAATTATTGGGCTCTGAAACCGTTTTAAACTTTGACGAATGGTATATTTATGGCAAAGAAATTAGCGTTTCTAATAATGATACATTTATATCTAATATATATAATAACCAAATTGTTAAAGAATATACTATATTATCTAACAATTCCAATAATCTTAAACTATGGTATAAATTTAATAACGAAAATATTATTGGTTTTGATAGTAATACCGGAAATCCTATAAAACATCACCTTATAAATTTATATACATTATCAACATATGGTATTGTTAATAAATGTGCCCTATTTAATAATAATTCTATGTTAATATCTAAAACTATTAATTTTAACTCTTTAGTAGGTCAGGCTTTTACTATATCTTTGTGGGTTAAAATATTGCCCGGAATATCACAATATGGGCAAATACTCCATTTTAATGATTTGTCAAATGGCGACGGATTTAACATAAGACGTAGCAATTCAGATAATATAGAGTTTTTTCTTTGTCAAGGTGGAACTCAAAATAAACTATTTACATTAACTTCACCCATATATATATTAAATAATTGGGTTCATTATACTTTGACATATAATAATACTGGCGCGAATTTATATATAAATGGTCAGTTATTTCAAACTATTTCTATAGCAACTACTAATACATTACAAAATATCAATATTATTTTTGGTAATAAAAGCGATGGATCCCAGCAATTTTACGGCAATATTGAGGATTTCAGATTGTATAACAGAGTTTTAAATAATACTGAAATTAATGCTATAGCTTACAATAAAATATTATCAAACAATAATTATATTTTACAAACTAAGCCGACAAATATTAAATATCCTTATCTTGAATGTGACGATAATAATCTTGTAGCATGGTATAAATTAAATGGTGACAACAAAGATTCTTCACGCAATAATTTTAAATTAAATAATTATTTTGGAGGTATGCTCTTTAATCTACACTCTGATAACCCGCTATATACAAGTGTAGCTATATCTACTGCCGAAGCTAATCGAAATTGGGCTTTAACCGACAATATTAATAAAAATGTACCTATATCATTCGCATTTTGGTTTAAAGTTACTGGTAAATCGTATTACACTATTATGGGTTACGGAAATTATCCATCTCCTTCTATACAATTTGATTATACATTTTCTAATAAAACTTTGACTATATCTACAGCTTTAAACAATCAATGGAATGTTTCGCCATCATTTAGCCCTATATATGATAATATATGGTATCACCTTGTATATACATTGTCTAATGAAAATCCAGTAATTACTAAACTATATATAAATGGTACATTTATTGTTGCTGGCATAGGTCTCAAAAATTGTACTTTGAGATCTTTCAATAATTTAGCCGTTGCTAATAGTGGTGATAATGGCAGAGGTTTTGAAGGTCATTTGGCTGATTTAAGAATTTATGACAAAGTTCTAAATAATAGCGAAATTAAATTGCTATATGATGGTCAAATTCATAATGATTATAAACTATTAACTTTCAATTACAATTATATTTATGATATGCAAATAAAAGCCGAAAGTATTACTGGTTTTTCAGGGTGGCTTTTAGTTAAATATAAACCTATTTCCCCTTATTGGTGGTCTGGAAATGATAATTTACAAGGAAACTTTAAATTAAATGAATATACTCGCCTCTCAACAGAAGAATGGGCTATGACTTGGGATGATAACTATTATAATGAAATTTTATTTGTTAAAGGTGAGGATTTTACATCTTGGCTTCATATTAATTCTACACACCTTGATTTATATAATTGGCAAGATAAACCCGCTATAGGTGGAAATAAATTAACAAACGGATTGTTTAAATATTATAGACACACGGATAATGGAGAATTTGGAGAACAATCGCAATCACCTTATATTTTTGATCACCAAGTATCCAATTATAACAATGCTACCGGACATTTAATATATCAAGAATATTCTGAAAGAGGTTTTAATAATGTTCCTGGAAATAATTGGCCTGACAGCAATTATGTTAAATATAAACCCGAAGATTATAATTATTATATTTTTGTTCGCAATTCATCCGATAATAATACTATAACTCCCGACCATACAGAATATAAATTAACAATACCTAAAAAACTAAATTGTGATATTTTATTGGTAGGCGGCGGAGGAGGTGGTGGAAAATATGGTGGCGGTGGTGGTGGCGGCGATGTTCAATATTTTAATAATATATTTTTAGAACCAGCTGAATATACTATTAAAGTAGGTAGAGGAGGTAATGGTAGCAGGTTATATGATAACAATCAAAACTCAACTAATGGCAGTAACACAGAATTATATATTAATAACACATTATTATATATAGCCGCTGGAGGCGGTGGAGGTACTTCGTGGAATGGCGGAGATTATGGAGGAATAGACCCGGTAATAAATTATTCAGCATTAAATAATAATTCAAGCGGTGGAGGTGGCGGCGGTGCCGCTTCATATACAACTATTAATAGTGGCAACTCAATCGTTTCTACATATTCTGGTAATGGTGGTTCTGGTGGAACTAATAGCAATAATATTAATGGCGATATTATATGTGTCGCAGCAGGTGGCGGTGGTGGCGGCGGAGTTTTAGGAGAAAATGGTGAAAACGCATATATGCTAACGTCTTCTATTAAAGATAGTATATCGGGTAATGGAGGGAATGGAACTCAATGTGATATAACAGGAATGCCAAAATTTTATGGCGGTGGAGGAGGTGGAGGGGGATCATCTATGTTTGGAAATGTTAATGCCATAAAAAGATATATTGTTAAAGATGGTATAGGTGGTTTAGGTGGAGGTGGTAATGGTGGTATAATTGGCAATAATATCAATAACAAATATTCTAATTTTGCTACATTTAATACAGGCGGTGGAGGTGGTGGTGGTGGAGGTGATATTAATAATAATAATGGCGGAAATGGTGGATCCGGTATATTAATAATTAAGTATAAAGCAGAATACGATATAATATCTCAAAATTTGTTAGAATGGACGTATAATACATATAATAATGTTGTGAAATATAATGGGAATGTTGGTATTGGAACTACTATAGCCGAATCATCCCTTGATGTCAATGGTACTATTACAGGATTTTCTAAAAATTTTAAAATACAACACCCTATTATAAGCGATAAAATACTATATCATGGAAGTATTGAAGGACCGCGATATGATAATATTTATAGAGGTAAAACAACCATTAAAAATGGTGAAGCTAAAGTTATTATAGATTATGAATGTAACGACACCGGAGGTATGACTTATGGAACCTTTAATCTATTAAATAAAAACCCGCAACTATATTTACAAAATAATAATACATATGATAATGTTAAAGGAAAAATAATTGATGGGGTTATAACTATTGAAAGTAATAATATTAAAGATAATATTGAAGTTGAATGGTTAGTTGTTGCCGAAAGATGCGATAAATCTTTAATAAATTCTATTATTACTGATGAAAATGGAAGCCTCATTTGCGAACACTCAAAAAACATTCCTTGTGGAACTTATAATAATAATGTTGAAACGCCTCAACTGGGATTATTTTGGGAAAATGTAGGTACGATTTTTCCTATTAAAGGAATTCTATTAGTTAATAAAGAATTATCTATAGCATTAGAGACAAAAACTAACTTTACGGAAGAAGAATGGTTGTTTTTTAATATACAAGGATTACGTTTAAATCATTGCGTTAAATCACAAAATAATTATTTTAAACCCATCAAATGTTAATAGTGCGTTTTCATTATTTTTATTATATAAAATATATAGAGTATTATATATGCCCGTTACAATAGATAGCAGCAATATTATCATTGACAGAGGAGCGAGTAATGTTTATGTTGATATTGTAAAAACAAAAGGTTATATTAAAAAAAATAATGTGGCTATATGTATCCCCGAATTAGAAGAAGAATATTCTTATAATGATGGTATATATAATTATAATATTTTTACCTATAATAAAGATATTTACCCTTCCTTAAATATAGATAATAGTAACCTCATAGTTCATTGGAAGTTTGATAATCATAATCTATTTCATAACTATTCTATGAAACCTGCTTCTATTAATGTTAATCAGCGGAACATATCTAATATATATAGTAATGGTGTAATTGATTTAAACAATAAATATATCGGTGTAGGCTCTTTATTTAAATCCGATCAAAATGATATTTATGGTTATAACATAACTCCCGCAAATTGGATGTCCGAATTACTGAAAAAAGAAGCAACATTTACATTTTGGATAAAGCAAACTTATAGTTCTTCGACAAATATAGATCAAACTATATTTAGTCACGATAATACATTTGTTGTTAAGCAAGAAAAAGGTAATTTTAGAGTGTATATGACGACGGGTAATAATTCATATTATGATAATGTAGCCAGTTTTTTATTTACATATAATACTTGGGTACATATAGCTATTGTTATAAATTTAAATGCTAATACTGATATTAATAATGTTATAAATATTTACAGAAATGGTGAGCTATTAAATAGCACATTAAATACTTATGTTAATACATATTCGGGTATTATAGGTACGGGGTTTCCTAATAATACCACAAAAATATTTAGATTTTTATCAGGTTCTGAAACAAACTTAAATTCGGGTTTTAAAGGTAACTTAGATGATTTTAGAATTTATAATAAATGTTTGAGTGGCGCAGAAATATACGATCTTTATAATAATTATAAATCAACAAAATATAATATAAAATTTGAAAATGATACATATTGTGATATGTTAATAGTTGCTGGAGGTGGTGGAGGAAGTAGAAGAATGGGCGGTGGAGGAGGAGCTGGTGCTTTGATTTTTGATAATTTTACATTTAGAAAAAATAAAGAATATATTTTAAAAATTGGAAAAGGAGGTCTCGGTGTAGATACTCCGGGAAATATAGGAGGCGAGATTACAACAAGTATGAAAACTGGCGAAAATGGAGGCGATTCTGAAATTATAAATGAGGACATTTGTATATATAGAGCCGCTGGTGGTGGTGGCGGACAAGGTGGTGGAACATTAGCAGGGCAAAATGCTGCGAGCGGTGGTTCAGGTGGAGGATCTGGAGGCAAAGATTATCTACACGGAGGTTTATTATCTAATAACAATATTGTTAATGGCAATTCAATATCCGTATATAGAAATTACTATGACTCTGGAGATGCTCCGAGATATAATAGTTCTAAGGTTTTTGGCAACGAAGGAGGGATAGGAAATGGAGATAATCCTTGGGGAGGTGGTGGTGGAGGAGGAGCTGGTTCAAGAGGTTTTGATAGTTTTGCTCAAAATCCAAATAATAATAATATTATAAAAGGTGGTGATGGTATTCATTCTGTTGATAATATAGATTTCAAATCTTTTTTTTCTATTAAAAATACAAATATAGGACATCACTATAGAGACAAAGTTTATTTTTCTGGAGGAGGAGGTGGTGGTAATTGGGATGGTTCTATATATTATAACGATGGGGGTTTGGGTGGAGGCGGTAGAAGCGGTATGAGTTCAACATTACGATTGCCGAATATTAATGGAATGATAAATACGGGTGGTGGGGGTGGAGGAGAAGGAAAAGATGAATATGGAGGGGGTCATGGAGGTAGCGGTGTTTTAATATTAAAATATAAATTAAATAAAATAGATAGTTCACAAGAATATGATGCGCAATGGAAATATAAACGCAATACGTCAAACGTTTATTTTATGGGAAATGTAGGGATTGGAACAAAATCTAATCCTGAATATTCATTAAATGTTCAAGGTGATATTAATATTACAGGGGATTTATATAAAAATGGTGCTTTAATAGAATATCCAAAATATTTAGTTAAAACAGATGATGTTGAAATATCTCCTATATTAGATTTATCACTATACAAAGATTCTATTGATGAAAATTTCACATCCACACCAAGTATATTATATAAATATCATATATTAACTTTTGAAGGATCATCTGGTTCTTTATCGGCGGATGGAAATCAAAGAATACATACTATTAATTTCCCTGAAAATGTTGTCGCTGATATTTTAATGATTGGAGGTGGTGGTGCTGGTGCTGCTTCTGATGGTGGTGGTGGTGGTGCTGGTGCTTGTATAGTTTCAATTGGAAATATTTTAAATGGAACTTATACTATTAAAGTTGGTAAAGGAGGTGAAGGAGGGGTAATAAGTTCAACAGCAACGATTACTAAAGTTTCAACAAATGGGTATAATACTTCTATATTTGATAATTCAGGTGCTGAAATTTTCAGAGCTGTTGGAGGTGGGAAAGGAGGTGGATATGAAACTAATAATGCGTGGACGAATCTTGCCGATTTTCAAGGTAAAGATGGAGGGTGTGGAGGAGGTGGAGGATTTAG
>Ga0075470_10000599_pt1 | contig 11543 bp, 9 predicted proteins | sample DEB19_08_DNA_4_FD_71482 | JGI IMG/M metagenome (GOLD analysis project Ga0075470, IMG submission 71482) | Aqueous microbial communities from the Delaware River and Bay under freshwater to marine salinity gradient to study organic matter... | ecosystem: Environmental > Aquatic > Marine > Coastal ... | reverse complement strand
GCAGCGTCGATGTGATCGACTGTAACTGTGTCGCCAACTGCGACCTTCTCCTGGCGTCCGCCAGCCTTAACGATTGCGTACATTCTTATTCCTTCTTACATAAAGCCCGCTTGGGCAGGCGCTTATCTTACGATTTGAGCGGTCACTAACTCAAATCGGGGTTTTCGGGTTAATTACCTGGAGTGACCACGCCTGTCGAGGCTGCCCTACGGCGCTTTCTAGGCTTAGTGCCGCGAGCCTCATATTGAGGTTTCTCGGCTGGTTCATCATGAGAATCAGAGTCATTTTCATCTTCGTGATCATCATTGTGACCTGCAAATACCGGCGCTGCTGCTTTGGCGCGAACAGGTTCAGTATGAATATGAATTCCGCGACCATTACATGCATCGCACGTAGTGCTAAATGCTTCAATCAAACCTTGTCCGATTCGCTTACGAGTTAACTGCACTAGACCTAATGAAGTAACTTCTGCAACTTGATGCTTGGTGCGGTCGCGACCTAAACATTCAATCAATCGACGCATAACAGCTTCACGGTTAGATTCGAGAATCATGTCAATGAAATCGATAACAACAATTCCACCTAAATCTCGTAGACGAAGTTGACGAGCAATTTCTTCTGCCGCTTCTAAGTTGTTTTTAGTAACGGTCTCTTCAAGATTGCCGCCCTTACCAATGAACTTTCCAGTGTTGACGTCAATTACCACCATCGCTTCAGTGCGATCGATAACCAATGAACCGCCTGAAGGTAGATAGACCTTTCGATCAAATGCCTTCGCAAGTTGTTCATCAACTCGGTAATCGCTAAATAGATCTCCGGTTCCAGTGTACTTTTCAATCTTGCTTGAAAGTTCAGGTGCAATAAATCCTAAGTAATCAGAGATTTCATTATGAACTTGATCGCCTTGAACTTTTAGAATCTGGAAATCTTCACTAAAAATGTCTCGGATTACGCGAACCGCTAAATCTGGTTCGGTGTACAAAGCAACTGGTGGATGGAAATTTGGATTCTGTGTCTTCTGGTAAATCTCATCCCACTGCGCTTTAAGTCGCTGGATGTCTCCAGTTAACTCTTCTTCGCTTACTCCTTCTGCAGCGGTACGAACAATTACTCCCGCTTCTTCAGGAACTAAACCTTTAAGAATATTTTTGATGCGATTACGTTCTGGTTCAGGTAAACGGCGAGATATACCGCTCATACCGCCGCCAGGAACATAAACAACATAACGACCTGGAAGTGAGATTTGGCTAGTTAATCTCGCGCCTTTTTGGCCAATTGGATCTTTGGTAACTTGAACTAAAACTGGTTGACCGGTTTTTAGAACTGATTCAATTTTGCGAGGCGCAGTCTCTTCCATGCCTGCCGCATCCCAATTAACTTCACCAGCATAAAGAACCGCGTTACGGCCCTTTCCGATATCAACGAATGCTGCTTCCATTGATGGGAGTACGTTTTGGACTTTACCTAAATAAACGTTTCCGACATAAGAAATTGAAGAGTTTCTATTTACATAATGTTCGACCATTACGCCATCTTCAATCACACAAATTTGGGTGCGATCACCTTTTTGGCGAACCAACATTTCGCGCTTTACTTCATCGCGGCGCGCTAAGAATTCACCTTCAGTAATGATGGTTCCGCGACGGCGATATGTTTCGCGATATTCGCGACGATCTTCACGATGACGACCTTCACGGCGATGATGACGATCACGACGTGATCCACGATCATGGCGATCTGTCTTATCGGAACGCTCTGATCGATCTGGTCGTTCTTTGGTTTCGCGAACCTTTACAACTGTCGGTACGCCATCTTCATCAACAATTTCTCCTGGCTGAACGCCATCTTCCGCACCGCGGCGACGGCGGCGACGGCGATGTGAAGTTGCTGAATCATCAGAATTTTCTTCAGTGGCAGTTAACTCTGCGCCAGTTGAATTCTCTTCTTGTCCCTTGCGACGACCGCGGCCACCACGACGACGGCGACGTCCATGGCGCGCCTCAGCAGCATCTTCTTGTTTGTCGACGCTCTCTTTTTTGCTCTCTTTATTTTCCTTAACCGGCTTGGCTTTCTTAGCTGGTTTAGCTGCTTCAACTGGAGCTGCTTGGAAAATTGGAGTTGCAACGACTGCAGGGACAGCCTTTTTACGAGTTTTCTTTTCGATTGGAGCTTCCGAATTGTTCTCTACCGGAGCAGCCTTCTTAGTTGCGCGCTTACGCGGCGCTTTTGGCTCATCAGCCATGTACACCAAATCCTTCTTAAACCTTTATCAGGCTCGTTATGGCTTGAAATTAATCAAGCAAATTCTCTGTCTATTCGCGCTGCGATTGACCGCGCGCTGAATGTTGGATGAATTATGGCATTAAAGGCGCCAAATAGCCATTAACGTCTAATTAACCGCGTAAACGTGCGTGCACATTCTGCAAAAGACCGACTCCGATCATGTTTGCAAACATACTGGAACCACCATATGAAAGTAGAGGTAATGGCACGCCTGTCATCGGCATTAAACCTAAAGTCATTCCAATATTTTCAAATGTTTGAAATGCAAACCATGCAACAACACCAACAGCTACCAATCTTCCAAAAGGATCCGTTGTCCTACGCGCAATACTAAATCCGCGCATCATAATTGTTACCAGTAATATCAAAATTAATCCGCTACCTAAGAATCCTGTTTCTTCGCCGGCAACAGTAAAAATAAAGTCTGTCTGTTGTTCTGGAATGAAACGCCCATTCGTCTGCGCGCCTCTAAATAAACCTGTTCCCCACAAACCGCCAGAGCCAACAGTGATTCGAGCTTGTCTTAATTGATAACCGGCTCCCTGCGAATCTGCATTTGGATCGACGAAAGTTTGTAGGCGCTTTAACTGATACTCGCTAACTACTCCAGCTTTAACTGCCACAAATCCGCCTAATAAGGCAAGTAATAAAAGTCCTACAACCCATCTGGATGGTGCGCCACTTGTAGCGATAATTGTTACCACGATTGCGCTGATGATCAGAATAGTTCCCATATCTGGTTGCAAAATAATAAATAGAACTGGAATCGCAGCGACCGCAAGTGCTTGAATCACATCTTTGTTGCGCACTTCATCTTGACCGTGCATACGTTCGGTAAGAATCATTGACATACCAATGATGATGGTGATTTTTGCAAGTTCAGCTGGTTGAATAGAAAAACCACCCGGAAAGACAATCCATGCTCGTGCGCCGTTGATTGTTGAACCAATTCCTGGAATCAAAACCAAGATCAGACCCAATACGCCCGCCCCCCATACAAATGGTGTGTACGCACGTAATGAGCGGTAATCAATGAAAGTAGTGCCGAAAGCAAGAGCAATACCAATTACTACATTGATTGCATGGCGTTTTAAGTAGTACTGAGGGTCCTCGCCAGCTGCGGCATACCAATTTCGAGTTGCTGCATAAACTAATAAAGTTCCGAATATTAAGAGTCCACCTACGGCAAAACTTAATATTGGATCAAAGCCTGCAGTTAAATTTCGGCGCTGGCGGCGATAAGAGAAGCTTCTTACAGATTCGTTCACTTCTTAGCTGCCTTTTTAGTCGTTGAAGCTGAAGGGCTTGGACTCGCTTTTGCCATTACAACTTTTGTCGTTGGAGAAATCTTAGGCAATTTAGTGGGTATTCCGTTTGGATAAACAATTTTTTCCGGAATTTGTTTATTTCCAACTACACCATAAATAGTGTTGTAAATCTGGCGAGCACCAAGTCCCGCTGCTGCGGCGCCAGTTCCACCTTGGGAGACCATCACTACAACCGCATATTGCGGATTTTCCGTTGGTCCAAATGATGCAAACCAAGAAGTTGAATCCTTCTTCGAACCATTTGAATTTAAACCGAATACTTCGCCTGTACCTGTCTTTCCAGAAACATGAATTGGAAACCCAGCAAAGACACCAGCACCGGTTCCACTAATTGTTACTTCGTGAAGCGCATCCTTTAACCAAGCAAAGGTGGATTTATCTGCATCGACTTTTCCATTGACTTTTGGCGTGAAAGTTTCAATAACTGTTCCATCAGTTTTGACGATTGCTTTTGCAACAAGTGGCTGCCAAATCGTGCCGCCATTTGCAATTGCTGCATATGCTTGAGTCAATTTCAATGGAGTTATTACGGTATCTCCCTGACCGATTGAAAAGTTTACTGCGTCACCGGCACGTAACACTCCTCCATCAATGCAATTCTCTTTTGCTAACTGAATCAAGAATGGTGTTAAGTCTTTTTTGGCAGCCCGTTTTTGATAGTTGCAGTAGAAATCTTTATTCTGTTTCCAATAATCAATCTTCCACTGACGATCTGGAATACGACCTGATAATTCACCGGGCAAATCAATGCCAGTCTTTTTATCTAATTGAAATAGATGTGCAGCCTTAAAGAAGTAATCATTTGGACTCTTTGGATTTAATCCGCCATCTTTAAGCCACTCTGCATAAGCAATTTTGTACCAGAGTGTGTCACAAGAGACGGCAATACCCTTCTTGAGGCTAAGACGACCTTGTGCCCTGGATTCGTAGTTTGTAAAGTCGCGATTACCCACTTTATATTTACCTGGACAGTCGTAACTTGCATTTAAACTATAACCAGCATTCACAGCAGCAAAAATAGAAAAAGCTTTAAATGTTGATGCAGGTGCAAATAATCCTTGTAGCGGTCTTGATAGCGCCGGAACATAAGTACTTGCTGAATACATATCCTTCGCCTGCGCAACAGTTAAACCTTTTTCCCAAAAATTCGGATCGTATGTTGGGTAAGAGGCCAAAGCTAAAACACGACCAGTTCGAACATCCATAACAACCGCAGCGCCACCATCAGCACGGAATCCTTGCGCGCGAGAAGATTTAACTGCAGTTGCAAGACCTGCTTCAGCAGCGCCTTGAATTCGAACATCCAAACTAGTTACTAAATGCATGCCAGGTACTTGAGCTGTGTCTCGAGACTTCTCTGTCACTGCTTCTTTACGATCAACAATTACAGTTTTGATTCCTGGACGCCCGCGCAAATATGAATCGTAAACGTATTCCAATCCATCTTTACCAATTGATTCACTGCGGTAATAGCGAGTCCCGTTATCGGTTGCTAAATCTTTATCGGTAAGTGCACCAACATAGCCAAGCACGTGTGCTCCTGTTGCGCCTTCAGTGCCCGGGTAATACCTTACTGAAGTAGGTTCGGCGTCAATTCCTGGAAACTCACTACTACGTTCAACAATTTGCAGCGCAATTTCGGGATCTGCATCCTTAGTAATTGGAATTGGTTGGAATCGATTTCCCACCCAACAACCAGTTTTATCACCAGACGTGATTTCTCCACATAAACGAGTATGGCGCCAAACATCTGTTGGATTTAAACCAAGAATTCTAGAGACGCGACTAACTACTGAAAAACCTTTATCTTTTTGTTTGTCGATAATGCTGCGATCGACAGTAACAGCAAGACCGACGCGATTCATGGCTAGCGGTACACCATTTGCATCAACTATTAATCCGCGAGTGGCCGGAACAACAATGTCACGGCTTTGGATATTTAGCGCCGCCTCTTTGTACTTACCCGTTGCTGCAACTTGCAGATAAAAAAGTCTGCCAAATAGCGCCATCATTAAGCTGATTATCAAAGCTTGAACTACAAAGAGGCTTAAACGTGTGCGCTGATTCATCGTCCACCCGAATAAACAATTGCATGTGCTCTAGAAATTACTGGAACTACCAATGGTGCGATCAACGCGCTCCATAAACCAAACCCAAAGAGAGAGCGAATAACATTTAATGGAGTTCCTAGAGTTAATCCAAAAAGTACTCCGATTAAAATATAGAAGACAAGCGTTGCAATCACTGCTGTTGAAGTCATCAAAATCAATCCGGCAGGATTTGAATTTAGCGCATCATCACCGTAACCAAGATAAGAGATGAAGAAGCAGGAAATCACTAACACCAGAGTCCATTGACCAAATGGTCCATCTGTTGAAGGTGATAAATCCATAAATAGCCCTGCAACAAATCCGGTGACACCTGCGATTTCTGGTTCGCTAATTGATGACCAAATTAGGGCTGCCAATAAAATTAAAGAGAAGCCGCCTAATGGCAAGTGAATCTGATTAACAAATGCTTCTTGAACAAGAAATAGAATTCCAAAAGTTACAGTTGAGAGAGCAACTTCGCGGCGCCACATTATTTGCTCTTTGACGGCGAAGGCGAGGCTGAATCGGTTGGTGTTGCATAAATTGTTACTGTCGGAATCGGTGTAGGTACAGGCGCTTTAGGAATTAGCGCATTGCCTGGATTTGATTCCGAAGCGCTTAAAACTACTGACACCACTCCCAATGCATTTAAGTTTGCATAGAAAACAACATCTGCTACTTGTGATACTGAATTAGTGCTATCTGATGCTTTTGTTATTCGACCAACTGGAACACCCGGAACAAATGGAATGTTATTTGCACTTCCTCGTGAGACCAATATGTCATTCTTCTTTAATTGCGCTGTGTTATCTAATAGCTCTAAAACGCCTGAATTACTTCCCTGTCCCGACAGAATACCTATTGATTGATTTCTCGCGACTCGAACACCAATTTTGAATGATGGGTCTGATGCGAGCAGGACAATCGAGCTATTTGGAAAAACTGTCTTAACTACACCCACCAGGCCAGAACCGTTTATTACCGTTAAATTCGGTTTTACCCCAGCCCTTGAACCTTGATCGATAGTTATTGTGTGTGTAAATGAAATAGTTGAACCTTGCGCCAATACTTTTGCGCTGACTGTTTTCCAAGATGCGCGCCCAGCCAAATCAAGCGCAGCTTTTAATTGCTTTGCCTGTCCTTGTGCGTTTTGCGCATGAATTAAATCTGAACGAAGTTTTGCATTCTCTTCACGTAGATTATTGATCGTTGAACGTGTGCGTCCTAAATGAATCAAATCAGAAAAGAAATTCTTAAATGGGGAAACCACCCAATTTCCAACTTTTTCTACCGGCGCTAACGCTGTTCCAACGCCATTTCTGATTCCACTTACAACTGAAACTCCGCGCAAATCCAATGTAATTAAAAGTAGCGACGAGACAATAAGCATGACCAGAAGCAATCGACCACGATTGCCACCTGATGGACGCGCCATTTAAGAATTTACTCTGCGATTAGCGACGTGGCTCTGAAATCAGAACCTTCTCAAGTGATTCGAATTCTTCAATGCACTTACCTGATCCATCAACAACGCAGTTCAAAGGTTGCTCTGCGATATGAATTGGCATTCCGGTTTCGCGACGAAGGCGTTCGTCAAGGCCCTTAAGAAGCGCGCCGCCACCTGTTAGAACAATGCCGCGGTCCATTAGGTCAGAAGCAAGTTCTGGTGGGCACTTATCAAGTGTTGCTTTAACAGAGTTAACAATTGCATTTACTGGTTCTTCAAGAGCTTTTCGAATTTCTGCAGCAGAGACAACTATTGTCTTTGGAAGACCAGTTGCTAAATCGCGTCCGCGAATTTCTGCATCAGGTTCGTTTGGAGTTGGATATGCAGAACCAATCGCCATTTTGATTTCTTCTGCTGTGCGCTCACCCAAAAGTAGTGAAAATTCGCGCTTTACCCAGTTGATAATTGATTGATCTAGCTCATCTCCGCCAACGCGAATTGAAAGAGAAGAAACAATTCCGCCAAGAGAAATAACAGCAACTTCAGTGGTTCCGCCCCCGATATCAACAACCATGTTGCCGGTTGGTTCGTGGATTGGAAGACCAGCGCCAATTGCCGCAGCCATTGGCTCTTCGATGATGTAAACCTTACGTGCACCAGCTGCATAACCAGCATCTTTAACTGCGCGCTGTTCAACACCAGTAATACCTGATGGAACGCAAACAACGATTCGTGGCTTTGCTAAATAGCGACGCTTATGAACTTTTTGAATGAAGTAACGAAGCATGCGCTCAGTGGTATCAAAGTCAGCAATAACACCATCTTTAAGTGGACGAATAGCCACGATGTTGCCAGGAGTACGACCAATCATCTTCTTTGCTTCAAGACCAACCGCAAGAATTCCGCCGGTATCTTGATTGACTGCAACCACAGATGGCTCGTTTAGAACAATGCCGCGACCACGTACATAAACCAAGGTGTTCGCGGTACCTAAATCAACCGCCATATCACGGCCGATGAAAGATAGTTTGTTATGTGAATTGCTCATTACTTACCTCCGAAGAAGATTGAAATTTCACGTTCAGCAGATTCGACTGAATCTGATCCGTGAACAATGTTCTGTACAACTTTTGTCGCTTGTTGACGTGCAAGATCGCCACGAATTGTTCCTGGCGCTGCAACTGTTGGATCTGTTACTCCAGCAAGAGAACGGAAACCTTCGATAACTCTTTCGCCTTCTGCAACTAACGCAACAATTGGTCCGCTCATCATGAACTCAAGTAATGGTTCGTAAAAAGGTTTTCCTTCGTGCTCTGCATAGTGACGTTCGAGAATCGCACGATCAGCTTGCAACATTCTTAGCGCAGTTACTTCATAACCTTTGCGTTCGATACGTGCAATTACTTCTCCGACCAAACCACGGCGTACGCCATCAGGTTTAACCAAAACTAGGGTGCGTTCTTTGCTCACCCGCGCATTCTATTGGGCGTCGCGCTTAGCGACTAATTCAGCCCTGATGGCCTCACCCTTACGGCCAAAGTAGATAGCGCAGCCCCAAAGCACAATGAAAATCGCCGCAATAAACGCGAATGCCGGAACCACTACAGAATAACCCGCCATTACCACCTGCAGGATACTTGCAATGATCCAACCTGAACGCTTCTTGAGAAGAGCAGCAGAGATAAATAGCAGGAATGAAATTAACGAACCAATTATTAACGCAGTTGCACTTTGATCTTTCATTGCAAGCAAAAGTGCAAATCCAACGCAAATTGATTCCATAACTAATACTGAAGCGCCTAAAACTCTCATTTCATTTCCTTTAAAATCCCACGCGCTTCCCCAACCGTGATAACAGAACCAGTAATTAAAACACCGACAGTTTCCTCTTCCATCGGATGATTTGCATCTGCAATTGCTTTTTCGATTGCAGTTTTTAAATCAGGTTCTAAGAAAATTCGATCGCTATCAATAAATGCTCGCGCAACCTTTGCAAGTTCATTTGCAGGCAATGCGCGTGGTGACGAACTCTGAGTAATGATTACGCCATCAACTACATCTTTGATTTCATTGAAAATTCCTGCCGCATCTTTATCTGCAAATACGCCGACAACGGCAATTACGCGACCAAAGGTGAATTCCTCTTGTAGTGTGTTTGCCAAAGTTCTAGCGCCATGCGGATTATGAGCCGCATCCAAAATAACCGTTGGATCGCGACGAACTACTTCAAAACGACCAGGAGATGTAGATGCAGCAAAACCTGCCTTAACCGCTTCTGGATCTAAATATTGTTCACCGAAGAATGCCTCTGCTGCAACTAGCGCCGCTGCCGCATTTGCCGCTTGGTGCTTGCCGTGTAGAGGTAGGAACAAATCGGAATAAACATCCTTTGTGCCACGAATAGTTAGTAATTGGCCACCTACCGCCATCTGGCGAGACATGACTTCGTATTCAATACCTTCGCGCGCTACCTCTATTCCAAGTTCTGCTGCGCGTGCCAGAAGTATCTTTGCCACCTCTGGTTCTTGGTTTGCCAGCACCGCAAAGGTGCCTTCTTTCAAGATTCCAGCCTTAGTTTTCGCAATTTCTTCGATTGTGTTTCCGAGATACTCCATATGGTCCATGCCGATTGGAGTAATTACTGCAACTGTTGGCTGAATAATATTTGTAGCATCCCATTGCCCACCCATGCCAACTTCGAAAATTCCGACATCAACAGGATGTTCTGAAAATGCCGCCATTGCTAAGCCAGTTACTGCTTCGAAGAACGAAATTGGATGAGGTGATTTCGAATCTACAAAATCAAAATATGCAGCGATATCGTTGTAATTAAATATTAATTCCTGCGCATCAATCATTTCGCCATTGATAGAAATTCTTTCGCGGAAATCTTCTAAATGTGGACTGGTAAATCTTCCAGTGCGAAGTCCGTGTGCATAAAGAAGTGAATCAATAAATCTAGTTGTTGAAGTCTTTCCGTTAGTGCCACCAATATGAATTGTTGGATAAGAAAGTTGTGGCGACCCAAGCGCATCGCAAAGTAATGCAATTCGATCCAAAGAAGGTTGAATTCTGGTTTCTGGCCAACGAGCAAGCAAAGCGTTTTCGATTGCCGCTAAACGCTCTTTATCTTCTGGAGTTGTCATGCTGGAAGTGATGCTAATTGCGCTTTGATTCGTTCAATATCTTGGTCGCACTTTTCGAGGCGTTCACGAATCTCTGCAACTACATTTTCAGGAGCTTTTGCCATAAAGCCTTCGTTTCCAAGTTTCGCGGTTGCGGTTGCGCGATCTTTTTCAGCTGACGCTAAGTCTTTAGTTAAACGTGCGCGTTCTGCAGCCACATCAATTGAGCCCGTCAAATCAAATTCTGCGCGAATTGTTCCTATTTCAAGCTTTGCTGATGGAGCAAAATCTCCCGCTTCCATCTTGAGCAAGAACTCTGCCCCTGCTGCATAAGGCGCAAGATCTGCTGGAACAACTAAACGACCAGGAATTTTCTGGCTGGTTTTAATTCCTTGATCATTTCTAAAGCGGCGCACTTCAGTAATAACTTCTTGTAACTGAGCAACAATTTTCTCTGAAGATTTATCAATTGCGTTCTTGTCCGCAGCTGGCCAAGCAGCAATTACCAACGATTCTTGGCCAGTTAAAGTGGTCCAAAGTTCTTCTGTAATAAAAGGCATGATTGGGTGCATCAATCGAAGTAACTGATCCAAAACATGTCCTAAAACTCGTTTGGTATTTGCTGCATCTCCCTTTTGGAATGCGTCCTTTGAAAGTTCTAGGTACCAATCACAGAGATCATCCCAAGCAAAGTGATAAATCAGTTCAGATGCTTTTGCGAATTCAAAAGTTTCTAGCAGGTGGTCTGCTTCAGCAATGGTTTCATTTAGACGACTCAAGATCCACTTATCGATTGCGTTTAGAGATGAAAGTTCAGGAAGCGGACCTTCGACAGTTGCACCATTCATCAACGCAAATCGTGTTGCATTCCAAAGTTTGGTTGCGAAGTTACGTGCTCCACCAATCCATTCCTCAGCAAGAGCTTGATCTGCACCTGGATTGGAACCGCGAGCTAATGAGAAACGCAAAGCATCAGATCCGTATTTGTCCATGAATTCAAGCGGGTCAACAACATTGCCCTTTGATTTCGACATCTTCTTGCCGAATTTGTCACGAACCAATCCGTGCAAAACAATTGTGTCGAATGGTTGTTTGCCATCCATCGCAAATAATCCAAAGATCATCATGCGCGCAACCCAGAAGAAAAGAATGTCATAACCAGTTACTAGTACTGAGTTTGGATAGAACTTCTTTAGATCATCAGTGTTATCTGGCCAACCAAGTGTTGAAAATGGCCAAAGTGCAGATGAGAACCAGGTATCTAAAACAT
>Ga0075470_10000598_pt1 | contig 11545 bp, 7 predicted proteins | sample DEB19_08_DNA_4_FD_71482 | JGI IMG/M metagenome (GOLD analysis project Ga0075470, IMG submission 71482) | Aqueous microbial communities from the Delaware River and Bay under freshwater to marine salinity gradient to study organic matter... | ecosystem: Environmental > Aquatic > Marine > Coastal ... | reverse complement strand
GCAGGGCCTGAACCTCGGGATCGACTTCAAGGGCGGTGTGTCGTGGGAGGCGCCGGTCACCAAGACCCTCGACACCGCAGCCGCCAAGAAGGTGCTGGAGACGGCAGGCATCGCCGAGCGCGAGGCGAAGTTCCAGGTGCTCAGTTCAAACGGCACGGAGCGACTGCGCATCCAGGCCGGCGACCAGACCGCCGCAGTCACGGAACGCATCAAGGCGAACCTGGCCACGCAGGCAAAGGTCGACGAGCAGGAGGTGAGCGTTGCCACGGTGAGTTCCACCTGGGGCCGCAACATCACCAACAAGGCAGTCCGCGCACTCTTCGTCTTCATCGCATTCGTGTCCTTGTTCATCGCGTGGCGGTTCGAGTGGCGCATGGCCCTGGCTGCCTTCGTTGCCGTGGTCCACGACGTGGCCATCAGTGTGGGCGTGTACTCGGTGCTGGGGCTGGAGGTGACCCCGGCGACGGTGGTCGCGTTCCTCACCATTCTCGGCTTCTCGTTGTACGACACGATCGTGGTGTTCGACAAGGTGCACGACAACACAGCCAGGTACACCGCAAGCCGGGTCTCGTTCGGCGACATCATCAACATCTCCATGAACCAGGTGCTGATGCGCTCGCTGAACACTTCCATTGCCGCCCTGCTTCCGGTGCTGAGCCTCCTCGTGCTCGGTGCCGGCGTCTTCGGCGCGGTGGCTCTCGAGGAGTTCGCGCTCGCGTTGCTCGTCGGCCTGGCGACCGGTGCCTACTCGTCGATCTACATCGCATCGCCGTTGCTCGGCATCCTCAAGGACCGGGAGCAGAAGTACGCCCCGTACCGCGGGAACCTCTCCACGGGTGCGGACATGGCGCATCTCATGGCCACCGGCGCACCCACCAGCCGCCGCGGGTCTGCGGTGACACAGGTGGCCGAAGTCGCCTCCACGCCCGAGGGTGCGGCGATTGCCGCAGAGGCAGTCCTGAGCCACCCTCCGCGCCCACGCAAGAAGGCTCGTCGCTAACCTCTCCGCATGGGTACTGCCGACCGCGTCCTCCCGTGGCGACGGCACCACAGCGCCCCCATCGAGGAACTCGCCCCGCTCCTGACTGCGTACCGGCGCAGGTACCCGAAGCAACCCGTCACGCTCGTCAACAGGGCCTACGAGACGGCGCGCCGGGCGCACCAGAACCAGATGCGTTCCTCCGGTGAGGCCTACATCAACCATCCCATAGCGGTGGCGCGCATCGTTGCCGACATCGGACTCGACGAGGTGTCGCTCGCTGCGGCGCTGCTCCATGACGCGGTGGAGGACACCGAGATCACGGTGGAGGACGTGCAGCGCGACTTCGGTGACGAGGTGGCGAACATCGTCGACGGTGTCACGAAGCTGGAGCGACTCCAGTTCGACTCGCGCGAGGAACAGCAGGCCGCCACCATGCGCAAGATGCTGGTCGCAATCGCGCGCGACCTGCGCGTCCTCGTCATCAAGCTGGCGGACAGGCTGCACAACATGCGCACCCTCGCCGGCATGCCGGTGGAGAAGCAGCAACGCGTGGCCCAGGAGACCCTCGACATCTACGCGCCGCTCGCTCACCGCCTCGGCATGCAGGACATGAAGCAGCAGCTCGAGGACCTCGCGTTCTCGGCGCTGTACCCGAAGCGGTTCGCCGAACTCGACCATCTGGTGTCGAGCAGGACCCCCGAGCGCGACGTCTTCCTGGCAAAGGCAATCGCGGAGGTGCAGGGGCGTCTCGCCGACGCGCACATCGTCGGTGAAGTCACCGGCCGCGGGAAGCACCTCTGGAGCATCTACGAGAAGATGGTGCAGAAGGAGAAGGAGTTCGACGAGATCTTCGACCTGAACGCCATCCGCATCATCGTCGACAACGTGAGGGACTGTTACGGCGCTCTCGGCTGCATCCACGGGAAGTGGAAGCCGGTGGTGGGTCGTTTCAAGGACTACATCGCAATGCCGAAGTTCAACCTCTACCAGTCGCTGCACACCACCGTGATCGGCCCCGGTGGCAAGCCTCTCGAGGTGCAGATCCGCACGCGGGAGATGCACGAACAGGCCGAGTACGGGGTGGCGGCGCATTTCTCGTACAAGCACGGCGGCGACACGTCCGACATGGACTGGCTGAACCGCATCATCGACTGGCAGTCGGAGACGCTCGACCCGAACGAGTTCATGGCCGACCTGAAGAGCGACCTCGAGCAGGAGGAGGTCTTCGTCTTCACGCCGAAGGGCCGCGTCATCACCCTGCCGGTCAACTCCACGCCGGTGGACTTCGCCTATGCGGTGCACACCGAGGTGGGCCACGCGTGCGTTGGTGCACGCGTCAACGGCCGGCTGGTCGCACTCGACGCGGGCCTGTCGTCCGGGGACACCTGCGAGATCTTCACGTCGAAGGTGGACGATGCAGGGCCATCGCGCGACTGGCTCGGCTTCGTCCAGTCTCCGCGCGCCCGCAACAAGATCAAGCAGTGGTTCACGCGCGAACGCCGCGAGGACATGGTCGAGGCCGGGCGCGAGGAACTCACCGCGGAGCTGCGCCGCGAGGGACTGCCGGTGCAGCGCATCTGGTCGTCCGATGCGTTCCTCGAGGAGATGGAGGCACTCAACATCACCGACGTGGACTCCCTGCTGGCGGCAATCGGTGAGCACCATGTGTCGGCCCGTGGCTTCGCGCAGAAGATCGGCCGCGCCGTGCGCAACGAGTCGAGCGACGAGCAGCTCGCGATGCCCATCCGTGCCGACCGCACCGACGGCATCGCCCGCAGCACCACCGGCATCCACGTCGAGGGTCTGGACGACGTGCTGGTCAGGTTGTCGCGCTGCTGCACGCCGGTCCCCGGTGACGACATCATCGGCTTCGTCACGAAGGGCAGGGGAGTCAGCGTCCACCGGGCGGACTGCGCGAACGCGATGACCCTGGCTTACGACGAACCCGCACGCCTGATCGAGGTGGAGTGGTCCGGCGCCACTCCGGGTGCCGTGTTCCGTGCCGGCGTCGAGGTTGTCGCCCTCGACCGCAGTCGGCTCCTGCGCGACGTGGCCAACGCCCTGTCGGAACAGCACGTGAACATCGTCGCCTGCAGCACGCACACGGGAGCCGACCGCGTGGCGAAGATGCGCTTCGAGTTCGAACTGGGCGACCCGAACCACCTCGACTCGGTGCTGCGCACCATCAAGGGGATCGACGCCGTGTACGACGCATATCGCATCGTGCCCGGCGGTGGTGCGGACTAGCCTTCCCTGTCGTGCCGAGTTTCCAGACCAGTCCGGGTACCCGCGACATCCTCCCGCCGCAGGCCGGGCGCTGGCGCGAGTTGAACCTGCTGTTCGCCGACACCGTGCAGTCGGCCGGCTACGAGTGCGTGATCCCCCCGATGTTCGAGGACCTCGGTGTCTTCCTGCGTCTCGGTGACGCCACCGACGTGGTCACGAAGGAGATGTACGACTTCGAGGACAAGGGCGGCCGCCACATCGCGCTGCGCCCGGAGCAGACCGCCGGCGTGTGCCGTGCGTTCGCCCAGCACCGGCCGACCACCCCGTGGAAGGTCTGGTACTCGGGCCCGAACTTCCGGTACGAGAAGCCGCAGGCAGGTCGCTACCGGCAGTTCGACCAGGTGGGCGTGGAGGTCCTCGGCAGCGACGACGCGCTCCTCGATGCGGAAGTGGTGGCACTCGGGTGGCAGTTCTTCGCGCGTCTCGGGCTGCGACAGGTGACCCTCGTCATCAACTCGCTCGGGGACGGGGATGACCGCACTCGGTACATCGATGCGCTCCGTGACTACCTCGAGTCCCGTTCGACCGAGCTGTCCGACGAGGCACGGGCAACCCTGGCAAGGAACCCGTTGCGCGTCCTCGACTCGAAACGACCACAGGACGCACCCGTCATCGAGGCGGCACCGCTCATCACGCAGTTCCTGTCCGACGATGCGAGGGACCACTTCGCGAAAGTGTGCGGCGCTCTTGACCTGCTCGGAATCCCGTGGGTCCTGAACGAACGTCTGGTCCGGGGGCTCGACTACTACCGTCGCACCACGTTCGAGTACGTCTCCACCTCGTTGGACGGCGCGCAGAATGCCGTCGGTGGTGGCGGACGCTACGACGGTCTCGTGGAGGACCTCGGTGGCCCGGCCACGGGTGGGGTCGGTTTCGCGATCGGTGTCGACCGGACATTGCTCGCCTGCGACGCCGAGCAGGTGTTCGACGCGGGAGCCATCGCCATGGATGCCTTCGTGGTCGACGTCGTCGACGGTCTCGCCGGGCTTGCCGTCACCGACGAGCTGAGGGCGGCCGGGTACGCGGCCGACCGCGCATTCGACGGTCGCAGCATGAAGTCACAGATGAAGGCGGCCGACCGCAGCGGTGCGGTTTTCGCCGTGATCATCGGCGGTGACGAAGCAGCAGCGGGAACGTGCACGGTGCGTAACCTGTCCACCTCGGAACAATCGACAATCCCGCGGTCCGGTCTGGTGGCACATCTGGCCTCCCAACTCGGCCCGCGCACCCCCCGTAGGAGCACCCCATGACCCCCACCGCGATGCGCACCCACATGTGTGGAGAACTGCGTGCGAGCGACATCGGCCAGCGTGTGTCGCTGTGCGGGTGGGTCGGGCGTCGTCGCGAGCACGGCGAACACCTCGCTTTCGTCGACCTGCGCGACCACACGGGGATCACCCAGTGCGTCATCGACAACGGCGCCGACGTGCGCAGTGAATACGTCGTGCGCATCACCGGTGTCGTGCGTGCGCGTCCCGAGGGGACAGTGAACGAGGGCATCGCCACGGGCGGCGTGGAGGTGGGCGAGTGCACCGTTGAGGTTCTGAACATCGCCGAACCGCCCCCGTTCCCGGTGGACGCGCGTGCCGACGACGTGGACGAGGCCGTCCGCCTGAAGTACCGGTACATCGACATCCGCCGCGAGCGCATGCAGAAGAACCTCCGCGTGCGTGCCGCAGTGAACAGCGCCATCCGCCGCGAGATGGAGAAGAACGGGTTCCTCGAGGTGGAGACACCGTTCCTCATGCCGTCGACCCCCGAGGGTGCCCGTGAGTTCCTGGTGCCCTCGCGCAAGGAGCCTGGTTCGTTCTTCGCGCTCCCGCAGTCGCCACAGTTGTGGAAGCAGCTGCTGATGGTCTCGGGCATAGACCGCTACTACCAGATCGCACGTTGCCTCCGCGACGAGGACCTGCGTGCGGACCGGCAGTACGAGTTCATGCAGCTCGACGCCGAAATGTCCTTCGTCACGCAGGACGACGTCCTCGAGTACATCGGCCGCGCCGTGGTCGCAGCCGCGGAGGCCGTCACCGGCACGCGCCCACCCGAGATCGAACGGATCACGTGGCGCGAGGCAATGGAGCGTTTCGGGGTCGACAAACCCGACCTCCGCTTCGGTCTCGAGCTCATCGAACTGACGCCCGTGTTCGCGTCGACGGAGTTCAAGGCGTTCGCCGGGGCGGGCAGCATCAAGGGTCTGTGCGTGAGGGCGTCTGAGTACCCGGAGGCGGCCGCGTACGGGCGCAACAAGCTCGACGCGCTCACGGACCGGGCGAAGAAGCTCGGCGCGAAGGGTCTTGTGTGGATGAAGGTCGGCCCTGCGGGCGAACTCGACTCCCCGGTGGCGAAGTTCCTCACCGATGCGGAACGTTCCGCGCTGCTCTCCGCGACCGGTGCAGGGGAGGGCGATCTCGTCCTCATCGTCGCCGACGAGTGGATGAACACCGTCGAGGTGCTCGGTCAGTTGCGCAACGACATAGGCCGTCCCCCGGTGTACGAGGGTCCTTACCGTTACGTGTGGGTCACCGAGTTCCCGCTCTTCATCGGTCTCGACAAGACCACCGGCAAGCCGATCCCCGGTCACCACCCGTTCTGCCATCCGCATCCCGACGACCTCGAGTTGTTCGAGACCGAGCCGCTGAAGGTGCGCGCGCTGGCGTACGACCTCGTGCTCAACGGATGGGAACTCGGGTCCGGGTCCATCCGTATCCACGAGCCGGAACTGCAGCGTCGCGTGTTCAACAACCTCGGCATCACGGACGAGGAGGCCGACCGCAAGTTCGGTTTCTTCCTCCAGCCCTTCAAGTACGGCGCACCGCCGCACGGCGGCTTTGCGTTCGGCACGGACAGACTCACCGCGATCCTCGCGGGTGAGGAGAACATCCGCGAGGTGATCGCATTCCCGAAGACGCAGAGCGGCTCGGATCCGATGACGAACGCGCCGACCCCGGTCGACGCCGCTCATCTCGCCGAACTGGGCCTGCGCATCCTCCCTCCGCCCGCAAGTTCGTAGGTCGCCGGTGGGCGAGCCGAACCTGTTCAGTGCCGCGGCGGAGGAGCGTCTCCGCCAGCGCTCGCCGCTTGCAGCCCGGTTGCGGCCCCGCACGCTCGACGACGTGTCGGGCCAGGAACACCTGACGGCGCGCGGACGACCGCTGCGCAAACTTGTCGAGGCGGATGCCCTCTCGTCGGTGATTCTGTGGGGCCCGCCGGGAACCGGCAAGACCACACTCGCCGAGATCATCGCGTCAACGACACAACGGGAGTTCGAGAGGTTGTCAGCGGTCACGTCCGGCGTGAAGGACATCCGCGAGGTGATCGAGCGTGCGAACAACCGGATCGGCCAGTACGGGAAGTCGACCCTCGTCTTCATCGACGAAATCCACCGTTTCTCCACCACCCAGCAGGACGCGTTGCTGCACGCCGTCGAGAGCGGCCTCGTCACCATCATCGGTGCCACCACGGAGAACCCGTCGTTCTCGGTGAACCCGGCACTCAGGAGCAGGTCGACGGTGTTCAGGCTGAACCCCGTCCCCGAGGAGTCGCTCGTCGCTCTGATGAGACGCGGGCTCGAGGCCGAGGGCAAGACTGCCGACGAGGGCGTCCTCGCTCTCATCGCGAGGAGATGCGCAGGTGACGCCCGACAGGCGCTGACGGCACTGGAGGTGGCGTGTGCCATCGCCGACGGCACCGCGGTGGATGCGGCAGCGGCCGCCGCCGCGCTCGACACCAGCGTCCAGCGCTTCAACCGCGACGCCCACTACGACATCGCGTCGCCGTTCATCAAGAGCATGCGCGCCGGCGATGTCGACTCCGCGCTCCACTGGTTCGCCCGGATGGTGGAGGGAGGAGAGGACCCGCGCTTCATCGCGCGCCGGGTGGTGATCTTCGCGAGCGAGGACGTCGGCATGGCCGACCCCACCGCGCTTCCGGTTGCGGTCGCGGCGGCAACCGCCGTGGAGATGGTGGGTTTCCCCGAGGCGGTCCACAATCTCGCTCACGCGGTGGTCCACATGGCCCTAGCCCCGAAGAGCCGGTCCGTCACGTCCGCCGTGTGGGCCGCCATCTCCGATGTGCGGGAGGGTCGCACGGGCGAGGTTCCCCCCATCGGTGCGGACACCGGGACATTCCGGCCCGTTGGCTACGACCGATTCCGGTACTACGGTGACGCCGATGTTTAGGCGATTGTTCTGGTTCGTCTCGGGTGCGGTGGCGGGCATCGCCGGCATGTCGTGGTTGAAGCGCCGGGCCGCCGAGATGCGAGAGGCGATCACGCCTGCCTCCGTTCTTGCGTTGCTGAAGGACGCAGTCATCTCGGCGTACAGGTGGTCGCTGGTCGCGGCCCGCCGCATCCCGTTCCTTGCTGGCGATGATCCCGCGGAGACGACGTCACCGGCGTCATCCCCGTCGAACAACACGACTCCCCGACGTCATATTGCATCTCGGCCGCACAACAGCCACAGGTAGCATCAAGCCTTCATGGCCACGGGCAAGGACCTCCAGACCGCAGACGAACTGAGGCAGGCTTTCACGGGCTTCTTCGCCTCCGAGGGCCATTCAGTCGTTCCCTCCGCGAGCCTGATTCCCCACGACCCGACGCTCCTGTTCACTGTCGCCGGGATGGTGCCGTTCAAGCCCTACTTCCTCGGCGACGAAGCCGCCCCTTACTCGCGCGCCGTGAGCGTGCAGAAGTGCGTCCGCGCGGGCGGCAAGCACAATGACCTCGACGACGTGGGCCGCACGAAGCGCCATCTGGTCTTCTTCGAGATGCTCGGCAACTTCTCCTTCGGCGACTACTTCAAGCAGGACGCCATCCCGTGGTCGTGGAAGCTCGTCACCGAGGTGTTCGGGTTCGACGGCGACCGACTGTGGATCACTGTCCACGAGAGCGACGACGACGCCGAGGCCATCTGGCACGAGCAGATCGGCGTGCCGATGGAGCGCATCCAGCGCCTCGGTGACAAGGACAATTTCTGGCAGGCCGGCGACACCGGTCCGTGCGGCCCGTGCTCCGAGATCCACTTCGACCGTGGATCCGCGTTCGGCCCGGACGGCGGACCGCTGAACGACCCGCACGGAGACCGCTTCATGGAGTTCTGGAACCTGGTGTTCATGCAGTACAACCAGGCACCCGACCGGACGCGCACCCCGCTGCCCCGGCCCAGCATCGACACCGGTGCCGGTCTGGAGCGCATTCTCGCGTTGCGCCAGGGGGTCGATTCCGTCTGGGAAACCGACGTTCTCTTCCCGATGGTGGACAGGGCCGCCTCGCTGACGGGAGCGTCGTACCGCCCGGGGGACTACGACGACCGCGACAGCTTCAGCCTCCGCGTGCTCGCCGAGCACGCCCGGTCTTCCACGATGCTCATCAACGACGGGGTGTTCCCATCGAACGAGGGCAGGGGATACGTGCTGCGCCGCATCATCCGTCGCGCCATCCGCCACGCATTCCTCCTCGGCACGGAGAAACTCGTCATGCCGTCGCTGTCGGAGACTGCAATCAACGTCATGGGCAACGCCTATCCCGACCTGCACGGGAACAAGGACTTCATCCTCGGCGTGCTGTCCAAGGAGGAGGAACGGTTCCGTCACACGCTGAAGACGGGGCTCTCCATTCTCGAGGACGACATGCAGAAGAACCCGACGACCCTGTCCGGTTCCTCTGCCTTCCTGCTTCATGACACCTACGGTTTCCCGTTGGAGCTCACCCAGGAGATAGCCGGAGAACGGGGTGTGGATGTCGACATCGCGGGCTTCGAGTCCGAGATGCAGGAACAGCGCCGTCGTGCCAAGGATGCCCGCAAGACCGGACGGTCGGACGAGGACCGTGTCGAGACGTACCGCGAGATCATGGAGAAGCACGGGACCACCAATTTCGTCGGCTACACACACGACACCGCTCAGTCCACCGTTCTCGCCGTGGTGCCTGGCGACGACGGGACACTCGAGATCTTCCTCGACCACACCCCCTTCTATGCAGAGAGCGGCGGTCAGGTGGGGGACCACGGACGTCTGTCGTCGGTCGAATTCGAAGTCGATGTCATCGACACCACGTACGCACTGCCCGGCCTGCGTCGCCACGTGTGCCGGCCCGTGCGCGGAGAGGTCGAGGAGGGCGCGTCCGTCACCGCTTCCATCGACGTCGCGAAGCGCAATGCCACGCGACGCAACCACACCGGCACCCACGTGCTGCACTGGGCGCTGCGCACCGTCCTCGGCGAGCACGTCAAGCAGGCCGGGTCCATGGTCTCTCCCGACCGGCTGCGCTTCGACTTCAGCCATTACGCCGCTGTCACGCCGGAAGAGATCCGCCGCATCGAGGACCTCGCGAACAGGGAAGTCCTCGCCAACGTGGGCGTGGACGCATTCGAGACCTCGAAGGACGAGGCCCTCGCTGCGGGCGCTATCGCATTCTTCGGTGACAAGTACGGAGACGTCGTCAGGGTTCTGCGCGCGGGCAGTTCCGTCGAACTGTGCGGCGGCACCCACGTGTCGGCAACAGGCGACATCGGGACCATCAAGATCGTGTCCGAGGGATCGATCGGCTCGAACCTGCGCCGCATCGAGGCGGTCACCGGCCAGAACGCGGTCGCAGTCATGCAGAACAACGACGCGCTGCTCGGCAGTGTCGCCGCACTCGTGGGTGCGAAGCCAGATGACGTCGTCGAGGGTGTCGAGCGAAAGCTCGAGGAACTCAAGCAGGCACAGGACGAAGTGAAGACCCTCCGCGCGCGGCTCGCCAGTGGCCGGGCGGCCGAACTGGCCGCGAACGCCGAAGGCGGTGTCGTCGTCGAACGCATCGACGGTGTGTCTGCGAACGACCTCCGTGACCTTGCTGTTGCCGTGCGCCAGCAGAGCGGCGTCTCGGCGGTCGTGCTCTGCGGCATCACGGACGCCGGCGGAGTATCACTCGTGTCGGCGGTCGCGGCCGGCGTGCCTGTTGCTGCCGGCGAACTCATCAAGGATGCCGCCAAGGCAGTGGGCGGCGGCGGTGGCGGCAAGGGTGACGTGGCCACCGCAGGGGGGAAGAATCCCGACGGCATCGAAGAGGCACTGCGCATCGCGGGCGAGAAGGCCCGCACTGCCGTTTCCGCCTGAGCACGACACTCGCGAACTACCGTGAGCGTGTGCGCGTCATCGGTATCGACCTCGGGTCAAAGAGGATCGGTGTCGCCGTCAGTGACTTCACCGGTTCCGTCGCGTCGCCCCTGACCGTCGTCCACCGGGGCAAGTCGAAGCGCGCCGACCACGACGCCATCGCCAGAATCGTCCGCGAGGAAGAGGCCGAGGCAATCGTTGTCGGTCTCCCCTTGAACATGGACGGGTCCCGAGGGAGTGCTGCAAAAGCCGCCGTCGCCGAGGCCGAGCAGATCAGTACGGTGGCAGGGGTGCCCGCCCACCTCCACGACGAACGCCTCACCACCGTCACTGCCGAACGGGCACTGAAGGAAGCGAACATGCGCGCCGAGGACAGGCGGAACGTCGTCGACAAGATTGCTGCTGCCGTGCTGCTGCAGTCGTGGTTGGATGCCCGCAAGGAAACCGGGTCATGAACAGCGGCGGGAACGACCCGCTTCTCGGCGACGATTGGGTCCCGGACCCGTGGGACGAGCCGACGACGCTCGCGGGTGATGCCGTCGAGGAGATCCCGCCCGGTCTTGATTTCCTCCGGGGCCCCGTGCGCAACGTGGTCATCGTCCTGGTGGCCACGGTCCTTCTCGTGGGTGCCGCAGGGCTGTGGGTGGTGCACCAACTGAACCCGGGTGGTGCACCGGGCGTCGCCGTCAACTTCACGGTGAACGAGGGCGACACACTGGACGCCGTCGTCGGGAGGCTCGACGATGCGGGCATCATCAAGAACGCCACGTTGTTCGCGTGGTACGCGAAGTCCCGGGGCGGGATCGCACTGCTGCCCGGGTACTACTCCCTCAAGCCGGGTGACTCCGCGGGGAACATCATCGACGCATTGTCCACCCCGCCCGCCCAGACATTCGTGAAGGTGACCTTCCCCGAGGGCTTCACGGTGGCCCAGATGGGCGCGCGGCTCACCGAGAAGATCACGTTCATGTCCCCGTCGGATTTCGCGTCAGCTGCGACGGACGGGTCAGTGGTGTCGGCGCTCGCTCCGAAGGGCACGACGAACCTCGAGGGGCTCCTTTTCCCGGACACGTACCAGGTGTCGGGGGACGACACGGAGGCACGCGTGGTCGGGAGGCTGTCGTCCATGATGGAGCGGGTTGCGCGCCAGGAGAACCTCGAGGCATCGGCGAAGAGCCTCGG
>Ga0075470_10000594_pt1 | contig 11614 bp, 16 predicted proteins | sample DEB19_08_DNA_4_FD_71482 | JGI IMG/M metagenome (GOLD analysis project Ga0075470, IMG submission 71482) | Aqueous microbial communities from the Delaware River and Bay under freshwater to marine salinity gradient to study organic matter... | ecosystem: Environmental > Aquatic > Marine > Coastal ... | reverse complement strand
CGCGACATCATCGCGAAGGGCACGTACCGGGCGCTCAACGCCTACACCGAGCCTCGGGGCCGCCGCGAGGGGAACTGGCCGCTGTTCGGCCTGAACGTCCACAGGACGGTCTACAAGACCGTCACGAAGGAAGGCTTCACCACCCGGTCGACGTCTCCCTCTGTGTCATAGTAAATTGAGACTCCCCGACCCCTTCGTACACTGGGGGGGTCGGGCATCCGACCCTGAACCAAGAAAGAACCCTATATGTCAACCTTCAAGAACCTCTCCTTCTACGGCTACCTCAAGAACTTCTCGGCCATCAAGCAGGAACTCGACCGCCGCCTCGTGGGCTTCTTCGTCGACGTCATGGAAGACGACGACGGCGAGCCGTTGCTGATCGTGAAGCACAAGGGCCCCTTCGCGGCCCGCTACCGCATCGGATATGACATGGACTCGTGGCAAGTCCAAAAGCAGGTCGGTCGCTTCCGCTTCGACAAGCGGACCAACCGCATCGTCCACCCCGAGGGCTTCGGTGGAGACGCCCACTTCAGGGGTCTTTTCGAGGGCGAGGTTGCCGACCACGTGATCACGACGCTCGTCGACGACTTCGCGGACTTCCTCGACGCCTGCGAGGACGAGAAGCGCCACGCCCACGCCCTGTACGAGGCCACCCTCGTCGAGCAGGTCGCCGAGGCTCGTGCCAAGGTCCTCGCGGCCCGGGAGGCGCTCGCCGAGGCCAAGGAGCGCCTGAAGGGCGCCCAAGGCGACCTCGACGTCGCGAAGGACATGCTGAAGTACCACCGCAACCCGAATTGACTCTGTCATAGGATTTGAAACCCGCCCGACCCCTGCTAAAGTGTGGGGGTCGGGAAGTCCGACAAGAAAACTGGAGCAATCATGAAGCCGAAGAATCCGAAGTACTGGTACGAAGTGTGGGTCTCATGTGCCGACTACAGCGTCGACACCGAGATGTTCCCGGCAACCGCCGAAGGCTTCGCGCAGGCCTTCAAGGCCGCCGACACCATGACCGAGACCTGCGACGAGGTCCTCGTCTGCGTCCACCGCTGGGACTTCACGGAGCGCAGCACCTTCGCCCGCTTCAAGTCCGACGAAGGCTTCGCGTTCGTCGAATTCGACGACGAGGGTGCGCCCGAGGCGATCTCGACCGAACTGAGAGACGTCGACGGTCTCTTCCTGAACAACCTTCCCAAGGCCATCGTCGAGGCCTTCTTCAAGGGCCGCAAGGCCTACATGGAGGCCTGATCATGAAGTACGGCATCCTCGTGACCTACCACGACCCCGACGGCGACATCGTCGAGGTCCCACCTTCCCTCGAATCCCTCGGGGTCTATGCGATCACCGAGTTCTCCCGGCTGCGGGACGCCGAGAGGGCCGCCAAGGCCCTCCGGCTCACGCGCCCCAGCCGTCGCTACAAGTACCACGTCGTCGAACTTCTCGGCGTCGACAGCAACTGAAACCACAACAGGAAACCACTATGTCACTCAGAACGACCATGCTTGCCATTCGCGTCTCCGCCCACGTCGAAATCGGCCTTGCCTTCCTCGGGGCCTGCCCGCTCGAAGACGGCTCGACCCGATGGGTCCCGATGCGCGGCCTCGTCAACCGCCGCGAACTGCTTCGCGGTCGGTGGATCCACCGAGAACTCCTCTCGGACGAGCCCCGCGAGCCGATCGATCGCATCGACTTCATGCACGTCGAAGAACTCCCCGGCTTCCATGCCGGGATCATCGACGACGCCCGTGAAGCGCTGTCGTCGAACTTCCGAGACCTCGTCGAGGCGTCCGCGATGAACACCGGACCGATCAATTTCGGGTCGGACGAATTCGTGGCCGACGTCGTCGGAGTCTTCGCGATCGACGTCGAGGATTTCGCGTACCGGGCGCACAACGGCTACTCCGCGATCGTCGAGACGGGCGCGAAGATCCTTCGTGCCTCGGCGCCCGGCGACACGGATGACGGCGGCCTGTGGCCGTTCGTCAAGGCGGCCAAAGCGTGATCTTCCGAGTCGAGGCGTCTGCCTGCTGCGAGGAGACCGACAAGTGTCTCCTCGCGGTCGAGGACTGGGACGGCGACGAATGGAACGGCAGCGGCGTGCTGCTGCCCTCCGAACTGAAGATTCATCGGATCGTCGCCGATGACACGCTCACCGGAAAAGAAATCTGCGAGGGCATCATGTTCCTCGTACACTGGAAAGGCGACCCCAACGGGGGGAAGCCGACGTTCACGTTGTCCGGCCACGTCGAGGCGGAGTCTCCTGACGAGGTCCTTCAAAAAATTCAAGACTTCGAAATTGTTCTCATCACTGGAAACTGATTATATGTCACACGAAATCATGCAGTCCGACAAGGTTGTCCTCTCTCGCGTCCCCGCTTGGCACGGTCTCGGCACGGTCATCGACCGCGACGTCTCCGTCAAGGAGGCGCTCGCCCGTGCGTTGAACTGGGAGCCCGTCGAGGTCGGCCTCGTCCGTGCCGACGGCGGCCCGATCACCACGAAGGCCATCTGCCGCAGCGACGATCCGACCGCCGAGCCGCTCGGTGTCGTCTCCGACGGTTGGAAGCCGATCTTGAATTCGACCATCGCGGACGTCGCTGCCGAGGTCTTCGGCGACAAGGTCTCGTCTGCGGGATCGGTTCGCAACGGTCGTCTCTGCTTCATCTCTGTCGACCTCGGTCGCGGCGACGTGGCAGGCGACGAGACCCGATTCTATGGGACCGTGACGTGGGGCCACGACGGCATCCACGGCGTCCTCGGCGGCGCCTCGTGCGTTCGCGTCGTCTGCGCGAATACGTGGTTCGCCTTCGACGGCGAGAACTCCAACAAGCGGTTCCGGCAGCAGCACCGTGGATTCTCGTCGCAGGAGGAAGTCAAGTCTCGCCTCGTCGCGGCGGGCAAGGCCATGATGGAGGCCAAAGACACCGCCATCGCTCAAGCCGAGTTCATGGCCGGGAAGTCCATGACCGATCAGGGCTGGTCCGAGTTCCGGCTCGCGATCGCGGAGTCGATCCTCGCGAAGAAGCAGAAGGCTTGGAACGATGCCGACAAGGCTCGTGCCGTCGCCATCGGTGTCGGTCTGACCGAGGCCTTCGACGACGACGTGAACTACGTCGGCGGCAATTGGGCGTCAGCGTTCAACGCCGCGACGTCGTACCTCTCCCATGACCGCGCCTACCGTGGTGTGAGTCGCGGCGAGGCCGTGGCGCTCGGCGCCGGGTCGACGCTCCTGAAGAAGGCCGCCGGGCTGGCGTTGGAGTTCGCGAATGCCTGATCAGGACTTCGAAGACGAGGGGGCGGGCGCTTCGCCCGTCCCCGACATCTTCTCGAAACTCGACCCGGCTGAGGCCCTCCTCGTGGCCGCCAGTTGCCGCTCGTCGATCGTCGTCCCTCGTGGTACCCCGGTGATGTTTCCTGTGGCCACGACGGGACCGCAGAAGGAGAAAAGCCTGTCGGTTTGGGTCCCCCCGATCGACAAGTCTGCGAAGCCTCTTCAGTTCGCGATGATGGACGCCTTCTCTCCGACGGCTATGATCGTCGCACCCACTGGAACCATCCTCCGTTGCCGTCTCTTCGACGAGCACGGTCTCCCGATCATGCAGGTCTACGTGCAGTGGGTCGGGCAGTTCGACAACCTTGAAACCGAAGATGAGGACGAAGATGAAACTGGACTCTCTGATCACGAAGACGGCTGAGACCCGATGGCTTGGTCCGTCGGCCTCGGCGCAGATCCGCAACGCCCGCCGATGCTGCATGATTCTCGGGAACCCCGAGGCGCACGAGGTGACCTACAGTCATCTCGTGCAAGTGCAGAAGGCCCTCGAAGGTGCCGCCGTGTCCGGACCGACGATCAACCGCCACCTCGCGGCGCTCATGACGGCCCTTCGCGAAGGGGCCCGGCTCGGTGTCGCCACCGTGCCCCCGTCGCCCCGGCGTCGCAAGGAACGATGCCGGGAGCGGGTTCTCTCCGAGGATGAGGTCTCGGCCATCACGTCCAACATGCCGTCGGACCTCGCCCGGTTCGTGTGGTTCCTCTTCGACACTGGCATGCGAGTGTCCGAGGCGGCGGCCCTGCGGGCCTCAGACGTCCGCGATGGCGTCGCCTATGTGAAGACCCTCAAGGGCGGCGCCAATCGATCTGTGCCCCTCACGAAGCGGGCGATGGCCGCTTGGCAAACCGGGTTCCCCGACGTGACGCAGGACCGCCTGAACTCGTCTTGGAACCGTGCCAAGAAGCAGACCGCGATGGCTTCGGACCGCGACGTCGTGCCGCACGCCCTCAGGCACTCGGCAGCGTCTCGCCTCGTCTCTGCGGGCATGGACATTTTCGTGGTCAAGGAGTTCCTCGGCCACAAGGACCTCAAGACCACGACACGCTACACGCACCTGTCGCCTCGTCGGCTTCGCGCCGCAGCCGACATCTTGGAGACCGATCGATGATGGCCGTGGTCTGCGTTTTCGACGGCACGCTTCTGCACGAGAAGCGGGTCGTCGAGGTGGCCGACGAATCGGTCGCCGACGAACAGGTCGTCAAGGCCCTGCTCGCATCGAAACTCGAGAACCCCAACGCCGTGGTGGCCTTCCCGCACGGCACCGTGACATACAGGACCTCCCATGTCTGAGCCGATCACCACGACGTCGCCGTGCGACACGCCCGGCTGCCCGAATCCGAGACCGAGGACCCGACGCCATCGGTTCTGCTCGCAGTGCGTCCGCAAGTCGTCGGACAAGGGCCCCAAGGGCCGGGGCCCGAAGGACCCGGCAATGTGGGACCGCGACATGATCGAGTTCCGACCCTTCGAGGCGGCGGGTCTGTACGAACAGTTCACCCCCGAGCAGAAGAAGATCGTCGACGAGGTCGTGGCCCGGCGCACCAGCGAGATCGACGTCGAATTCTCCGCCTACCTCGACGGCTTGACACCGTGGGAGCGTCGCCGCTGCGGCTTCGCGACGCCCGACGGCCCCGACGATGAAAGGACCTACCGTGCCTTCACCGATTGATTGGATCGCACGTGCCAAGGCCTCAGGGAACTTCAGGTCCACGTTGCCGGGCTGGGTCTTGTCCGTGGCAACCTTCGAGGAATTCGAGGCCGCCGTGTCGCGCTGGCTCGAGTCGTCGGCTGACCGCCGATTCGACGTCGACGGCAGCGTCGCGGTGCCCGTCGTCGGCGCCCTCCCGATCAGGCTCACGTGCGGCATCGCGCAGAAGATCGTCATTGACGCAATCTTCGAAAACGTGCGGTGGTCCGTGGTGGCTCGAAGGATCGGGCGTGCCGTTGCCTTCGAAGCCTTGGCTCGATCGCTCCCGAGGAGCGACGGCTACGTAGTCGCCAAGGCGACCGAGATGGGGAAGTCGCCGACCTTGGCGCTGCGGCGCATGAACCTCGACGTCGACATCGACCCAAAGATCGCGGCCATTGCTGGCATCGTGCTCCTCGAACTGTTCGCGTCTTCGACTGGCATGATCGCGAAGTCGAAGACCTATCGCCACCGCCAGTGGGACATCCGACTTCAGCCGACCGATGCGGCCCGGCAGTGGTGCGACGAGACCATCAAAAGAGGCGTCCGCCCGATGCTCGTGCCCGAGGTCGACGTCGAGCCTTGGACGTCACGTTTCGACGGCGGCAGCCCGCTTGACGACCGTGGGATCATCCGTGCGCCCGGCACCGATGACGTCACTGTCCCGGTCATCGAGGCCGCCAACGCCGCGCAGCGCGTCAGGTGGCGAGTCGACCGCGACGTCGTACTCGAACTCATGAAGACGACCCACGATGCCCGGCACTGCATGCTGGCGGCGCAAGCGCTGACGGCACCCGACACCTTCTGCTTCGGCTATTCCTACGACTTCCGTGGGCGCATGTACCCGCAGGCATCGGGCCTGTCGCCGCACGGCGATTCCTTCTGCAAGGCCGTCCTCAAGTTCCCGCCGCAGGCGATGACCCCCGAGGGACGTGCTGAGTTCGAAAGCCTTCGGCACCTGAAGATGTCGAAGGAGGAGCAGGTTTCATACGACCTCGACGCCGGGCACCGTGGTGACGCCACTGGTCACCTCGTGCGCCTCGACGGAAGGGCCAACGGTTTGCAGATCATCGGGCTCTTGACTCGAGACTCGAAACTGTGCACTGAAACAGGCGTTGACGGAAGTCGACGTGACATCTACCAGACCGTCGCCAACATGATGAACCAGCGAATCGAAGAAGAGGTCTCGCACGTTCGCGGCGACATGGCGGCGCACACCCTCATGCGGTTGAACGGTCCCGTCGATCGGGCCCTTGCGAAAAAGTTGACAATGGTGATCCCCTACGGTGTCACCGATTTCGGTCTGCGTCAGATCCTCGAAGAACACCTACGCCCCTTGGCCGCGAAGGCACGGTTCCCGATGAAGGGACTTCGGCACCCGATGCGGTTCTTCATCGAGGCCTTCAGAGCGTCTCTCGTCGCAATCGCGCCGAAGGCACTGGAGTTGATTGACGTCGTGAAGTCGACCTCTATAATTCGTGACCTCACTTGGACAACTCCTGACGGGTTCTCAGTCGTGCACAAGTACAACAAAACAAAAGTTCACCAAGCGCGTACACGCTGCAACGGCAGGGTGATCACGAGCATCTACGGTGTCGAGACCCCCGAGGTCGACATCCGCGCAACGATCGGCGCCTTGGTCCCGAACCTCGTGCACAGTTTCGACGGTGCCGTCGCCCGGTCCGTGTTGCGCTCGGCCCCGTTCCCCGTCTCCGTGGTCCACGACTCCTTTGCGTGCCACCCGAACAACGCGATGGCGCTTCGAGCCGTCATTCGACAATCGGTGATCAAGACCTTCGAGGCCGATCACCTCAACGCATTCCTCGCCGCACTCAATCGTCCGAGCATGTCGCTCGGTGAGTTCGATCCGAGGGAAACCTCTCTTTGGATGTATTCGAAATGAAGAGCAAAAGTGACAAGAAGGACACGATCCGTGGTACGACTCCGGTGGGCTTGGCCGTGTGGCCGAAACTGGATCGCCCGGACACGAAGTTCGACGCCGACGGCGTCTTCTCGACTGGCCTGCGTTTGTCCGCGAAGGACGCCGCGCCGCTCATGAAGGCCATCGATAAGATGATGGACGACATGACGGCCTCGGTGGCCAGCGAACAGCGTGGCCGTGCGCCGAAGCGCGGCGACCCGCCGTACCGTCCGTTCCGCGAGGAGGACGGCACCGAGTCGGGCGACATCATCTTCAATTTCAAGATGAAGGCGGTCTCGCGCTACAAGGATCGCGTCGACAACCGTGTGCCCGCCATCTTCGACGGCTCGGGCAAGCCGCTGGCACTGAACGGGCCGATGGGCGGTGGCTCGAAGATTCGCGTCGCGTACTCCGCGAGTCCGTACTTCGTGCCCGCGATCGGCGTCGGCGTCTCGCTGCGCCTCGAAGCGGTGCAAGTCGTCGATCTCGTGAAGCGCTTCGACCGCAACGACCCTGCGACCTACGGCTTCGAGGTCGTCGATCAGCAGGCGGGCGACGACACCTTCGGTGCCCCGGCGAACGACGAGGTTGACTTCTGATGAACAGCCGCAGGAAAGGGAAAGTCGGCGAGCGCGAAGCGGCCAAGGCTGTGAAAGAACACCTTGGGTGGGAGGCGTTCCGATCTGCTCAGGCCTGCGGCAAGCACGCTGCGGACCTGCTCGGTGTCCCGGAAGGAGTGCACGTCGAAGTGAAGTTCGTCGCCCGCCTCGGGGTGACGAAGTTCATGGAACAGGCGCTCCGCGACCGGAAGCCCGAGCAGGTCCCTGTCGTGGTGATGCGTGAAAACCACGGCGAGTGGCTCGCTATGGTGCAACTCAAGGACCTGAAGATTCTTTCCGAAATCATTACTGAACGGACCAAACATGAGTGAATCGAAATTCGTGCGGCACGTACCGTGCGAAAAGTGTGGGTCGTCGGACAACGCAGCCCTCTACGACGACGGCCATACCTTCTGCTTCGGCTGCGAGCACCACGTCAACGCCGCGACCGACGACCTTCAACCGATCGTCGTGGAGTCCAAGTCGGTGTCCCTCATCGAGGGCACCGCTGGGTCCCTGTCGGCCCGTGGGATCAGTCAGCAGACTTGCGAGAAGTACGGCTACCTCAAGGCCATGATCGGCGGCAAGCCCGTGCAACTGGCCTGCTACGCCGACGCCTCCGGCCACATCGTGGCGCAGAAGGCCCGCTTCGCCGACAAGACCTTCACATGGGTCGGAGCCCCGAAGGAAGTCGTCCTGTTCGGGCAGCACCTTTGGTCGAGCGGGGGCAAGATGGTCGTCGTCACCGAGGGTGAAATCGACGCCTTGTCCGTGGCGCAGATGCACGAGTGCCGATGGCCCGTCGTCTCCGTCCCAAACGGCGCCGCAGGTGCCGCGAAGGCCCTGAAGAAGTCGCTCGAGTGGCTCGAAGGTTTCGAGCGCGTCGTCCTCATGTTCGACATGGACGATGCGGGCAAGAAGGCGGCGCTCGAGTGCGCCGAGATCTTCACGCCCGGCAAGTGCGCCATCGCGAACCTGCCGATGAAGGACGCGAACGAACTGCTCAAGGCCGGGCGTGGCGCCGAGATCATCTCGTCGATGTGGAACGCGAAGATCTACCGACCGGACGGCATTCTCGGCGGCGATGAGGTCAAGGAGATGCTCATCTCTCGGCGCAAGGCTTTCACGCTCGGGACCTACCCGCACGCAGGGCTCCAGTCGATGACTCGTGGGATCCGCAGTCGCGAGATCGTCACCATTTGCGCGGGCAGCGGAATCGGGAAAACAGAGTTCACACGGTTTGTTGCCTATAGTCTCAATCGTCAAGGGCTCAAGTGCGGCTACATCGCCCTCGAAGAGTCGGTCGATAGGACGGCCCTCGGCCTCGTGTCGCTCCACCTTGGGCAGCGCCTGCACCTGATGGAGCAGCCGGAAAAGTGGCCGGGCTTCGACGAAGCGTGGTCGGACGTGATCACCGAGAAGGTCTTCTTCTACGACCACTTCGGATCCCTCGACGGCGACAACCTGCTGAACAAGATCAGGTACCTTCGCACGAGCATCGGCGTCGACTTCGTCGTCCTCGATCACCTGTCGATCGTTGTCTCCGGCCTCGATGACGGCGACGAGCGGAAGACCATCGACAAGGTCATGACGCAACTCCGAAGCCTCTCCGAGGACACGGGCGTCGCGGTCATGCTCGTCAGCCACCTGAAACGCCCGGACGGCAAGGCTCACGAAGAGGGCGCGAACACCAGCCTCGCGCAACTTCGCGGCAGCGCTGCCATCGGGCAACTTTCCGACATCGTGATTGGTCTGGAACGGAACCAGCAAGACGACGAGACCAAGAACATCACGACGGTCCGCATCCTCAAGAACAGGTGGACTGGCGAAACAGGCATCGCCGGGCACATGTCCTTCGATCGGATCACAGGCACCATGCAAGAAGAGACGATTGCTCCGCCTTCCGACTTCTCAGAAGACTGAGTAAAACAACTCAACGTATTGAGTAAATCATGGACGCCAATTCAATTCAGATCTTCCACGTTCCGCTTGCACTGACCGAGAAGCCTCAAATCGTCATCTCGGTCGGCAACTTCACCGAGGGGTGGCAGACCGCCACCATCAATCTGAAGGAGGCTCGGAACGTGGTGGATCGGCTCAACAAGTTGATCGAACTTTTGGACGGCAAAGAAGGCTTTCACAACGGAGGATACATCAGTGGCTTTGAGTGACATCATCGTGCGGCGAGTGTGCGACGAAGCGGGAATCGATCTTGACGATCAAGTTTCCATCATCGAGCACCTTGCAAAGCGTGTCCGCTACCTCGAAGCGATCGCGTCTCATGCGGTCGCGTTCTCGGAACTTCATTCGAGCGGGTTCGACGATCCGGCGTTCAAGAAGATGACCGCCGAGGATTGGAAAAAGAGCGATCTGCACTGGCTCGCACTTCTCCGCATGGTCGACCGTGCGAAGAAGGAGATGCCCGTCGTCGTCTCGAAGCCCTTGGTCTACCGCATGTCGGAGATGCACTTTGAAGGCACATGAGTATTGCGTCCTCGACATCGAGACCGACGGCCTTTTCGCAACCGGGTCGAAGATCCACTGCGTCGCTGTCAAGAGCAACGTCGAGGGTCGGGTCATCGGTCTTGCGGAGCACTCCAAGGCCCTCGCCAAGGAGTTCTCCGCAGAGAACCCGGACGTCAAGGTCATGACGATCGCCGAGGCTTTCCGCTTCGCGTTCAGCCACAACCAAGTCGTCGGCCACAACCTGATCGCCTTCGACATCCCGTGGCTTGAGCGCTACCTCGGACTGAAGTGCGACACCTCAAAGGTGTTCGACACCTTGATCGCGGCCCGGCTCACGGAGCCCGACGTCCTTCAGGTCGACATCAACCGCAGGGTCCCGGCGATGCCGTCGGAACTCTACGGGTCCCACAGCCTGAAGTCGTGGGGCTACCGGATCGGCGTCAAGAAGGACGCCTTCGGTGACGACCGCGAGGACTGGACCACGTGCACGGTTCCGATGTTGAACTACTGCATGCAGGACCTTGAAGTGACCGAGGCCCTTTTCAAGTTCCTCGCCAACGTCCCATCAAGCGCCATGCGACTCGAGCAAGAGTTCGCCGTCGAGGTCACGAAGATGACCAACAACGGGTTCTCCTTCGACGTCGTCGGTGCCGCGACGCTCTACGGGAAACTGAGCATGCGCCGAGAGGAACTGAAGACGGAACTCGAACTGGCCTTCCCGGCATCGGAAGTCAAGATGAAGCGGAAGGTCAAGAGCGTGCCGTTTAACCCGGCAAGCAGGACCCAGATCGCGGCACGTCTCATCGAGAAGTACAACTGGCAACCGAAGGAGTTCACCGACGGTGGGTCGGTCAAGATCGACGAGACCGTGCTTTCGAAACTCCCGTGGCCTGAGGCGCAGAAGTTGTCGGAGTTCTTCCTGATTCAAAAGCGGATCGGGCAACTTGCCGAGGGTGACAAGGCTTGGATGAAACTCGTCAAGGCCGACTCGAGAATTCACGGCGAAATCATCACGATCGGCGCGGTCACCGGGAGGTGCTCGCACCAGAACCCGAACATGGCTCAGGTGCCGAAGCAGAAGGAATACCGATCGCTCTTTCGCGTCCCGGAGGGGAAGACCCTCGTCGGAATCGATTGCAGCGGTCTGCAACTTCGATGCCTCGCGCACTACATGGCCCTGTACGACAGCGGCGACTACGTCAAGGTCATCACAAGCGGTGACATCCACACGGAGAATCAAAAGGCCGCCGGACTGCCGACTCGAGACTCGGCGAAGACCTTTATCTACGCCCTTCTATTCGGTGCCGGGGACGAGCGGCTCGGCGAGATCCTCGGCGGTGGTGCCGTTGAGGGGCGTAAACTTCGCGACAAGTTCATGAAGGGCCTCCCGGCATTCAAGCGCCTGTCCGACTCGATCCAAGGCGTTGTGAAGGGCCGTGGGGACCTGCGCGGCTTGGACTCTCGAAGGCTGCCGATCCGCTCGAAGCACGCCGCTTTGAACACCTTGCTCATGGCTGCCGAGGCAATCATTGTCAAGACCTTCACAGTGCACCTTATGCGGCACATCGGATCGATGGGTCGACTGGTGGCCCACGTGCACGATGAACTTCAA
>Ga0075470_10000588_pt1 | contig 11660 bp, 5 predicted proteins | sample DEB19_08_DNA_4_FD_71482 | JGI IMG/M metagenome (GOLD analysis project Ga0075470, IMG submission 71482) | Aqueous microbial communities from the Delaware River and Bay under freshwater to marine salinity gradient to study organic matter... | ecosystem: Environmental > Aquatic > Marine > Coastal ... | reverse complement strand
AATAAACGATGTAATTCACAATGTGTGATGACTAAGTTTAGAAATGTGATGTATGTCCTTGTAGCTCAGTGGATAGAGCAACCGCCTCCTAAGCGGTAGGTCGCCGGTTCAACTCCGGCCGAGGACACCAGTATTAATCAATACTTTCGCGCAATTTTTTTCTAATTGCGACCTACCGCTAATGGTCTTTCCCAAAGACTTTCCCAAAGACTCAGAAATTCGTGTGCAGAATTTTCACATCTACGCACTATCTCTCCCCACTCCCATCACTACCCGTTACTACCCCCACCACTACTAACAAAATTAATTGTTCCTGACCACTCTCTATATCTTGCTGGTAGAGAGTGGTCAGGAACAGAGATAGTAATTTTAAGCGCAAGATTGAAGTATTTAGTTACCCGCAGGCGGGGGTAGTAACGGGCTATTTTTTTGCTTTGCAATAAGCCAAATAATTATTATTAATTAAAAGGCGACTTAAACTAAATTCTCATTCATTCGAGTCAAAAGTACTTTTCCGGCGGCCATGACTCGTGGTGACATCACAATTCATGGTGCGCGACCTGAACATCTTGAATTACCTCTTGAAAAATTAAAATCCGCAGGTGCGATCATCACCTCGACCGCCGATGGAATTCGCGTGAAGATGGATGTGCGTCCGCAAGCCATTGATGTTGCGACACTTCCCTACCCAGGTTTTCCTACCGATTTGCTTCCAATGGTTATCGCCCTCAATGCAATCGCAGATGGTCACTCTTTAGTTACTGAAAATGTCTTTGAATCACGTTTCATGTTCGTGAATGAACTCAGCCGTTTAGGCGCACAAGTGAGCGTGGATGGCCATCATGCATCGATTGCTGGCGTACAAGAGCTATCTGGCGCACCCGTTGAAGCTCACGATATCCGTGCAGGTGCGGGCCTGATTCTTGCTGCATTAGTTGCCGAAGGTGAAACGACTGTAGATCAGGCTTTCCACGTGGATCGCGGGTATCCAAACTTTGCCGAGCAGTTACAAAGCCTCGGCGCTCAAGTCACTCGAGAGTAAATGCAATCAGGATTACGCAATCCATCCTGCAATATCAACGCCCTTCACAACCAAAACCATCAAGATAAACACAATTACTCCGCCAACGCGATAGATCATTCGACCCTTTTCAGTAGTTTTCCAATCACGCTCTGGTGCATCGGTAATCGCATCCAAGTAATGAAGGAAGAAGCCTGGCAGGGCCATAACCACAAAGCTCCACTTCAAAAAGGCCTCAGGTGATGAAAAAGCCCCTTCAATCAAGTTGGAGGCAAGTGCCATGACAAAGATCATGACCACGGTCTTTAATACACCCTTGGGTAGATACAGCTTTTTCTTAGGCAGATTATCTTCAAGACTTAGCGATGTGATCTGCGGAATCGCAAATAAGAGAGTTCCCAAAACTAAGTTCAGAGTTGAACCAACAAAGGGTGCGGCCATAATGAAGAAAACAAAGATTTTAAGGACAAGTGAGCGAACCTTCTGAGCCTGCGATGGCTTTCGAATCTCAACATGGAGCGCACGAAGTCGCATTGGATACTGTTCGACTGCAATGTCTTCCAATGCAACACGGATTAACAACAAGCCAGCGGCAATTAGAGCAAGCTCGGTTCCATAGTCAGTAATCGGTAGTTCTAGCCGTGCTAAACCATTCATGGCGGCAACCATCTTTGTAATTACCCAGAACGTCAACAAAGTGCCTAATGCATAATCTGTGATGCGCTCCCACAAATCATCTTGGTTCCGTACCAAACGACGGAAAGGCCTGAAGGCACTTGCAAGTAAAGCTGGTGCGAAGAATAAAACCATCACGCCGATAGTCGTTAGAAATTCCGGACGATTAGTGATGTTTCCTGTTACAAGAGCAGCTAAAAAGAACACAAACCCTGCAATAAATCCTGCGAAGGCATCAAAGATAGCAACGGCCATAATTAAAGCGACGATGCCCCAGGCTGGAGGTAATGCCTGCCCCCCAGTGTTTACCGCAGCAATGATTCCAAGCAGCAATCCAATTGGCATCAATAAGGCAGCCCACGATCCAATCATGGCGCGGACTGTGTTGCCATCCTGAATCGTGCGAGTCAACAATGGTGAAAAGCGATTAAAGCGATGCGCAAAAGATACAAAAACAAAATCACTTTCATCAGTAAAGCGATTGTCCCAAGTGCTAGATAGGTCTCCCTTGCCTGGTTCGTTCTTTAATAACTTCAACGCACCCGATGAAACTGATTGCAGTGACTCTTGTTCTTGCTCCTCATCGCTTTGCTTCTCATTGCGCTTGATAGAAGTTAGGGCAGCTAATGCCGCGAAGCCAGCCAAATGCAAGCCTTTTGTAGTCTCTGGATCACTCAATGGGTCATATGGCTGCAAGCCGACTTTAATTGCTTTGACTGGTTCCGGATCAATAGGTGCGGGTTCATCATCCAAATTCAAATTGGGGCACTTGTTGTCCCACTGAACAACACCATTTTCATCTTTACAGAATTCAATCTCTTTTTCAGCGACAGTTCCGTTATCGTCGTAAACCTCGATGGTGATCGAGTGAAATCCCGGCGGAACTTCATCTGGGATCTCAATATCAAGATCTTCTGCCTCTGATTGAGTCAATCGATCAATAACAACTTTCTTTTCAACTGCATCTGCTGGAAGAACCGAGAAGTTTAGAAAAATAAGTGCAAGCAAAAGCAACTTTTTCATCATGGCTTTGGCTTCACATTTACTGTTACTTTGACTTTTTGACCAGGCTTGAGGCCACTAACAGTTGCAGTAGTCGAATTCTTTTTTGTTCCGTTTTTAACGGATGCGGAAATAGTGGCCTTCGAAGGCACCTTTGCGGCTGCTGCTCTTGCTGCCGTAGCAACCTTTGCCGCTACAGATGCCGCAGCCACCGCCTTGGCTGCTTCTGCGGTTTTTGTAGCTGACTCAGCCTTTACCGCCACAGCCTCTGCCGCTTGAGTCTGCGCCTCCTTAGATGCAGATTCTGCGGTTTGTACAGCTGTAGTTTGGGCAGCAACTGCTGCATCGGCCTTAGTAGATGCTGCTTCAACCGTCTTCTGCACCTCTTCTACCTTTGCGGCAACTTCTTCAATCTTCTTTTGAATTTCTGCGCGTGCCGTTTCATCAGTAGCCTTCACAGCTTGTTCAGCAAGTGCTGCCTTATCTGCCAAGACCTTTGCAAGATCCTGCGCAGCTTTTGCGGACGCATCAACGGCTGCAACCTTCTCAGCTGCCGCCTTTGCAGCTGCATCTGCGGCTACCTTTGCTAGCGCGGCCGCATCAGCTGCTTGCTTCTGCTCTGTAGAAATTCGTGCTGCTGCATCCGCAGCGGCTTTCTGTGCTGCTGTCGCAACTGCTTTAGCGGCATCTGCTTTAGCGGCTGCTGCGGCTGCTGCTTCATTTGCTGCTGCTTTTGCTGCGGCGGCAATTGCATTTGCTTCAGCGGTTGCTTGAGCAGATGCCGTCTTTGAAGTCAGTGAGTTAATTGCAATATCCAATTGCTTGTTTGCATTCGCTTCCGCGGTCTTTGTCTTAGTTGCATTTTGTGCGGCAGTGGCAGCCGCCTTAACTGCGGCAGCAGCATCTGATGCTGCTTTATTTGCCGAAGCGGTTGCAGCCGCTTTCGCTGCAGCTGTGGTTGTTGAACTCTTCAGTGCAGCAGCTGCATCTGCCGCAGCTTTTGCTGCAGCCGCTTGTGCGTCTGATGCCGCCTTTGCTTGTGCTGCCGCGGTCTTGGCGGCCTCATCAGCCGCTGCTTTTGCAACCGCTGCAGCGGCGGCTTTATCAATCGCAGCTTTCGCCGCTGCAGCTGCATCTGCTGCATCTGCTGCAGCTTTAGTACTTGCTGTATAAGCTGCTGCATCTGACTTTTGTTTTGCGGCTGCTTCTGCTGCGGCCTTGTCAGCGGCAGCTTTCGCAGCTGCATCTGACTTTTGTTTTGCGGCTGCTTCTGCTGCGGCCTTGTCAGCGGCAGCTTTCGCAGCTGCATCTGCCGCAGCTTTTGCAGCCGCAGCATCACGAATTGCCTGACATGATGCATCACAACTTGGTGCCACAGGAGTCGGATCAAGCACAGGGGTACTTGGTATTGAAGGCGTACTAGGAGTTGGCGCTACTTGTACTGATTGGGTCGTGATTGAACCACTCGCATTTGAGGTGCTGGATGTTCCAATGGCATTTATTGCACTTACCGTAAAGGTATAAGTGGTTCCCGGGGTCAATCCTGTAACTGTGATCGGTGAGCTACTTCCATTTGCTGTTATCCCACCCGGACTTGCTGTAACGCTGTATCCAGTGATTGTAGATCCGCCAGTTGAGCTAGGTTCAGTGAAAGTGACGGTTGCAGTTGTTTGACCTGTAGCTGTTGCAATCCCAATAGTTGGGGCACCAGGCGCGGTCGGCAAAATTACCTGGGTTGAAAAGGTACCAGTTTCTGTATCGCCGTTAGCATCGGTTGCCGTAATTGTATAAGTCGCATTCAAAGCTGTTGATGTAGGAGTTCCACTTATAACGCCTGTTGATGTATTCAATGTCAACCCTGCCGGAAGGCTCGGTGAAACTGCATATGTGATTGGAGAAGTTCCACCCGAAAAGCTCACAGGAGAGAATGAAGTGACAGGGGAATCTTTATATACATTTGCAGGAACACTTCCACTGTTAGCACTCAACGCCGGGTTGACCGAAAGTGAGAATGTTGAAGTTACTGTCGAGGAGCTATCGGTAACGGTAACTGTATAGCTTGTGGAAACAATGGCAGTTGTAGGAGTGCCAGAGATTGCTCCTGTCGAACTGTTCAAACTTAAACCAGCCGGAAGCGCAGGTGAAATTGAGTAGCTCTTATTGCCTACTCCACCGGAGGCGGTGATTGGGGTAAAACTCGTTGCTGCAATGCCTGAAGTGAGCGAGGCAGCGCTAATTGCGGTTGATGTCGATAATGGAGCTATGACTAGTCCAGAAGAGTTGTCGACTCTAAATAGTGAACATCCGGGTGTCCCTGGAGAGTTGTTAAAGTAAAGCACACCAACTATTGAAACCTTTGTGTATGTACAAAGAAGGTAATAGTTGATGGGGTTTCCTATGAATGTCCCCATTCCAAAGGTGTCCAAATATTTTCTAGCGCCAGCCGTGTTTGCACTATTGTTTGTCAACACAGTCCAAGGTGAAGCAGTTTGCAACTCAAACTCTGACCAGTTTCCCGCTACGTTTCGCATTGCATAATTGATACTGCTCGGGACTAGCAAATCTGTTTCAGCAGGAACAGTATTAGTTACAGGATTATTTTCATCATATCCGGGTCTCCACACAAAGACGTTATAACCGCTATTGTTTGATAAATCCCAAACATCAGTTTCTACTTGCGGATTTGAGTTCCATCCCACGTTTAGATTTACTCCATTTTGGATGCTTGTAAATATTCCACTCACTGATGCCGGCAGCGGCGAATCTTGAAAGTAGATTGGATAAACAGGACGACTTGAATCCCCATCACTGATCCAAGGTGAGTATGTAGTATCTCCAGCTTTTTCCACGATGATGTAGCAAATTCCGGGTGTTGGCTTAGTCAGGAACCGCCCGCTAGAAATGTTGCAATCACTGCCACTTTCTGGATAGCTGAATCCTAGGTCTACGCCAAAGTTACTCTTGACAGACATACTGCTTCTCGCTAATCGAAAGGTAACTACGCCCGAACCACGTCCGCCAACCGTAGCTAAAGTTGCGGTTGCATTTACTCGCTGGAACTGGGCGGTAGCCAAAAGAACTTGCTTTTGGCTTGTACCCACAGCTAGCAACGTTAAGGCCAGAGATTCTCCTGAGTCTCCTATTGCATTAACAGCTCGTAGCTTAATTGTGTATGAAACGCCATTTATTAAGCCGGGAATGGTAACTGGGGAAGTTGAATCGGAAGGACTTAGTGCAATGTACTCTCCACCATCAATTGAATACTTGTAATTTGTTATCGCAGAACCACCATTTGACCCAGCTGTAAAGGAAATGTTTGAAGAGCAGGGGCTGCCGCAACTCAGCGAAGTTGGAGCAGATGGTGTTGTTGCAGGCGTGACCATTACGGATGTAGATGCCACTGAAGAACCAGCAGAATTGATCGCTTTCAGGAAAACGTAGTAAGTGGTTCCGTTTACTAAATTGAGCCCGTTGGCTACCGTCACCGGAGAAGATGTTTTCACAGGGTTTAAATCAACAAAAGTTAATCCGCTTGTGGAATTTGTACTGCCTATAGCATATGAATAATTTGTAATCGCAGCACCACCATTCGATGATGGAGCTGTAAAGGAGATCGTAGCTATTCGATCACCAGGAGTAGCAACCAGTGAAGTTGGAGCTGAGGGAGCAACTGCGGTTACCTGGTTAGTGGCATCCGATGTGGCCGTCACTGAACCTTCTGAATTATTTGCAGTACCTGTAACACGAAGGTATTTCGTAGCATCTGAATCGGTCAAAGTGTAGGTTGCAGAAGTCGCTCCGGATATGTCAGTACAAGTGTTGATATCCGTACTATTCGTACAAGCTCTCCACTGATAACTAACACTGGGAGTAGGAAAGCCGCCAAATGTTAAAGCTTGCGAGATGGTTTGGCGAACACTAGCGGTTCCCGAAGGTGGTGAGACACCTGTTGAAGTTGGCGCAGATGCATTCCAGACTGAAATCATGACATTCAAATTCTGTGCAGAGAGGTTTCCTGCAATGTCACTTACATAAATCAGATAATCCGACGGATTGTTGTTTGATAGACCCTCTGCACTTAAGAGAACATCTGTGTTGACGCTCGTAACCTGTACCTGGTTCCAATATTGATTTTGGCGATCCCTGATAGCTCTTGTTGATGTTGGGCTCTGATTTGCACGGTTCAGAAATGCCCAACCTAGTTCAGAACTGCGGAGGGTCGCACTTTGCGTTGTGGCAATTGTTTGCGCTGAGAATGTTGCAGTGGGAGCTACTGTGTCAACAGTTATAGATAACGCTGCCGATATGGCTGAATTACCTGAGGTATCAGTATCAACGACAACAATGCTCCACAATCCATCAGTTAACGTTCCTAGCGTGCAACTTCCTGATGAGATTGTGCAGGTAACATCACTTGACCCCGCTTTAGTTGCGCGAATAGACCCCGTTCCTGTAATTGATCCTGCATATGAAATTGTGGGAGTGTTGTCATTTGTGATGTTGTCTGAATTTGATTCTCCAGAGTCAGATGAAGTAGCTAGATCTGGTTCTGGTGTTGGTGTTGGAACAACAAGTTTATTAATCACAACATTTGTTAGAGCACTAGAAGCTGCAGACATGACACCGCTGGAAGTCTGAGAAGCGGTTACTGAATATGTTTCATTTGGCAGAGATGAAAATGTACATGATCCCGAAGTACTGGTTGCGGTAAAGGTACACGTAACAGGATTGCCTGATCCAGGCGTTGCGGTCATAGTAACCGTAGCGCCATTCAATAATCCTGTTCCGATGTTTATTGTCGGCGTATCATCGGCAGTATTGTTATCCGTCTCACTACTTCCAAGATCTGAAGCGCTAGCAAGATCTGGGGTTCCAGGAGCGCCGAATGGCGTAACGCTTACCGAATTAGAGGCAACGGAATCCCCCGCGCTATTTACCGCCTTTATCGTTACTGAATATGTAGTTCCATTTGTTAAACCTGAAATTGTAAAAGGCGATGTTGTTGATGATGGATTAAGTGCTGTATAGGTACTTCCATTGGTTGAATACTTGTAGTTTGTAATTGCTGCGCCACCGTCAAATCCTGGTGCGGAAAAACTGACAGCTGCGGCGCCGCTTGAAGGGGTAATTGAAGAAATTGTAGGCGCACCCGCTGCGGAAGCAGACTTGAAGATAAGATTATCTATTCCTTGACCATCATTATTGTTTAAGAAAACTATTTTAATAATTGAGCCACCTGTCACATCAAATCGATAGTCCAAGCTGCTTGACTCAACTGGATCAAGCACTTGATCTACATATTCGGAAGCGGAGTAATACATTCTGAGCGTCTGACTTTTTCCTCCACTTCCAACACTGACGCCGGTGAATCCAAACCCTGTGGCTGGGCTGCTGAAAGTAAAGGTTTCTTCGCAATTGTCATTGGTTGCAATCCAAGGCTTGGTAGCCCTTCCAAAAGGATTGTTGTACCAACTTTGTACATCTTCACAATTACCTGCCGAAATATTCGGAGAGAATGATGCTGAATATCCAGTTCTCGAGACACTCGCACTATGGCTATATCCGGTAAAGTCATCGAGCGTCCAGCCCGCAGGAGTTGATTGGTTCAGCGTTGAACTTGAGCTATATGAAAATGATGGGGCAGCAAAAGCTTCTGGGGCCAAACTGAAAGCAGAGATGGAGAGTGTCGCTAAAAGCCCGAGAATCCAGCGATTAACATTCCGCACCCCGCCCTGCACAATGATTCCTGATCCGTTAGGAGACATGGCTGAAAAATACTTTTGTGGCCCGGTGACAGAGTGCTCAGATAGCGGGTTCGGGGTGGGATCCCCCCAAAAATCACCTCTGAGTGGGTGATTTTCTTGCCATGGATTCAAAAAACAGTTGAAAATAACCCCATGGCTTCACAGATGCTCCTTCGTCGCCGCCTTATAAATTTCATGGACTCCGCTCGTGGAAATCCCATCTACCTATTTGGGCCAACTGGATTTGGAAAATCTACCTTGGCCAGACAGTGGGCAGAACTAAATGAAGTGCCCACAATTTGGTTTGAAGGATTCACCTCTCCTGAGCACACAGAAATTATCTCGGCAGTGATGAAGGCAATTTGCGATGAAATCCCAACTTTGTACAAAACCCTCAGGCCATTTATTGATGCGGATGAGCTGACACAACAGGATTTAGATAACCTGATCAAGAGCTTAAATAAAGAAAAAAAGAAGTTTGCTCTGATTGTTGAGAATGCCGAGGTGATAAGGAATTCACATAAACAAATTTGGACTCACTTGGTAAGTCAATTACCTTCACACATTCAATTGATACTTGTAACAGAGACGGCACCTTCCGCATCATTCTATAAAGCGGTCGGTTCTCGCCCAGTCGTAGCAATATCAACTTCAGAGCTTGCATTTACCACTGAAGAGATTGAACAGTTGTCTAGGCAATTAGAAATGAACATTGATCAAAAAATAACCGACAGTATCTTGGAGATAACCCGGGGCTGGCCACTAGGAGTTCACATAGCTTTGTCTCAAGCTAAGGTTTCTGAAGATGCAATGGCAGTCACAACAATCCAACAACTTAGTGTGGGAAATCAATTGCATTTATCAGCTCAGAGGATTCTTTCGACGCTAGAAGAATCAGAGATCGAGTTACTTTATCGTCTTTGCTTCCTTGATGAAATAGATTCAAAAGCTGCTTTTACACTGACTCAAGAGAGCAATATCGTCTCGGTGCTAACTCGTTTGACCCAGGAAACAATGGTTATCGAGCAGCTTGCATTCGATCCTCTAGTATTTGCTATTCATCCTCTCTTGAAGCTCGTCCTTCGAAATGAACTTATAGCATCTGAAAGATCAAGTTCGATCCTTGAAAGTACTTGCACCCTATTTATTGAACAAAATCGAATAAAGGATCTGGCTCGCGTTCTCAATAATGTTGGAGGCAATTCCGAACATGCAGCCCTTTTGCAAACGTCTGGAATGCGAAGGGCTCTTAGTGTGAACTTAATGAAATCTCTTCTTGATTCCTCTGTTGAAGAGATTGATGGATGGATCAAATTGGGTCAGATAAACACTTCCTTCCTACCGCTTTCTTTGAGCACTCTAGAATTTCTTCACCTCCTGCTTATAGGGCAATTTGGCCAACTAAAAACACTTCTCGCAGGAATGCCAGAACATGAAGAATCTGCAGCGCTCAAATCAATCTTTGCCTACACTGAGGGACGGTTAAACGATTGTTTTCGCCTTGCATTAGAAACAATCAAGGCGCAAAGAGACAAGAAAACTGAAATGAATATTCCATCAATTTTTGCATTGAGGCTAGCCCTCATCGGTAGTGTAATCCAAGATGACGATTACAAGGTTTCCTTAATTTCGGAAATCACGAATGATTCATGGTTTAAAAACTCGCTCCAGAATAATAATAAATTAATTTTAGGCATGCGTTCAATTATTGCCGCCCAACAGGGACGATTGATTGAGGCGCGAAATGCCATGCTTGCAAATGAAGTTGAATTTAAACAAAGTCACACACAGTTTTTCTACCCATTTGACTCTCACTTAGCAAATGTAATGGTGGTTGCAGAGTCAGGCGATCATCATAAGGGGCTTGAATTCTTGGAGATCATGCGTTCTCATGCGCGAGACTCAAAGAATTATTCAATAGAAGTTTCGGTTTTGGGCCGAATGGCCTATTTGCAGGTTTTACTTGGAAATGACTTGGAGGCGCTTGCTTTGGTTGCGCAGGCTCGTGAATTAGTAGTAACCAATGGCCTCTCTCCAGAGTTAAATGATGTGATCGATATCTGGGAGGTACGTGTCCAATACTGGCTCGTCGACCATAAACGCGTGCAAGAACTTTTCTCTCGATCAAATACCTCTTATTTGATGAGAGCGTTTAAGGCCGGAATTCTCATTAATTCGAAGACCCCCAAGAAAGCTCTGGAGATTATTGAAACCTTTGATCTGCACATACCTAGACAATTACTGACTTACCACTTGTTCCGTGCTCACATTTTTTCCGATTCAAGTTCAGCGCAATTGCGGGAAGTCAGCAAGGCAGTTGAAATAGGCTCAAGGCATGGATATTTCAATCACTTTTTAACCCAAAGGTCAGATGTTATTCAGCAGTACATTTCTTTAGTCTCGCAATCCCCTACAACTTTTAACGAGAGGCTAGCAAGAGCTGCAGGTGTGAGGCTTGATGAAATGATGGTCGGAGGTCAGACACAAGCACTGACTAGAAGAGAAGCAGAAATTTTGCGCCACTTAGCAACTGGCCTATCCATTGCACAAATAGCCCTCGATTTGAGAATCTCAAAAAATACTATGAAAACTCATTTGAAAAACATATATAGGAAACTTGAAGTTTCTGGACGTTTAGAGGCGGTAGAAAAAGGAAAGAAACTCTTTAAAGTTTAATTCTACTTAACGGACTCCGTCAGAATTGATACTCGGTTGTTTGCAACTGATAGAAAACCACCAAAGAGTCGCTACATCCACGAACGATATGAGCCACGCGATCTCCGAACTTTTCGGCTATCTCAACAAGTCTTGGTTCACCACCACAATCTTCGGCAACATCATGAAGCAATCCAGCAATTGCCTGATCCTCATCACCGCCTACCTTGATAACTAATGCAGCAACTCCGAAAGGGTGTGACTTATGGGAATTCCCATAAGTCTTGTAATTTCCTGAAAACTGAAATAGTTTTGAGCGTGTGAGGCGGAAATTTCCCATAACTTTCCCAAACACAATTCAACACTTAAAATAACTAAATAGCATTAAATTAAGCGTCAGTAAATGCAAATTACGTTTATGAAAGGTAAATAATGAATGCAATCAACCGCCTCCTAAGCGGTAGGTCGCCGGTTCAACTCCGGCCAAGGACACAATTAATTTAATTAAAAACTACGGTGCGATTGCCGACGATAAAAATTCGATCTTCTGCAAATAGTCGTAC
>Ga0075470_10000583_pt1 | contig 11698 bp, 18 predicted proteins | sample DEB19_08_DNA_4_FD_71482 | JGI IMG/M metagenome (GOLD analysis project Ga0075470, IMG submission 71482) | Aqueous microbial communities from the Delaware River and Bay under freshwater to marine salinity gradient to study organic matter... | ecosystem: Environmental > Aquatic > Marine > Coastal ... | reverse complement strand
AAAATAGCAAATAAAAAAGTAGCTATAATGAATGTTATTGTTGAACCTAGTACTTCTATTGCTCAAAGAAATGGTGCATATATTTCTCATATTTTCCAGGCTTCCGATTTCAAAAATATTAGCGTTACAAATTCTGGAAAAAAATTAAAATTTCAGTTAACAGCAGATGATTTAGTTCCTGGTGATGATTTTACTTTGGCATATAGTACAAGTAATTATCAGGGGGAAACAAGATTATCTTTAATAGATATGGGAGCCGTTCAGAGGATTGATTTATTATGACAAGTAAAAATTTCGAATCAGTTATGTGGACAAATCGTGATACGGTAAGTTCTAATAAATTATCTAAAGTTCAAAAAAATAGTGATAATATTTATGATTATCGTTATTTAAATCCTAGAGGAATATTAAAAAAATATCAAAAAACTGATAATGCTAACTTTGCAGTAACATCAGGTATGGGAACTACTCCACAAACAATTTATACTTTTACAAATGTTTCTATTGAGGCAAATAGATATATTGGATTTGGTCTTTATTGTCCGTATATTCAGCAGACTTCTACGACTACCACTAATATTCCTTGGCCTGTAATTTTTATTAAGGTTGATACGACAGAAAATTTAGCAAGTTGTCGTAGTTATGCTATAGATGAAAACTTTGATACTAGTAGTTCTGTAGCTTATTTGGATGGTTTAGCAATTAACTATTATTATATGACAGATACTTTAAGTAAAGGAACTTATAACTTTTCTTTTATGGTAAAAAATAATAATACGGTCGGTCAATTTGATTTGGCGTCTAGAACTTATGCTCCTTTAACATTATGGATTGAAGATATTGGAGGTATTAGAGCATATGTCTAGCTTTAATTCTATTCGTTGGTCACCTAATACTGATTTATCTAAAACAAATATGCAACAAATATTTGATAATGATCAAAAATTATATGATGATTTAACTAAATATAATTCTGGATTTAGTTTCGCTGAAATAGAAGTTACTACTCAGTATAGTTTAACTGCTTCAAAAAGTAATTTGTTAGATGCAACAACTAGAAAATTATTCTATGAAACAACAGGTTCTAATGTTTCTTTAAAATTGCCTGGAACTAATCAAGTAAGTAATGGAACTAGTTGGGTAATGTTTGGATGTAGGGTTACTTTTAAAGATAATGGAACAACAGATTTAATTAGAAAAAGACCTATAGGTATTTTTTTTGCTACTCCTGATGATGATAATGAGAATCGTCCTCCTAAGCAATTATATGCAATGTTTAATAATTATGCTTCAGCCAGTAATACTAATATGTATAGTGTATGTTCTGGTAAAATGATTACTTCTTATACTAATACTGATACTAATGCTTTAATTGTAGATTTTGATATTTATGTTTTTTCTACGGCTAGTGGTGAATGCCAAATTTTAACAACTGATAATTATAAAGCACAATTTTGGGCTATGAGAGTTGAATAGCATGGCTTTGGCTTCGCGTCGTAAAGATATTAAGTGGGGTAAAACATCTTTTGATGGTGAAGCTAATCCTAATTTTAATGGCGGTCAGTATGTTGATAAGAGAGGTTATTTAAGAGTTTTAATGCCTGAGCATCCGCATCAAAATCATGGTTATGTTTATATGCATCGTTTGGTCATGGAGGGAATGATTAATCGTTATGTTGAGCCATGGGAGGCTATTCATCATATTAATGAGATTAAGTTAGATAATCGTCCTGATAATTTATTTTTAACTACCCCTAGTGAACATTCTGGTTTGCATCGTGCGGGAAAACGTAAAAGTTTAGAGGAAAGAACGCAGATGAGAAATCAGGTTCGTGAACGTCGTAAGAATAGTGGGGCAAAAAGAAATGCGGCTGGGCAGTTTGTAAAGAGCGATTGAGTCTGTTATAATGGGTGAGTATGGTAAAACCCCATTTCCAAGATGACTCGCTGAACCGGCCTACGGAAAAGCAAACAATCCGTCAACCGGGTAAAGCAGTCCAAAATTATAAACCGTTAGTTGCTCATAAACCTGAAGTAAATTTTGATGGGTTAGACATTGAGATTACTTCAGATGTTCTTGATGGTCCTCTTCCTGATTGGAATGAAATCCTTGAAAATTGGGGTTTCGATCCTGAATATTATGAGGCGACCGATCCGATTAAGGTTTCGCAATGGGATGCGATTCACGAAGGTGAAGTTAAAACATTTTATTCTTATAAGGGAACGATTCGTCTTAAGACAGGTGTCAAGGATTTTGATTATAAAGATCTTGTTAATGAGATCAAAAAGCATCGTAAGTTAAATAAGAATTTGCCTAGTGGAGATCAGGCATTTGTTGTTTGTCTTTCAGATTGGCAGATTGCTAAGGCTGATGGCGACGGTACGGAGGGCACAGTTCGTCGTATCTTAGACATGATTGATAATGTCGAAGAGCGTATCCGTGATCTTCGTAAAATTGGTCGTGACTTAGGAACTCTTGTTGTTGTCGGTTTAGGCGACATTGTTGAAAGTTGCGACGGTCAATATAACACTCAAACATTTACTGTTGAGTTAAATAGAAGGGAGCAAACTAGGATTGCTCGGCGTTTAGTTCGTGATGCTATTTGTCGTTGGTCTAAAATGTTCAAGGACGTTATTGTTACGGCTGTGCCTGGTAATCATGGAGAAAATAGGAAGAATGGTAGACTTTTCACAACTCCTGGCGATAATGATGACGTTGCCATTTTCGAAGCAGTATGTGAAATCCTCTCGGCAAACCCGGAGGCATACGGACACGTTAACTTCTTTCTACCGGAAGATGAAACTTCTGTCACTTTGGAGTTAGTTGGTCATCGTGTGGGTTTCGCTCACGGCCATATTGCTGGTGGTAGCGGCAGCCCTCAACAGAAGATTCGTGGATGGTGGAAGGATCAGGCGTTTTGTAATACGTTAGTTGGTAGTGCAAAACTTCTGATTACTGGTCATTATCATCACTTCTCAATCATTGAGTATGATATGGATAAGGTTCATATTCAATGTCCCGCTATGGATGGCGGCTCTGATTGGTGGAAAGATAAGACTGGTGAGCATTCCCGTCCTGGCACTTTAACTTTTGTGCTGGATCATGCGGGATATCGTGATATTGAAATTATTTAAGGAGAAATTATGACTGAAGCATCATTGCTTATTTCTGGTGTTGTCGTTACACCGCTGGTTTCATTTGTTAAGCAGACTCGTTGGCCCACGAGGGTTAAGTTTCTGGTGTCGATTGCTATGTCATTTGCAATTGCGTCTATTGCGATGGCTTTGAACGGTGAGTTCGGTTCGTTTAAGGAGTACATCCAGAAGGTTTCATTGGTTTGGGCTGAGTCTCAGATTATCTATCAGATGTACTTTGGTGGCACTAAGTTTGAGGAGACACTTGCTTCGATGGGAAGTGGCTCGTAGTTGTCAAAGAAAGTTTTTGGCGGCTTTTGGTGCCGTGATTGCGGTGGGCGTGTTTTTGAAGACGAACCGTATCGTGATGGTAATGGAACATGGAAGGCAGTTTTAACCTGCCTTTTATGTTCTAAAGAACATCAATGTGATTTGAAAGATTATAATCATTTAGTAAAGAATATTCATTATGTCCTCACAAAAACGACAAATTAAAATTGTCAAAAATAGATTTTATATTTATAAAAATGAAGTGTTGGTGAGGATTATTTCTTTTAATACTAAAGAAAATAGGGTGGTGCTGTATCGTTATGATAAATATGTGAAAGAACATATTGAGTACGATACAGCCCCTCTATTTTTAAGTCCTTTGTTTAAGATTGGTGAAGTAGCAAAGTTCCTTCAGCGTAGTGTTGAGACAATCAGAAAATATGAGCAATTAGGTTATATTCCGAAAGCGAAAAGGTTCCAGATATCTCGGCACGGCAACACTGTTAGGATGTATAATGAAAGCGACCTGATGGATCTTGCAGATTTTTTTGCGACAAGAAATCCTCCCGGTCGGCCAGAAAGAACAAATTCTAAAATTGATCGTAATCATTTAATTAAAAATCTTGAAGCCAGATTTAAAGACTGGCGTATATAGAAAGAGGAATTATGAACGTGCAGAATGGTATTTGGGTGGCTATTTCTGTCAAGAAAAATCTTGGCAATTATGAGAATGTTATGTTTGAGGCTGGTGCTTCAATGGTGGATGTAGATCCTCGTGACACGAAGTCTTGGAATGAACTTTGGAATATGGTCGATGACCAGATTTCTTCTAAGTTGAAGGAACTTGATGGCACGGAGTAAAAATTTTGGTTGGATGAAAGATGCTTCATGTCAAGATAGCGATCCTTCTATTTTTTTATCATATAGTTTAGAAGATATTTTAAAGGCTAAAAATATTTGTAAAGAATGTTCTGTGCAAAAACCTTGCAAAGCGGCTTTTGATGATGTACACTGTGTTGCTGGTGGATTGACCTTATTAGAGCGTCTGAAGGCTAAAAGGAAAAGAGTGGAATCTTTAGATGACATTAAGTGGCGCTGAACTAATCAATTTAATGGAGCAATTGGCCCTTAATGATGGCAAGATTTTTATGCCAGATAATTTTGATGAGGCTATTGCAAAAAGTATTATTAATTTTGCCTCTCGCCAGCATGATGAGTGGCAGATAATTCTCAAAGAAATTCTTGAAGATTATGTCAAGCGTTCTGGATTTACCTTGACAATAAAAGAGTTTGGTAATAAGGTGCCAGATCTTTTTATGAAGGCCAAAAATAATCATGACAAGCGTAAAGAGTTTGATCTCCTTGTCAAGCAAACTCAACAAAGAATGTCTCAATAGTCCTTCAACTTTGAAAGTAGGTGTTTCCAATTATTTTTGAAATAGAACTTCTTAATGCTATTATTGATCACGATAGCATTGCTCCCTGTATGGAGCGTAATATTCAGAATGTGTTTGATCAGCATATCGATATTTATAACTATATTGTAGATTATTACGGTAAATATAAGACGCTGCCTACGAAGCGTATTATTAAGGAGCATTTCAGCGATTTCGATATGCTGAATACTAAAGAGGCTCCTATTGATTATTATATTGATGAGGCAATGAAGCAGTCGATGTCTCGTAATGTTCGTGCGAACATTGCTAAGGCTATCGAAGTTTTGAATGAGGCTGGTCCGATTGCGGCTATGAATCATATGTCATCAACTTCTAATAAGTTGATGCGTGAGACTGGCGTCTTAAGAGACACTAACCTCTCGTCAGATTATAGGGAGCGTATTAAGGACTTTCAGGAGCGTTATAATACTGATAAGCATATTCTTGGCGTTCCATCATTAATTAAACCTATTGATGAGATTTATGGTGGATTCCAGCCTGGTGACTTTGTTGTTCTTATGGGGTGGACGGGCAGTAAGAAAACCTGGCTGTCGCTTCTTTTGGCTTGTAACGCATGGAGAATGGGTTATAAGCCTTTGATTATCTCTCTGGAGATGAATAAGTTCCAGATGGGTTATCGTCTGGATACGCTGATTAATGGCGGTGAGCGGTTCACTAATAATGATCTGACTCATGCTCGTGGTATCAATCCTGATGATTATGGTGCTTGGGCTGAGAAAACCTTTGCCGATGCTCCTCCGTTCTATCTTGTTACTTCAGAGGGTGTTGAGACTGCAAATCAGTATATGGTTGAATCTAAGATTGATCAATATGGTCCTGATCTTGTTGTTTTAGATTATCATGGTCTTTTTGAGGATGCCCGTCGTGGTGGTACAGAAACGGAGAAGGCAAAGAATCTTTCTAAAGACTTCAAAAAGTTGTCTGTTAAGTACGGAGTTGCTACAATAGATGTAGCAGCAGTAACAATGTCTGATGGTCATGGGGATCGTCCTCCGACTTTGGATGAAGTTGCTTGGAGTAAACAATTAGCATATGATTCGGATCTTGTTCTTGCTATCCATAGTCCAGAAAACTCAACGCTTTCTCAGGTTGTTACTAGGAAGACTCGGAGATGTCCTCCTTTTGCCTTTTATCTTGATTGGGATGTTAATGCGGGAACATGGCAGGAAAGGTATGAGGGGAGTCACGGTAGTGAATTCTGATCATGTAGAGAAGGGTCAGGCTCTTGACCAAGAAAAAATTATTGCTCTGCGTCCGCAGATTGAAGCATATGTGCGAGAAAATTATGGTGAATTTGTTCGTACTGAGTTATTTTGGAATATGAATAGGAAGGGTATGTTTGATTTCGAACTCCATTTTTTTAAAGAATGATGGATCTTAATCTTCCTCAGAAAATTCGTAATTTTGTAGAGAACCAGTTTCCTTATTATCGGGAATCGGCGGCAGAATATTCTGTATATTGTCCTTTTCATCACAATACAGACACACCTGCTTTATATATAAATAAGATAACTGGTTTATGGATTTGCTTTAATCCTTCATGTGGAGAAAAAGGTAATATTAATAAACTTGCAAATTATTTCGGTACAGTTATTGCACAAAAAATTGTTCCGAAAGATTTTACTACAGATGAACTGATTACTTCTTTGAATAGTATTAATAATAGTCAATCTACAATGTTTAATTGGGATGAGGCTCTGGAACGAGTTAGTATCGATTATGATGATCCTGAACAAGTAAAGACAATCCAATATTTATTTGATCGTGGATTTGATAAAGATATTTTAGAATATTTTGAGATCGGTTTTTCTGATCGTCAACAGCGTATTGTTATTCCAGCACGGGACGAGGCATTTAAGGTTATAGGATTTATTGGTCGGTCTATTTCAGAAGATCAAAATCCAAGGTATAGATATTCAGATAATTTTCCTAAGGCTAGTGTCCTATTTAATCTTAATAATGCAAAATTTTCCCCTGAAGTATTTGTTACAGAGGGAAGCCTTGATGCTATTAAGGTTCATCAGGCTGGATATCATAATGTTGTAGCAACTTTAGGTTCTAATGTTAATAAACGACAGATTGATCTTCTTAATAAATATTTTGATAGTGTGACAATATTGTCAGATAATGATGATGCTGGATTTGCGATGAGAAATTTGATTGTCGATGGATGCTCTACAAAAAATCTTTACGTTGTAGAATATCCTAGTGGCATTAAAGATCCAGGTGAAATGTCTACTGAACAAATTACTGATTGTATACGCAATAGAAAAGGCTATCTTGATTGGCTTTTTAGCCCATTTTAATTTGTGTCAGTGACTTGACGGTCATCGTTCTATCCCGTATAATGGTGATACCCCGTAGGGGCCGAAAAACATAGGAGAAACGAAAAATGAAAACACTCAACGAATTAAAAAAAGCAACGCAATCGAAATCAATGGATGGTACAAAGAGAAGGTTCCTCACTCTGAAGGATAAGGATGCTCTTCGCATTCGTTTCCGTCAGGAATTAACTGAGGATTCTAAGAATTACGATGAGGATCGTGGTACTGCTTTAGTAATTGCAGTCCACAGTAACCCGCTGAATTTCCGCCTGAAACTGGCTTGCACAGTAGAGTCTGAGGAGCACGGTTTTCGCTGCTGGGCTTGTGAGCAGGTCGCTAGCGAGTCTAAGTGGCGTTCACAGCAAAAGTGCCTTATTAATGTTGTCGTTCAGCGTGATAATGGTACCTGGGAGCCTTTTATTTTAGAGCAGGGCTTCGGTCGTTCGCATATCGGCAACGCTCTTGTTGATAATGCTCTTGAATTTGGGTCTATTGTTGACCGGACTTATCGGCTGTCTCGCAGTGGTAGTGGCTTTAATGATACGCTCTATAGCCTTCTGCCCCTTGCAGAATCAACTGAGCCTGTTGAATTAGCAGATATCGAACTGTTTGAGTTTGACGGTCTGTATAAGAAGATTCCGTATGAGGAACAGCAGGAGTTTTTCTTCCCGTCTGAAGAAAACGATCCTAGCAAGTCTTGGTAGGGATGGATTTGGTAAATGGGGCCGGGTTTTCCCGGCCCCATTGCCATCTATAATATTATGAATATTGGAATTAGTTTAGATAGTGTTATTGCAAATACTAACAATGAGTTAGTATTGCGACTTGATGAAATTGGTATATCTACTGATATCGATACATGGGATAAGTATCCTATTTTAGAAAATATTGATGCAGATCAACATTGGCTTAATGAATTATTTGATGATTCATTATATTGGGCTAATGCTATTCCTAATGAAGATGCCTGGAATATGATTAATAAATGGTTTTATTCTGAGCATAATATATTTATTATTTCGGATAGATCTGCACGGCAGTTTGATATTTCTGAATGGTGGCTAAACTCTTGGTTTGTGCCTTATAATAAATTTTTTTGCGGGGCGGTACGCAATTGTAAAAATACTTATATAGATATGTTAGGATTAGATCTTTTTATTGAAGATGATCCTTATGAAAGTAATATTTTATCTGAGAAAGTACCAACATTATTATTGAATAAAAATTATAATATGAATTATGATTCTGATAATGTGGTTCGGGTAGATGACTGTTATGCTATTGATAAATTACTAGAGAAATATTTCAAATATGACAGTTAAAATTCATTGTTCTCATTGTCATAAAAAATATCCTATTGAACAGGTAGTTAGAGAATATGAATATAGAGATGATGAATGGTTTCGTATTACATCATGTCATTGGTGTGGACATTTTATTTCCGAGGTGCAGGTGACAAAGTAATGACTAGTATTAATTCGTTCGTGTCAGCGATTTCTGTTTATAAAGATCATTTAAAGGTCGCTATTAAAAGCAATCCGTCTGACATTAATCTTCAAGATTTTGTGCGTGTCAAGCATATTATTAAAGATATTGTAGATATTCACTCTTTAATGCTACAAGAGTTAACTGAACGAGAAATTGAGCAGAATAATTTATATGAAGATATTGGAGAGTAAACATTCTCGTCCTACGTGGGATGAATATTTTTTGAATATGGCTGATGCTGTTTCTCTACGAGCAGATTGTCGTAGAGGTCAGTATGGTGCTGTTCTGGTGAAAGATCGTCGTGTGATTTCGACCGGCTATAATGGTTCTGAGTCTGGAGGTCCATCTTGTCTGGATGGGGAATGTCCCCGTGGCCTTCTTTCTCATGAAGAATTAAAAGGATTTAAGCAGGGCAATAATGACTATTCTAATTGTATTAGTCTTCATGCTGAGGCTAATTGTATTGCTTATGCTGATGGAGATAAGTGTCGTGGTGCCACGATTTATATTAATGCGAAACCGTGCGATATGTGTGAGAAGTTAATTCGTGCGGCTGGTATCAAAAAAATTGTTTATAAGGAGAATTAATGTCTAAATTTGTTTTTGAATTTGATGCATTAGATATGGACGATGAAGAACTTGATCTTGTCGCTGATGTCGTGCGAACAATTGTTCGTGATATGTGTCATGGTGATATGAAGAATATCATTATTAATGGCGTGATTGTGAAGAAAGAAGAACTGTGACAGATTTTGTCCACCTGCATATGCATTCTGAATATTCCTTGTTGGACGGCATGAGTCGTCCAGAGGAAATTGCTCAGATTGTTGCAGATTATGGGCAGAGTGCTTGTGCTATTAGTGATCATGGCACAATGGCTGGAACATTACGGTTTCAGCAGGCGTGCCAAAAATATAATGTAAAGTCTATTAGTGGGGTTGAAGCATATTATGTTCCGTCACTTGCTTCTGATACTAATGACAAGACTTCTGAGAGATTTCACCTTATTCTTTTAGCAAAAAATGATCGTGGATTGCAGAAGTTATTTCATATTCAACAAAAATCTTGGACAGAAGGTTTTTATTATAAGCCAAGAATAGAATGGAGTGATCTTGAATATTTGGCCGGGGACGTTGTGGTTCTTAGCGGCTGTATGGCTAGTTTGCTTTGTCGCTTGCTTGAGGCAGGTGAAGAAGACAATGCATGGCGTACAGCAGGGCAATTTAAGCAGTTATTTGGCGGCGATTACTATATTGAACTTCAGCCTTGGAATTACGATGGGCTTAACGGTCGGCTTAGTGATATTGCTTCTAGCCACGGCATTTCGATGGTTGGCACTATTGATTGCCATTATCCTCATCTTAATGATAAGGGTTTGGAGGAAGCATTATTAATTATGGGACAGATGCCTTCTCTTGGTGCGGCGCAGAAACGTCATGCCAAACTTCATGCTGAGGAGGCTATGTCGATGTATCCAGATGTTCTGGAGCAGTTAAATCATATGTATCCAGATCGTCGTTTACGTTTCGATGCTCATTCTAATTATGTAATGTCTACGGACGATGTTGTACGTCATTTTGAGGCAGTTGGTATCTATGATGATGTGTATAGTGCAACATTAGAAGTTTCAGATAAATGTTCTTCGTCTATTAAGACCAATCGTTCTCTTTTACCTAAGTTTCATCGTGATGTTGATTCTGCTGATTATCTGCGTGAGTTAGCAGAGATGGGCTTGCGTGAACTTGGTCATTTTGATGATCCTATTTATATGGATCGTCTTGCTGAAGAGTTAGAAATTATCACAAATCTGAACTTCTGCGACTATTTTTTGATCGTATGGGATATTTGTGCATATGCGAGCAGAAATGGTATTGCTCGTGGTCCTGGTCGTGGTTCTGTTGGTGGATCGCTTCTCGCATATTGTTTAGGCATTACTAAGGTAGATCCTATTCGGTGGGGCCTCTTGTTCAGTAGGTTTATTAATCCTGAGCGTGTTTCGTGGCCCGATATTGATATGGATTTTGAGGATAAGCGTCGTGATGAACTAAAAGAGTATGTGAAGAAGAAATGGGGCGATGACAATGTTGCTTCTATTTCTATCTATGGTGAGTTTAAGGCAAAATCAGTTGTAAAGTCTACGGCTTCGGTATATCAGGTCGATTATAACTATATGAATAATCTGACTGCTAAATTTGAGACACTAGATGATCTTCGCAATGTTAATGAGGGTCGTGAGTTCATCCGCCAGTATCCGAATATTATGAGGATTTCTGAGCGTTTAGAAAATCGTATCCGTACTTCTGGTGCTCATGCCGCTGGAGTGGTTATTTCTTCTGAGCCTTTGTGGAAGATTTGCCCTATAGAAAGTCGTGCGGAGAAGGGCGATGATGACCGTTTGAAGGTTATCGCATATAATATGGATGAGGCAGAGAAGATTGGTCTTTTAAAGTTTGATTTTCTTGGCCTCAAAGCATTAGCAGTTATTAATGACTGCATCAATGCTATTAAGGAGCGTCATGGAATTAACGTGGAAAGTGTTTCGCTTGGGCTTGATGACATTAACGTCATTAACAATTTTAATACTGATAGTCTTGTCGGTATTTTCCAGGCAGAAGGAGCCGGATACAAGAGTCTCATTTCTGATATGGGGATTGACTCTTTTGACGATATTGTTGCTTCTAACGCACTCGTTCGACCAGGATCATTTTTAACTCAGGGTGCCCAGTATATTGCTTGTAAGAAGGGTTTGCGTGAGCCTGAGTATCATCATGAAGTTTTAGAACCTGTTCTTCGTGATACTTATGGGACTATCGTGTATCAAGAGCAATTGATGCAGATGGCGCAGGCTTTTGGTTTTTCTGGTTCTGAGGCTGATACTCTGAGGAAGATCATCGGTAAGAAGCGTGATGCGGCAGAGTTTTTGCCATTGCGTGAGAAGTTTATCGATGGTGCTTGTAATTATGTTGATAACTCTACTGCGGTGAAACTGTGGGAGGCGCTTGAGAAGAGTGCCCTTTATCAGTT
>Ga0075470_10000581_pt1 | contig 11754 bp, 9 predicted proteins | sample DEB19_08_DNA_4_FD_71482 | JGI IMG/M metagenome (GOLD analysis project Ga0075470, IMG submission 71482) | Aqueous microbial communities from the Delaware River and Bay under freshwater to marine salinity gradient to study organic matter... | ecosystem: Environmental > Aquatic > Marine > Coastal ... | reverse complement strand
TTCTTCATCGGTCTGAACTGGCAACCCAAGCAACCCTGATGACTGTGATCTGCGACGGCCTCCAACGCATTGTCTGCCTCACCGAGGAAACCACCGAGTGGTTGTATCTGCTGGAGCAAGAGGCAAGGATTGTTGGTATTTCCGGCTACACCGTCCGTCCGCGCCGCGCCCGAGAGGAAAAGCCCAAGGTCAGTGCCTTTCTGAGCGCCAAGATCGACAAGATTCTGGCGCTTGAACCCGATTGCGTGTTCGGGTTTTCCGACCTGCAGGCCGACATTGCCAGTGCCTTGATCCGCGCTGGCGTTCAGGTCACGGTGTTCAATCAGCGCAGTGTGGCGGAAATTTTCTCGATGCTTTATCAAGTGGCGGCTATGGTCGGTCAGGCCGAGCGCGGGCAGCGCATCCTGGCTGAATTCGACGCCGGGCTGGCACAGATTCGCCAGACGGCGGCAAGGTGGTCACGCCGACCCAGGGTCTATTTTGAAGAGTGGGATGAGCCGCCCATCAGCGCCATCCGTTGGGTGTCCGAGCTGATTGAGGTGGCGGGTGGAAATGACATCTTCCCCGAACTCGCTGCACAGCCGTTGGGCAAACAGCGCATCATTGCCGATCCGCTGGAGATTGTTCGGCGCAACCCGGACATCATCATCGGCTCCTGGTGCGGCAAGAAGTTTCGCCCCGAACGTGTAGCCAGCCGTCCTGGCTGGCAGGAGGTGAGTGCTGTCAAAAGTGGCCAGCTGTTTGAAATCAAATCGGCTGACATTCTGCAGCCTGGCCCGGCCGCGCTGACCGACGGCCTTGCCCAACTGCATCGCATCATGGCGCAATGGAACGCACAGCATGGCTGAGTTTTTGGGCTTTGCCTGTACCAGCCAGACCCCGGCCAGTGCTGGGGGCAGTCGTGCGCGCCTGACGGTTCTGTTTGTGGGGCTGTCCCTGCTCTTGGCTGTTTCTGCGGCCTGGGCGCAGCAAATCACCGATGACCGGGGCCGGGTTGTGACACTGACGGCGGTTCCTCAGCGCATCGTCAGCCTGCTGCCTTCGCTCACAGAAACTGTCTGTGCATTGGGTCAATGTCAGCGCCTGGTCGGGGTTGATCGGCATTCCGACTACCCGCCGCAAGTGCGTGCATTGCCGCAGCTGGGCGCAGGGCTGGATCCCAACATAGAGGCGGTGCTCGCGCTCAAGCCCGATCTGGTCTTGATATCTGTGGCCTCACGTGCCAGTGATCGTCTGGAGGCTTTGGGTTTGAAGGTGGTTGCCCTCAGCACGGGTTCACATGCCGACGTGAAACGGGTTGTGTTGCAACTAGGTGCGCTGCTTGCAGCCAAGCAGGCTGGTGCGGTCTGGGATTCCTTGGATGCGGCGGTGCAGGCTGCAGCGCAGGGCTTGCCTGGCAGGGTGCGGGGTAAAACGTTTTTCTTTGAAGTGAGTCCTGGACCTTATGCAGCCGGTTCCTCCTCGTTCATCGGGGAAACCATGCGACGCTTAGGGGTGAGCAATGTGGTGCCAGCGCAATTGGGCGACTATCCCAAGCTCAGTCCCGAGTTTCTTGCCCAGGCCGACCCAGACATTGTTCTGGTGGCCAACCGCGGCAGCCAGGCCGAGCCTGCCTATCCGGGCTGGCAGTCACTCAGGGCGGTGCGTCAACACCGCGTCTGCCTCTTTACCCGGGAGCAGACCGATGTCCTGGTACGCCCGGGGCCGCGTCTGGCCGAAGCGGCGCGCCTCCTGGCCGGGTGTCTGCAGGAAAAGTTACCGTGACTGATTTGAGCCGGCAGCAGCGCAGGGCCAGAGGGCTCGCGGCAGGTCTGATTGTTTTCAGTCTGGCCTTGTGGCTGATCGGAGCCGGTGTGGGCAGCACCGGTTGGCACAGCCTGATCGAGGCTGCGCATGATCCCCTGTCCTGGAAGATCGTGACTGAGATTCGCCTGCCCCGTACCCTGGGCGCCTGGCTGGCCGGAGCCTTGCTGGGCCTGGCCGGTGCGCTGGCGCAGGGCCTGTTTCGCAATCCCCTGGCCGACCCCTACTTGCTGGGCAGTGCCTCCGGCGCCTCCCTGGGGGTTGCATGCGCCATGGCGATATTCGGACTGGCACCACTGGCCACCGGCTGGTGGACTCAGTTGGGGCACACCGGGGCTGCCTTTGTGGGCGCGGTGCTGGCGGTCTTGTTGACCTTGCTGCTGGCCAGAGGCGTGGAACATACCTTACGCCTGCTACTGGCCGGTGTAATTGTGGGCGTGGTATTGGGCGCCCTGAGCTCAATGGTCTGGTTTCTGCAACCTGACATCCTGCCGGCCTTGCAGGCCTATCTACTGGGAAGCACGGCATTGCTCAGCTGGCACGCTGTCTGGGTCATGGCAGCCGTTCTGCAGCTGAGTGTGGCCGCGGCCTGGTTGCTCAGCCCGGTGCTTGATGCCTTGTCGCTGGGAGAGAACTCGGCCTTGAGCCTGGGGCTGCGCCTGCCACAGCTGCGGCTTTACCTGATTGCCGTGATGGCCCTGGCAACTGGTACCGCGGTTGCGCAGACCGGCCTGGTGGCCTTTGTCGGCCTGGCAGCCCCTCATATGGTGCGCTCCCTGGTCAAAACTTCACATAGCCGATTGTTGCTGCTGTCGGCCCTGCTCGGCGCAGTCCTGCTGGTTTCAGCTGACCTGCTGGCACGCTGGCTGATGGCACCACAGGAACTGCCGGTGGGGGTGCTGACCGCTGTGTTGGGAGGAAGCTATCTGCTCTGGCTGATGCACCGCAATTCGGGGCAACGGGGAGACTCGCCATGACCTGGGCCCTGGAATGTCGATCTGTCAGGGCGCAGTTGGGCGGGCAGGTTGTGCTGCACGATGTGTCCCTGAGCATTGCGTCAGGCCGTTGGGTCAGCCTGGTCGGGCCCAATGGCGCTGGCAAATCGACCCTGCTCAGGGTGCTGGCTGGCTTGCAACCCTGCGAGGGCGATCTGCTACTCAAAGGTCAGGCGATGGCGACTTGGAAGCCCAGGGCGCGCGCGCAATACCTGGCCTGGCTGGGTCAGGGTCAACACGCAGCCCATGATCTGACCGTCTATGACGTGGCGATGCTGGGTCGATTGCCACACCGGTCCTGGCTGGGTTCTCCCTCTGCAGCAGACCATCAGGCAGTAGAGGCTGCACTGCGTTCAACCCAGACCTGGTCATGGCGTGGGCGTGCCCTGGGGCAGCTTTCGGCCGGAGAAGTCCAGCGTGTGTTGCTTGCCCGCGTCCTGGCGGTACAGGCGCAGGTCTTGCTGATGGATGAGCCGCTGACCAATCTGGATCCGCCGCATCAGGTGGACTGGTTGCAGCGCACGCGAGCACTGGTGGCCGGTGGGCAGACGGTGGTGAGCGTTCTGCATGAGATTTCACTGGCTCTGCAGGCCGATGAACTGATGGTGATGAATGCAGGCCGCATCGTGCACCATGGTGAATGCGACGACCCGGCCACACACCAAGCCCTGGAGCAGGTGTTTGAGGGCCGCATTCAGGTTCAGCAGGTGGCAGGGCAGTGGGTTTGCTTGCCAAGGCTTTGAGCCAGGTCCCGTTTGTCGGGGCCAGGCTGGGCGGTGGACGCCAGACTTAGGGCGCGCTGGTCTTTGGTTTGAAATCGCAGCAATTGGCCACGCTGCAGTGCCAGCACTGCGGCTTTCTGGCCTGGCAGACATAGCGGCCGTGCAGGATCAGCCAGTGGTGTGCATCGCGCAAATAGTGCTGGGGGATGCGCTTGAGCAGTTTCAGCTCCACCTCAAGCGGTGTCTTGCCCGGAGCCAAGCCGGTGCGGTTGCCCAGACGAAAGATATGGGTGTCCACCGCCATGGTTGGTTCACCAAAAGCCACATTGAGCACCACATTGGCGGTTTTGCGGCCAACGCCGGGCAAGGCTTCAAGGGCCTCCCGATCCCTGGGTACCTGAGCGTTGTGCCGATCGACCAGAATTTGGCAGGTCTGCATCAGATGCCGCGCCTTGCTGCGGTACAAGCCAATGGTCTGGAGGTAACGCTCCAGCGTTGGCTGGCCCAGCGCAAGAATTTTCTGCGGCGTGTTGGCCACAGGAAAGAGTCGGCGGGTGGCCTTGTTCACACCGACATCGGTCGCCTGGGCCGACAGCAGCACCGCGGTCAACAGTTCAAACACGCTGGTGTATTCAAGTTCGGTCACCGGCAACGGATTGGCCGCTTGCAGGGTGGCAAAAAAAGTTTCAATCTGATCGGATTTCATGGGCTGGGTTCAAGGTTTGCGAGAATACTCGCCGTCACAAGGATAAACAATGAATTTTGCTGATCGCCTTAACCAAGTCGAGACCTCCGCCATCCGTGAATTGTTCAAGCTGCTGGGCAAGCCGGGCATCATCTCATTTGCTGGAGGATTTCCCGATGCGGCCATGTTCGATGTGCAGGGAATCCAGGAAGCATCCTCGCGTGCCCTGGCCGAAGAGCCGGGCGGGGCGCTGCAATATGGCGCCACGGAAGGCTACAACCCCCTGCGCGAACAGCTCAGCGCCTTCATGCAAGACAAAGGCTGCCATGATGTCTCTGCCGACGGGCTGATCGTTACCACTGGTAGCCAGCAAGCCCTGGATCTGGTGGGCAAAACCCTGATCAATCCGGGTGACAAGGTGATTGTCGAGGCGCCCACCTTTTTGGCCACGATTCAGTGCTTTCGCCTCTACGGCGCCCAGGTGGTGGGTGCGCCGATCGACGCGCACGGGGTGCAGGTCGATACCCTGGAGCAACTGATCGTTCAGCACAAGCCCAAACTGGTTTACCTGATTCCGACCTTTGGCAACCCTAGTGGTGCCACCCTGAGCCTGGCGCGGCGCAAACGCATTCTGCAGTTGGCGGTGCAGACCCAGACGGTGGTGGTGGAGGATGATCCGTATGGCGATCTGTATTTTGGTGAGGCGCCGCCGCTCTCCATGCTGGCCCTCAGTGCCGAGGTGCCCGGTAGCCGGGACTGGCTGGTCCATTGCGGTAGCTTGAGCAAGGTGCTGAGCCCTGGCCTTCGCGTGGGCTGGATGATTGCACCGCCCGACATGCTTGCGCGGGCAACCATGTGCAAACAGTTCAGCGATGCCCATACCAGCACATTTGCGCAGGCGACGGCGGCTCAGTATCTTAAGTCTGGCCGCATGTCGTCCACCCTGGCCAAGGTGCGTGAGGTCTATGCCGAGCGGGCGCGGGTGATGGGCGAGAGTTTGCAGCGTGAATTGGGCGCTGCCATCAGTTTCACCCAACCCGGTGGGGGCTTGTTCTTCTGGGCCCGCCTGACCGGTGCAGGTGGCAAACTGGCCGATGCCGGTGAATTGGCCAAACGTGCAATCGACCAGGGTGTAGCCTTTGTGCCTGGTGCGCCATTCTTTCCGCACGATCCGGATGGATCGAGTCTGCGTTTGAGCTTTGCCACGGCCGACCTGGACAAAATTCGTGAGGGCGTGACCCGACTGGCCCGGGCATTGTGATGAGACACGCCAGTTTGCCGCACTGGCATTAACAAACCCAACAATCAGAAGCTGCTAGAGCAGGACTTTGTCGGTGTAGCCGAATTGACTGGCAGCCAACACCGCCTGCGTGCGGTTTTTGACATTGAAGGCGCGCAGAATGGCTGTGATATGGTTTTTGACGGTTTCGTCCGACAGGTTCAGGTGTTTGCCGATCAGCTTGTTGGAGATGCCCTGGTTCAGCAGGGCCAACACCTCTTCCTGCCGCTTTGTTAACCTGGGTACTGTGGCAGCCCGAATTCCAATTTCATGACTGACCGGCGTGAAGTCCTGGCCAGCCAATACCGCCTTGACGGCATGCATCAACTCCTCGCTGCGAGCAGATTTCATGATGAAAGCGGCCGCGCCAAGGTCAATGGCTTTGCGCTGCGCCAGCGGACTGGCGATCCCTGAAAGAAGGATGACCGGCAACTCTGGATGATGCTTGCCAAGCAGTTGGAGCATATCCAGCCCGTTCATGTCAGGCATGGCGTAATCCAGCAGAACCAGGTCGATGTCCGGGTGAGATTTTGCCAATTGCCCGGCCTGCGCACAGGTCGGGGCTTCCAGAACGGTCACTGAGTCTGCCAAACCTTGCAGCAGGTGTGCCAGTCCCGATCTGACCAAGGCATGGTCATCCACAATCAATATCTTCAGTGGCGCATTGACCGGTGCAATTGCGTGAACCATAGCCATACTCTATCTGAAATTGGCCCTCGTCCATAAAAAAACCCGCCGAAGCGGGTTTCAGGAAAAGGGGTCTCAGTTTTTCAACCGTGCACTTTCATCATGACCGGAACGATCAGCAAGGCAACGATGTTGATAATTTTGATCAGCGGGTTGACGGCTGGGCCGGCGGTGTCCTTGTAGGGGTCGCCCACGGTGTCACCGGTCACGGCTGCCTTGTGCGCCTCCGAACCTTTGCCGCCATGGTTGCCGTCTTCGATATATTTCTTGGCATTGTCCCAAGCGCCACCGCCGGTACACATGGAAATCGCCACAAACAGACCGGTCACAATGGTGCCCATCAACAAACCACCCAGAGCGGCTGGCCCAAGGGCCAGGCCTACGACCAACGGGACCACCACCGGCAGCAGTGAGGGAACCATCATTTCCTTGATGGCTGCACTGGTCAGCATGTCCACCGCGGTGTCGTACTCGGGTTTGCCAGTGCCATCCATGATGCCCTTGATGGTCTGGAACTGACGACGCACCTCGACCACCACCGAGCCGGCAGCGCGGCCGACGGCTTCCATGGCCATGGCGCCAAACAGGTAGGGGATCAAGCCGCCCACAAACAGGCCGATGATCACCATCGGGTCGCTCAGGTCAAAGCTGATGACTTTGCCAAAGGACTCGAGCTTGTGGGTGTAGTCGGCAAACAGGACCAGGGAGGCCAGGCCGGCCGAACCGATGGCATAGCCTTTGGTGACCGCCTTGGTGGTGTTGCCCACCGCGTCCAGCGGATCGGTGATGTCCCGAACCGATGAAGGGAGCTCGGCCATCTCGGCAATGCCACCGGCGTTGTCGGTGATCGGGCCATAGGCGTCAAGTGCCACGATGATCCCGGCCATCGAAAGCATGGACATGGCTGCAATGGCAATGCCGTACAGGCCGGCCATTTTGAAGGCCACCCAAATCGCCAGGCAGACAAAAATCACCGGCCAGGCCGTTGAGCGCATGGAAACGCCAAGACCAGCAATGATATTGGTGCCGTGGCCGGTGGTGGAGGCCTGGGCAATATGGCGCACCGGGCTGTACTGGGTGCCAGTGTAGAACTCGGTAATCCAGACCAGCGCAGCCGTCAGCACGAGGCCCACCACCGTCGTGCCAAACAGGCGCATCTGGCTGCCGGTGGCCGTAATGGCGTTATCGGGAATCAGCCACTGGGTCACGAAGAAAAATGCAACCAACGACAGGGCGCCGGCAACGGCCAGGCCTTTGTAGAGGGCTGGCATCACGTTCTTCATGCCGGGCTGAGCCTTGACAAAGAAGCAGCCAATGATAGAGGCAACAATGGAAACCGCGCCCAGGGCCAGGGGGTAGAGCACGGCGTTGGTGGCAGCGCTGGTCAACAGCAGGGCGCCCAAAACCATGGTGGCAATCAAGGTCACTGCATAGGTCTCAAACAGGTCGGCTGCCATACCGGCACAGTCGCCGACGTTGTCGCCGACATTGTCGGCAATCACGGCCGGGTTGCGAGGGTCATCTTCAGGAATGCCGGCCTCAACCTTGCCCACCAGGTCGGCGCCCACATCGGCGCCCTTGGTGAAGATGCCGCCGCCCAATCTGGCAAAGATCGAGATCAGGGAAGAGCCAAAGGCAAAACCGATCAGGGGGTTGAGCACCTTGGCCAGGCTCTTGTCAGGTGTCACATTGCCGTTGCCCATCAGGAACCAGGCAAACACAGTGACCCCCAGCAGACCCAGGCCCACCACCAGCATGCCGGTGATGGCGCCGCCTCGAAAAGCCACGTCCAGCGCAGGCCCTATGCCACGGGTGGCTGCCTGGGCGGTACGCACATTGGCGCGAACCGACACATTCATGCCAATGAAGCCGCAGGCGCCGGAGAGCAGGGCGCCCACAACAAAGCCGGTAGCGGTTTGACCGTCTAGAAAGATGCCGATGAGAATGGCAAGAATCACACCGACAACGGCGATCGTCTTGTATTGCCGGGCCAGGTAAGCAGCTGCGCCTGTTTGGATCGCAGCAGCAATCTCCTGCATACGCGGGTTGCCGGCATCCTGGGCCAGAATCCAGCCCCGGGCCCAGAAACCGTAAACCACGGCGATGAGTCCACACACAAGCGCCAGTATCAGCGCCGAGTTGCCTGTCATATCAATTTCTCCAAGTGTTGTTTCGCGTCAAAGGTGGCAGCGCAATGGGGCGAAGCCACCGCAGCGTTGCTTCCTCGTCAACACGGGCTCAGAGCCGACTGACGATTGGCCAACCCGGGGAATGTAGCCTCAAATCCGGGTTTGTTCGATGGCAAGGCTGTAAAATTAGGGTTTTCCCCAATCCCCTTTCTTTCCCTTCCATTCATTTCCCTTCGAAGAAATTTCTATGTCGCTGGACAACGTAACCCCAGGCAAGCAAGTGCCCGATGCATTCAACGTGATTATTGAAATTCCCATGAATGCTGACCCGATCAAATATGAGGTTGACAAGGAATCGGGTGCCATTTTTGTGGATCGCTTCATGGGAACGGCCATGCACTACCCCACCAATTACGGGTATGTTCCCAAAACCATTGCTGGCGATGGTGACCCGGTGGATGTTCTGGTGATCACGCCCTTTCCCCTGATTCCCGGGGTGGTGGTGCCCTGTCGACCCATTGGCATCCTGAAAATGGAGGATGAATCGGGGGTGGACGGCAAGGTGCTTGCTGTTCCAATTGACAAGATCCTGCCGATCTACAGCCACTGGAAAAAGCCCGAGGACATCAACGCGTTGCGGCTCAAGACCATTGCCCATTTCTTTGAACACTACAAGGATCTGGAACCCGGAAAATGGGTCAAGATCCTTGGCTGGGAAGGTCTGGATGCTGCCAAGCAGGAAGTCCTTGAAGGTATCGCCAACTATGAGCGCGACATCGCCGCCAAGGCACCGGTTCTGTCGGCCTGAACTAACGGCCGATCAAGTACAGGGCATTGGCTCGCCCAGCTGAACTTCAGTCGCTGAACTGACCCGGATCGGTGTCACTCCTGGGTTTGCTTGAAGGGTTGGTGCAATTCCAGCTCTGCCATATAGTCTCCAACAGCTTCTTGTTCCTGGTTCAAAGCGCGGGCTACGGCTTGGGCAAAGCCGGCATGGACGATCCAGTGAGCGCTGCTGCTGCGTACCGGTAGCAAGGCGCGCGACAATTTGTGCTCGCCTTGCGCGCCACCCTCAAAGCGCTCATAGCCGTGTTCGATGCACCACTCAATCGGCTGGTAGTAACACAGATCAAAGTGCAGGCAATCAACACGTTCCAGGGCGCCCCAATAGCGTCCATAGGCGATTTTTCGGGCCGGATCGATCGCGATCAGACTAGTGGCGATGGGGCGGCCGTCGCGCTCAGCCATGAACAGAAGCCAGGACTCCGGCAGGCACTGGGCCATGTGCTGTAGAAAAAATGCCTTGCTGAGATACGGCGGATTGCCATGCTCGGCATAGGTTTGGCAGTAGCACTGGTAGAAAAATTCCCAGTCCGCCGTCGCAATTGCGCGCCCATGTGAACATCGAATCTGAACGCCTGCCTCCCTAACCTTGCGCCGTTCTTGCCGGATTTTTTTTCGTTTCTCCTGGGTGAGTTGATTCAGGAAATGATCGAAGTCGCGGTAGCCGGGCAGGGCATTGGTCCAGTGAAACTGCACGGTGTGGCGCAGCATCAGCCCGGCGCGCTGACAGGCTTGCAGCTCATCATCACTTGCAAACAGCACATGCAATGAGGAGGCCTGCAACTGCTGGACGACCCGCAACAGTTCATCGACCAGCGCAGCGCGCCAGGGCTCTGAGCGGGCCAGCAGCCGGCTGCCGGTCACAGGCGTGAACGGAACTGCCACCACGCATTTGGGGTAATAGTCCAGTCCATGGCGCTTGTAGGCCGAGGCCCACGACCAGTCAAAGACATATTCGCCATAGGAATGGGTTTTCAGATAAACCGGGCAGGCCGCCTCCAGGATGTCATCGCACCAGAGGGTGATGAAGCAGGGGGCCCAGCCGGTCTGTGGATGGGCGCTGCCACTGTCATGCAGGGCCAGCAGATATTCGTGCCGCATGAAGGGGGTGGGCTGGGACTGAAGTTCCAGCAGTTCGTTCCAGGGCCCGGGCTCGATTTCAGACGGAGAACGCAACAGGCGGGTGACATAATTCGTCTGACCCCCTTCCTGCACCGATCTGTTTTTTTCTTCCATACATGTCACTCAGCATCTGCGTAGCACAACTTGATTTTGTCGTCGGTGACCTCGCCGGAAATGCCAAAAGAATCATTGAGGCGGCCCGTACCGCCCATGCGGCCGGGGCCCGATTGTTGCTCACGCCCGAATTATCCATTTGTGGCTATGCCGCAGAAGATCTGTTCCTTCGCCCGGTTTTTCTGGCGGCCTGTGATGATGCGCTCAAGACTGTGGCCCGGGAGCTGGCCGACCTCAAGGGCATGGCCGTGGTGGTCGGACATCCGGCAGCCAGCGGCGAGCGTCTGCGCTCACGCTCGGTCTCTGTGCCCAACAGTTTCAACGCGGCCACTGTGCTGTGCGAGGGCCAGATTGTCGCAACCTACGCCAAACGTGAATTGCCCAACTACCAGGTGTTTGACGAGCATCGCTACTTCAAGCCGGGGCAGGGGGTGTGCGTATTCGAGGCGGGCGAACCGCATGAGCGGGTGAAGGTGGGTCTGTTGATCTGTGAAGATGCCTGGTATGAGGCTCCGGCCCGAGAATCGCAGGCGGCCGGGGCCGAGTTGCTGGTGGTGCTCAATGCCTCACCATTTCATCTGGGCAAAGGCATGGAGCGTGAGCGCATGATGATCAGCCGGGTTCAGGCTTGTGGATTGCCCCTGATTTATGCCCACCTGGTGGGCGGTCAGGACGAAGTTGTATTTGAGGGCCATTCGTTTGCCTTGAATGCCGATGCGACCGTGGCAGCCAGAGCCCCCAGTTTTGTCGAGCACCTCTTTACTGTCGAGGCCAAGCCCAGCAACAAAGGGTGGGTGCTGAGCGGGCCGATTGAACCGGAACGCAGCGCCGATGCAGACCTGTGGGACGCGCTGGTGCTTGGGGTACGTGACTATGTCGGCAAAAACGGTTTTCCCGGTGCCATTCTCGGCCTCTCCGGGGGCATTGATTCGGCGCTGGTGTTGGCCATTGCGGTGGATGCGCTGGGCGCTGACCGGGTGCGCGCCGTCATGATGCCCTCGCCCTATACCGCCGACATCAGCTGGCTGGACGCCCGGGACATGGCGCATCGGCTTGGTGTGCGCTACGACGAGATTCAGATTGCCCCGGAATTCACCGCCTTCAAGCAATCCCTGGCCGAGGAATTCAGGGGTCTGCCCGAGGACGCGACGGAAGAAAATATCCAGGCCCGTATCCGTGGCACTCTGCTGATGGCGCTGTCCAACAAGAGCGGCCGCATTGTGCTGACCACGGGCAACAAGTCTGAAATGGCAACTGGTTATTGCACTCTTTACGGTGACATGGCCGGGGGCTTTGCGGTGATCAAGGATCTGGCCAAGACCACGGTGTTTCGCCTGGCCCGCTGGCGCAACAGGCATGACCCTTACGCAAGCGG
>Ga0075470_10000571_pt1 | contig 11878 bp, 14 predicted proteins | sample DEB19_08_DNA_4_FD_71482 | JGI IMG/M metagenome (GOLD analysis project Ga0075470, IMG submission 71482) | Aqueous microbial communities from the Delaware River and Bay under freshwater to marine salinity gradient to study organic matter... | ecosystem: Environmental > Aquatic > Marine > Coastal ... | reverse complement strand
TAGGTGGTGTGCAGCCGAAAAGCGCGGCGTATGAACGATACATGAACATAAAGCGCGCTAGAAAGGCATCCGCCTAAACCGTGAACGCATCCGTCCCACACGTTCGTCTAGTGACACTCGGCGGCAACCCGCTGCCGGATATTCCTGCTGCTGACCATCCGGCGGCAATGGAATTGGTCGAGGTCGCACGTCAGTTTCGAGACGATGACCATGTGGGCGACATTGCGGAATTTCACAACGCGCAGAACCTCGGGGGCAAGTTTGACGATGCAACCGTTCGTCGTCTTGTGGCATACGCGCTGAACGTAGAGCAACCGATAGAACCGAAACCTTCTCGGTTCGTGCTGCACTCAATCCCGGAGCTTATGGCGCGCGCCTATCCGACATGGACCGTACGCGAGGTCATGCCGGCGACCGGGCTTGCCGTGATCTACGGCGGGCCGGGCAGCGGGAAAACCTTCCTCATGCTCGACATGGCGATGGCTATCGCTCGTGGCATCAAATGGCATGGCCGGCGCACGAAGCAGGGCGTGTGCGTCTACATCGCGGGCGAGGGCGCATTGCGCGCCCGAGTCGCTGCCTACCTCAAGCACAACAATCTATCCGAGGACGACATTCCGGACTTCATCACGCTGGAATCGGCGGTGAACCTGATGGACGCGCGAGCAGATGTTGCGGATCTCATTGAAAGCATCCGCGCCAAGGTGGGCGAGCGGCGCGTACGAATGATCGTTGTAGACACCCTGGCGCGCACCATGCCGGGCGGGAATGAGAACGCCAGCGAGGACATGGGCGCGGTGATTGGCAGCGCCGGCAAGGTAGCCAGCGCGTTCGAGTGCCTGTTCGGATTCGTCCACCACAGCGGCAAGGATGACGCCAAGGGATCGCGCGGGCACAGCAGCTTGAAGGGCGCGTGCGATGTGGAAATCAGCGTGAAGCGTGAAGGCGACGTGCGTGAGGTGATTGCGGAAAAGGTGCGCGACGGCCCCGACCAAGAAACCTTGCTCACGTTCCGGCTGCAATCGATTGATCTCGGTGCGGTGTCGGACTACGACGACGAGGCGGAAGAATGGGAGCGCATTACGTCGTGCGTGGTTGCGACGGACAACCTGCCGGCAAGGCAACGGCCTGGGCCAAGCACCAAGAATCAGGCATCCGCGCTGGCCGCAATTCGCACGGCTTTGGCGAATTCTGGCAAGCGTGCGTTGACGCAAGACGAGGCGCTTAGGGCGGTCCGTCAGGGCACCGACATGCCTAGAAATCGGGCGCACGAGGCCATCGAAGGGCTAATCAAAAACTGTTATTTGAAGTCGAGCGCGATGGGCGGAATCGAGGTTATCACCGATGAATAACCATGCCTTTAGTGTGGATGAGCGTCCGAAATCGTCCGAATCGGTAAATTTTACCGTCCGAAATCGTCCGAAAACCCCGTCCGAAACCGTCCGAAATCGTCCGAATCGTCCGAAACAGGCGTCCGAATCGTCCGAAATGTCTTTAAGACATTCGGACGGGAGCCTCGAAATTCGGACGGGAACGTGGGAATGGGAATTGTTATCAGGTGGTGCGCCATGCTTGATTGACCGCATGACGGCGCAGGCGCAGGACATCCGCGACGTGTTCCCGCACGGCACCGTTACCGTTGACGGCAGCATCTACGCCATGCGCGAGGATTGGGTGCAAGTCTGCGACCGGGCTGCGGCGAAGTTTGGCGGGGTGGCACCGGCCGACGAGGCGCTGCGTTATGCCCGTGCGAAACGTATTGCCGATATCGGGCGGGAATCGGCGGGGGCGATGAAATGACCGACGCCGAACTCAGTCGCCAGGAGTGGATCGAGGAGCGGATTGCGATCATGGTCGAGTCGGGCGTGCCTGAGGATCAGGCAACGCACCACGTCGAACGGATGTGGGAACGGCACGAAACCGATATCCGGGCGGCAATGGCGCGTGAACATGCCCCTGCGAGCCACGGAGACGGCGCAGGAGCGCGCGAAAGCCATGCGGATAAGCCGACCTAGCCAGATGACTGCGCGAACGCTCCTAGCCCCGCACAGCCTGCCCACACGTCGGACAGCAGCGCACGGCACGCAGCTTGGCAAGCGCCCGGCTGATGGCAGCTTGCCCGACGCCGACCTGCTGCGAGGCAGCGTAGGCGGTCAGACCGTCCACCAGCACGAGACGGCAGGCTTGGGCCGTCGCCCCGTCCGGGATCATGCGGGTGGCGGACAGGGCGAGGGTGAAGTCGGTGGGGGTCATGGGTTAGGCCGGAACGTGGATGGCTTTGGGCGCGTACACCGGGAACGTGCTCGACCCGGCAAAGGTGATGGAGTAGTGCTCCATCGCGGCTTGTTCGGTGGGGAACGTCATCGGGCGCCCGTTGGCATGCTCGGCGGTCATGATGTAGTCGGCTTTGCCCGGCAGGTTCTTGCGGATCATGGTGAGGATGTACATGGCAATTCCTTTTCGGTGGTGGCGATGTTGCCCCGGCGGGCCGGGGCGAGGGGGTTAGGCGGGGACGTGCAGGTTGAGTTTAATTGCGCTGTTTTCTGTATCCCACCGCGAAGATTTCGCGCAGCGTTTGCAAATGTGACGAGGGCGGTTGGGGGAAATATGTATTCCGTAATTGCTAATTGGCTTTCCAGTGCAAAGGGATACAAACACTCCATGAGATTTTTCAATAACGTGCCATTTCCCGTTGTTTGAAAAATGTTTGCTTTTTGCATAAACGGCTACTTGCATCGTCATCTCCATTCGGTGAATTCGTTCGTACAGCGTGATGCCAGTGTAGATGCTTGCCGGGAAGGTGTCAAGCAATCCGGTGATTGTTTTTTCTTATCGATATCGCGGAGGTGATATGGACTCAGAGCAGCGCGACGTGGATGGGAGGGTGCAGGCGATGGAGATGGCGCAGCAAGGCCGGCGGCATGTGAGCGATGGGGCGATGTCGATCTATGCCGGCAAGTGGAAGGTAAGCGCCTGTTCGGTCGAGACGGACCTTGCGGACGCCGGGCTGGTGATGATGACCGTCGCCGAGGTCGAGGCGATGGAGCTTCGATCTCGCGACAGGCAAATACAGGACTGCGCGGTGGCCGATCTGTGTGCGCAGGTACGCGATGCGGAGACGGAGCGCGACACACTCCGCGCGCAGCTTGCGGAGGAACGCGAAGAACACAGGGCAACGATTTACGAGGCTGCGTTACTTCGGGCTGAAATCGAACGACTGCGCGGAGCCGGGCCGGCCATTGCAACGGTCGAGGAAGGCATTGAGTACCTGCGGCAGAAAGGGACGCCGCTTAAGGATGGGTGGCTGGTTCGAGAGCGGCTAGAACGACTGCGCGGAGGGTCGTCCGCAATAGAACGCGCCGAAATGATACTCGGTGCGCGGCTGTCAGATGCGCTGTTGCTTACTCAACTGTGCGACGAAATCGAACGACTGCGCGGAGGGAAGAAACTGAGCTACACGCCCACGCCCGACCATATCGAGCAACTGCGCTCTGTGCTGCCGCCAGATGGCCGGAAACCGCAACTCGGCGGATTGCTACTGACGCCCTGCGGGCTAGACCACCGCCTCGGCCTCGGGCCGCAGCCGGCTACGGAGACGGTCGAGCCGATGTCGGCGCAGTCGTGGAAGCGGAGGATGGGGGAGTGAATCTACGATTCACAGTAGGCTATGACCCGCGCCCGCAATGTTGCGAGCAGTGTTTGCACTACGAACCACCTCGTCGGTTTTTTGTGTATCCATCAAATGCGCAAGGGCAGGAAGAACAAAGTCAAGGCGGAAAGCCAATCTGTTTACTTCACAAGTTTTCGGTGAAACGTCGCGCCCGTTGCGATTCGTTCGACGCAGCCCCACCGAGCAAGGTTGAAGAATGACCAACTGGCCCACAATCATCGCCGACCTGCGCAGCCTGGGCTGGCGATTGATCGACATCGCGGCGGAGATTGACCAGGAGGAATACTGGGTCTCGCGGGTGGCCCGTGGATTTACGCGAAAGGTCGATTACGACACCGGGCGGAAACTCCTCGCGCTGCATGCTCGGGAAATACGGCAGTCTGTGGTTTCACGGGGAACGCAGACACAATTGCAAGTGGGGGGGTGTCGAAACACGTAAATTTGGCGCATTGCTCGTCAATGGGTTAGGAGTTGAATGTGCCGGGTGGTGCGCCTGCAAAAAACGACAACGCCGGCAAGCGGCGATTGTTCGAGCGTACCGTCCTGCGTGCTCTCACGCAGGATGACGGCGTGCGACTTCGCGCGGCAGCAGAGCGATTGCTGGACCTTGCTGCCTCTGGCGAGCGGTGGGCGGTTGAGTGCCTGAGGGACACGCTTGACGGCAAACCTAAGCAAGCCATCGACATCGACGTTACCAATCGATCCGTCGTTGATCTGGACGACGCGAGCCTTGCCGGGCATATCGCCCGAAACCGCAGCGGCGGAACTGCTAGCGCGGAGGTTGGCGCGGCGGAACCTGCTGGACTTCACTAGGTACACCCATGCCGACTACAGGCCGGCTCCGCATCATGAGCGTATCTGCGATGCGCTCGAAGCGGTCGCGCGCGGCGATTGCAAGCGGCTCATGGTGTTCATGCCGCCGAGGCACGGCAAGTCTGAACTCGCTAGCAGGCGCTTCCCCGCGTGGTATCTCGGGGCGTACCCACGGCACCAGATCATCGCGGCTTCTTACAACTCCGAGCTTGCTTCGGACTTTGGCCGCGAGGTGCGCAACATCGTCGGGAGCCGTGAATACCGGGCGCTATTCGATACAACGCTTGCTGCGGATAGTCAGGCGGCAAACCGTTGGCACACTAGCGCAGGCGGTTCCTACGTTGCCGCTGGAGTTGGTACTGCAATTACGGGCAGGGGCGCCCACGTTCTGCTCATCGATGACCCGCTCAAAGACCGCGAGGAAGCCGACAGCAGCACGACGCGAAGCCGCGTGTGGGACTGGTACACCAGCACCGCATACACCCGCCTTATGCCTGGGGGCGCAATCGTGCTGATTCAGACCCGATGGCACGAGGATGATCTTGCCGGGCGGCTGCTCACGGCACAGGCGCGCACGGGCGGCGACAAGTGGGACGTGCTTGAACTCAAGGCTATCAACGACGAGGGCGAGGCGCTTTGGCCGGACTGGTATCCGGTGCCCGAGCTTGAGCGCATCCGTAGCGTGATCGGGCCTCGTGACTGGTCGGCGCTCTACCAGCAGTCGCCGGTTCCGGATGGCCGCGCAGAGTTCCGCCGCGACTGGCTGCGCTGGTATCACAACGCACTGACCGGCGACGGGATGAACGTCTACATCCTCTGCGACCCGGCAGGCGAGAAGAAGAAAACGAGCGACCGCACGGCGATATGGGTCGTGGGCCTGAACAGCGACGGGAATTACTACCTGCTCGACTTCATCTATGACCGGTTGAACCTCACTGAGCGCGCACGCGAACTGATGCGCCTGCACCGCAAATGGCGTCCGATGCGCGTGGCTTACGAGAAGTACGGCAAGGACAGCGACATCGAGGCAATCAAGATCGTGCAGGCGAACGAGAACTACAGGTTCGACATCCTGCCGCTCGGAGGCACGCTCAAGAAAGAGGACCGCATTCGGCGCCTTGTGCCGCTCTTTGAGCAGGGCAAGGTCTACATGCCTCCGACGATGCATCGGACGCTCTCTGACGGGCGCACGGTGGACTTGATCGAGCAATTGCTGGTCGAGGAATACGACCGTTTCCCCGTGGGCGCGCACGATGACGGGCTCGACTGTCTTGCGCGCATCACGGATGGCGATTTGAACGCGACGTTTCCGATGGTCGAAGTGGAAAAGCCGAGCAGGTACGGGCGGCGGTCTATTGGCGGAAGCGCCTGGGCTTCGTGAGGTGAACTGATGGCACATGACACAAAGCGCCCCGCGTGGGCAAAAGTGGATGATTACGGCAATCTGTCTGCCACGTCGCCAGGAGAATCGCCAGCGACACTGACAATGACGCACATCGCTGACCTGACGACGACTCGGCAGCGCGTCACCTTCCCAAGCGGAGCCAAGTGGGTGCAACTGAGTTACAAGCTGCTGCCCGGCGCGACTGCCGTTGCCAATCAATACGCAAAGGCGTGCTTCAACGCGGCCAGCACTGCCGATGCTGACGGCAAGCTGGCGACGACCGGCGCGCATGTGCCGGTGTTCCAAGGTGACGACCTGACGTTCTCCTTCTCCGACGACAACCTCTGCACGGTGTTGGACGTGATTACTGCGCAAGCGGTCGGCGCAGAGAAAACGATTCTTCGCGTGATCGCGGGGGTGGCGTAATGGCGAACAGCGTTGTCATCGGAACGGATAAGGGGTGGGATAACACAATCGCTGCGGGGATCATGTTCTTTTTCCCCGGTTCGCAGGCGAGCGGCGATACGGTGCTGACGGACCGTAGCGGCAAGGGCGCGCACAGTAACACGCTCTGGTCCTCCACGACTCCGTGGGGCACTGCTGGCTATTTCACGAGCGCCAACACGAGCGGCCAGTTCGCCAAGATTCCGATTGCCAAATGGCCGGCGCGATTTGCTACGGACTCGATTTTGATCTTCGGCCAGGGCATCGTGACGAAAGAAGCGTCCGACCAGGCGTTCTTCGGTAACGGCGTGAACACGACGAATACTGGATTCACGTTGCGCGTGAGCACGACGGGACAGATTCAGTGGGCCAGCTACGGGACCGGCGCATCGGAATTCGAGGGCGCCACGACCGAAACCCCGTGGGGCAGTGCTGTGCTGGCGTCGTTTGCTGCCGCCTGGGACAAGACGGCTCGCACCGTGCGACTGTACGTAGATGGTGCTCGCGCGGCGAACTACGCGACGCCGGCATCTGTCGCGCTCGATCCTGCCACGATGGATGGCGGCACGCTTGGTGACATCGGGATCGGCGGCTCTGCCAATGGCACCGAAGTGGCGGCGAACTGGAAGAACATCCACGCATACTATCGAGCCGGGGCAGCATTGCCCGCGAACATCGATGACATCGTGTTGCGCCTGCATCGGTCTCCGTCTGTGCCGCTGACGGTGGCGGAATGGGACACGGCGGCTTAAATGCCTGTCACTGACAAATTCTTTTCGACGCTCGGCGGTCTAGGGGACGACGCCTCGCACTACTCGTCCACCAATACCGGATCGGGTATCACGCAGGAGGCGATTACCGATCCGACTGGCTCGGGCTACGGCACGGTCGGTAAGTTTGGCCTGAGCGTCGGCGACAAGCGTTGCGAGCTATCTGGACACGTAGACCGCGATCCGACGTTTGGCACGGATTACTGGACATGGATCTCGGTCTATGTGCCGGCGACGTGGCAGGTCGCTGACGACAAGATTCTTTGGTTCCAGATTCACGAGCAACCGGACACATCGCCTGCCGATTATGTCGGTGAGGCGCAGCTAATCGCCACAATCGAAGGACAGCATGTCCGCATCGAAAACAATTTTGACGTGGATGCACAGACGGTCGCGTTTGCCGACATTACGAGCCGTGTGCTGTGTGATTGGCCGCTGGATGACTTCCTTGGCCGCTGGACGGACATCGTTATCCGTGTCACGTGGAGCGTAACGAGCGGCGGTGCGCTGCGCATCTGGCGCAATCGCAGGCAAGTGTTTCAGGATGCAGCGACCAACAATGCGTACAACAATGCTGCCGCTCGGGGTGGTGACGATCCGTTTCACAAACTCGGCATTTACCGCACTGACTCTGGCAATGCGACCGTTGCCAACTATCTCCTGCATCGAGGGGTGAAGCGCGGCACTGGCTATTCGACGTTTGATACGTTCATGGCGGCATGCGGTTCGAGCGATACGGAACTGGAAGGATTTGTTGTTGAAGGGGTGAGTGTGTAATGGAAAATGAAGACCTCGCCCGCTGGATAAACGACGCTCTGCGAGACGCCAAGAAGGCGACCGCTACGTGGCGCAAGGAAGCGCGCGAGTGGTACGACTTCTATGCCGGCAACCAGTGGTCGCAGGACGACATTGCGGAGATGCAGGATAAGCGCAAGGTGCCGGTGGTGTTCAACCGGGTTGCGCGCACTGTGAACGCGGTGATCGGCCTGGAGATTCAGAACCGGCAGGCGGTCCAGTACATTCCGCGCGAGGTTGGCGATACAAAGGTGAACGAGATTTTCACCTCGGCCGCCGACTGGATACGCGATAACTGTGACGCAGAGGACGAAGAATCCGAGATGTTCGGTGATAACGTCATCTGCGGCATTGGCGCGACCGAGACGCGGATCGACTACGACACGAATCCGGACGGCGAGCCGGTGATTGAGCGCGTTGACCCGCTGGAGGTGTTTTGGGACGCGGCGGCGCGCAAGAAAAACCTGCGGGATCGTCGGTGGTGTGCGCGTGTCAAGCGGAGCACGGACCAGGACATCCGCGAACTGTGGCCGCAGTACGAACTACCCGAGCGCGGCGGCGAGACGTACCTCGATGACGAGGAAGAACCGCACGACGCCGACCCGCCGCACTACCAGAAAGACGAGCCGAGCGCGACGCAGCCCAAGACGCGCGAACTTGTGTGTTTTCAGTGGTGGGAAAAGCAGCCGTTCTATCGGTTCGCGGGTGGCGACGGACAGGTGTATAGCCTGGATGCGCAGCAGTACGAGGAAGCGCAGGCACGATGGGCCGCGATGGCAAAGATGGTGCCGGGATTCGTGCCGCCGCAGGTGGTGCCGCAGACCAAGCGGGTCTATTTCAAGGCGTATTTGGTCGAGGGCACCATCCTTGAGGTGACGCCGCTGGAGACGCAGAGCGGCTTTACGCTCAACTTCACGACCGGCGCACGGGATCGGAACCATAACACGTGGTTCGGCCTCGTCGCGCTGATGATGGACCCGCAGCGATGGGCTAATAAGTGGCTCTCGCAGATCATGCACATCCTGAACACTTCGGCTAAGGGCGGGCTGCTGGCCGAAAAGGATGCGTTCAGCAAGACGAGCGACGCCGAATCGTCGTGGGCGAAGTCTGAGACGATTACTTGGGCGAATCCTGGGGCGATATCGGGCGGCAAGGTCACGCCAAAGCCGCAGACGCCGATGCCCGAGGGGTTTGCCAAGCTGTTGGACTTCGCCGTAAACAGCATCAACGACGTTCCTGGCGTGAACATGGAACTAATGGGACTCGTCGGCAACAATCAGCCCGGCGTGCTGGAGAGCATGCGCAAGCAGGCGGGGATGACCATCCTTGCCGTGTTCTTCGACTCGATGCGCCTGTATCGCAAAGAGCTTGCGCGCGTGCTGATTGAGATTATCCGCGACAAGATCAGCGACGGTCGATTGGTCCGGATCGCTGGCAAGGATGGGGCCAAGTACGTGCCGCTCATTAAGCAAGAGGGCGCGGCAGAGTACGACATCGTTGTGGACGAGGCGCCGACCAGCCCGAACAACAAGGAGCGCGTGTTTGCGCTGATGACCACACTTGCCCCGGTGCTGGAGAAGTCCGGGATTCCGCTTACGCCCGATCTCTTGGAGTACAGCCCGCTACCGTCCGCACTGGTCGAGAAGTGGCAGGCGTACATCAAAGAGAACAAGCAGCTTCCGCCCGAGGTGATGGCGCAGGTTCAGGAACTCGCCAAGCGTCTGCAACTGACGCAAGCGCAAGCGCAGGCGATGGCACAGGAGAATGCCCGCCTGAAGGCCGACCAGTCCGCGCGCATCCACGATACGAACGTGCAGGCGCAAGTGGATCAGATGAATGCGATGCTGAAGCGCGATTCCGACCACGAGAAGGCGGCGGTTGCGGTTTATGAGGCGAACTTGCAGGCGGCGATGGCGAAGATGACTGCGGCGAGCGAGGCAATGGCGCAGCAGCAGCAGTCGATTGCCGGTCTCGTGCCGGTGTTGCAGCAATTGATGGCGCAATCCATGTCGCAGGCAGAGCAGATTCGCATGCTCTCCGAGCGCATGGGTACTGTTCACTAACCTAGAGGACACATGAGCGAACTTACGCAGCAAGAGCAGGAGTTTTTTGCATCGGGTGGCGAGGTGTCGCCCGAGCCGGACGCGCAACCGCAAGAGCCTGCCGCAGAAGCGCCTGTAGCCGAGCCTGAGACGCCCGCCGAGCCTGCGCCTGCGGCAGAGCCCGCCGAACCGAAGATGGTGCCTCTGGCGGCGCTCCACGAGGCGCGGCAGCAGGCGAAGGAGGCCAAGCAGGCACTCGCGCAGATGCAGGCGCAGCAGCGTCTGGTCGAGCAGCGCATCGCGGAACTGAACGCGCGCATCGCACCGCAACAGCAGCCGCAGGTTCCGGCGTTTGAGGAAAACCCGGCCGAGCACTTGCGGACCAAGGTTCAGCAGCAAGAGCAGACGCTGGCGCAGATGCGGGCGCAGCAGGAGGCGGCGGCAAATGAGCAGCGTTTCGTGACGTGGTATCAGACGCAAGCGGCGCGGTTTGCACAGACGACTCCGGACTTCACGCAAGCCTATAACACCTTCCTGACGAATCGGCAGAGCGAGCTTGCGGACCAGGGATTGGCCCCGCAGCAGATCGCCGCGCAGCTTCGGCAGGAGGAACAGTTGCTGGCCGTCACTGCCGCGCGAATGAACGTAAACCCGGCGCAACTGGTCTATCAAGCAGCGATTGCGAAGGGCTACAAGCCTGCGACGCAAAAGCCGGCAGAAGCGCCCGCAATCAGTGCGGAGCAAAAGCTTGCTGCGGTTGCCGATGGTATAAAATCGAGCAAGTCGCTATCGCAGGTGCCGGGCAAGGTTACGCCGCAATTGACGGCTGAATACGTGGCAAATATGCCGAAGTCGGAATGGGACAAATTTAACGCCAATTGGGAAGAAAACATGGCCCGATTGGCGGGGTAGTGTGGCGGTAAGCCGCCCGAGGCTCTAAATCGGTTCGCCCGCCGGCGCGTCAGCCCGGCAAGCCGCCAGAGGCTCTAAATCTGTTCGTTGCGTCCCGCGTGAGTGGACGAATCGCAAGGTGCAGCGTCACGCGCCAACACGATTCATTTAACTCAATCGGAGACATCCACATGGCAACGACCGACTTCTGGGTAAATCATCCCCTGGCAGTCAAGCTGTGGAGCCGAAAGCTGTATGAGGACGTAGTTGGCAAGGGCTACTACGGTCGCTTCATCGGCAAGGGCTCGAACAGCCTGTTTCAGATCAAGGAAGAAACCAGCAAGGGGCCGGGCGATAAGGTCACGTTCGGCCTTCGCGCTCTGCCGACCGGCGCGGGTGTGCAGGGCGACGCGACGCTGGAGGGCAACGAGGAAGCCCTCGTTACCTACAGCGACTCGGTGACCATCGACCAGCTTCGCCATGCGTTCCGGTCGGGCGGCAAGATGTCCGAGCAGCGCGTGCCGTTCTCGGTGCGCGAGGAACTGCGCGGCGCGGCGGAAGATTGGTGGTTCGAGCGGCTGGAGACCAGCATTGCGAACCAACTGGCTGGCTACGCAGACCAGACCGACGTGCGCTACACCGGCATGGTTGCGGCGACCGAGCCTTCGACTGCGACGGGGATTACCCGCATCGTTGTCGGCGGCGGGCACACTGCCGAATCGTCCCTGTCTGCCACGACTACGCACGCCATCAAGCTGTCCGATCTGGACAAGGCTGCGGCCATCGCAAAGACTCAGACGCCCCGCATTCGTCCGATTCGCGTCGATGGCAAGGAACTGTTCGTGTGCTTCCTGCACCCGTATCAGATTCTGCAACTGCGGCAAGATGCCTCGACCGCTGGCAACTTCTTCGACGTTCAGAAAGCACAACTGACCGGCGGGAAGATCAGCGACAACCCCATCATCACCGGGGGCGAGTTCATCTACAACGGGACCATCGTTTACGAGTGGCCCTACCTGCCTGTCGTCAAGAGCACCGTTAGCTCGTCCACGTCGTACCGTCGTGGCGT
>Ga0075470_10000557_pt1 | contig 12039 bp, 10 predicted proteins | sample DEB19_08_DNA_4_FD_71482 | JGI IMG/M metagenome (GOLD analysis project Ga0075470, IMG submission 71482) | Aqueous microbial communities from the Delaware River and Bay under freshwater to marine salinity gradient to study organic matter... | ecosystem: Environmental > Aquatic > Marine > Coastal ... | reverse complement strand
CTTCGCCACGAAGTCGTGGAGGTCCTCGCTGTAGCTGACGATGTCGATCTTCTCGCCGCGCAGCTCGTTCACGACCATGCGCACGCGCCCGCCACGGGCACCGACGCAGGCGCCGACCGGGTCAACGTTGTGGTCGTTCGAGGCAACCGCGATCTTGGTTCGGTGGCCGGGTTCACGGGCGCACGACTTGATCTCCACGATGCCGTCGGCGATCTCGGGAACTTCCAGCTCGAACAGGCGCTTGATGAGACCGGGGTGGGTGCGGCTGACCACGATCTGCGGGCCCTTGGCGGTCTTGCGGACCTCCACGATGTAGGCCTTCAGGCGGGCACCCGATTCCGGGCGCTCGTACGGGACCTGCTCTGCCTGGGGCAGGAGTGCCTCGACCTTGCCGAGGTCCAGCAACGCGTAACGACCGTCCGACTGCTGGATGATGCCACTGACGAGGTCGCCCTCGCGGTTCGCGTACTCCTCGAACTTGCGGTCCCGCTCCACCTCGCGGATGCGCTGGCTCATGACCTGCTTGAACGTGGCGGCGGCGATGCGGCCGAGCTCGTTCTTGCTCGGCGTGTCGTCGCGCTCGTTCACCCAGTTGCCGTCCTCATCGACGTCGTAGGCGGTGAACGTCATGTCGAGGTTCTCCGGGTTGATGCCGACGATGACCTCGTCGGCCGCGTTCGGGCGCTTCTTGTACGCCGTCGCCAGGGCCTCGACGAGCACCTGCAAGAGTGCGTCGACGGAAATGCCGTGGTGTTCCGCCAGCATGCGTACTGCTTCTGACATGTCAAGGTTGCTCATGGTGCACTGACCTCCTGATCGTTGTCTGTTTCGTTCTTCTTCGCCTTGTTCTTGTCCCGGGCGGATCGCGCCTCGGGGGAATTCGGCTTCGGGTTTGCTTCCCACACGAAGACGGTCTTCGCCTTGTCGATGAGAGCGAGCGGCACGTCCACCTCGGCACCGTTCTCGTCGCGGACCCGCGCCGTGGTGTCGGTGGCCGAGAGGAGCAGACCGGAGATGCGGCGGCGCCCGTCGTGCTGCTCGCGCAGACGGATGTTCACTTCCTTGCCCGCCTCGCGGACGAAGTGCGCCGGCGTGCGCAAGGTGCGCTCGAGACCGGGGCTCGTGACCTCGAGGGTGAAGCGGCCGGGGACGGCGTTCTCGTCGTGGTCAAGCTCCCGTCCGAGAAGACGGGTGACAAGGGCGATCTGGTCGATGTCGACGCCGGCCGGGGACCCGGGCGGGGTGTCGATCGTGATCTTCAGGACGCCGCCGGCGAAATCGAGGTCGTAGAGCTCGAGGGAGAGGTCAGCGAGGATGGGCGAGACCATGGAGGTGACGCGGTCGATCACGTTGGACATGCGGCTCACCACCTCTCTCGCCGACGAATCGGCCTCTTACAGAACAAAAGGCACGGACCCTTCGGCCCGTGCCTTCACGTTCATCGAACTTCAAAGGACGGTTTTCAGGCTACCAGTCACAAGTAGGGTTTGGAACCGCATGCTCCGCCTCAGCCAACTCTTCGTCCGCACCCTCCGTGAGGACCCCTCGGACGCCGAGGTTCCCAGCCACCGCCTGCTCGTGCGGGCCGGCTACATCCGCCGTGCCGCCCCCGGTGGGTACACCTGGCTCCCCCTCGGCTGGCGGGTCCTGCGCAAGGTGGAACAGATCGTGCGCGAGGAGATGGACGCGATCGGTGCCCAGGAAGTTCACTTCCCCGCCATGCTCCCCCGCGAGGTGTACGAGGCAACGAACCGTTGGACGGAGTACGGCGACAACCTCTTCCGTCTCGTCGACCGCAAGGGTGCCGACTACCTGCTCGGTCCCACCCACGAGGAGATGTTCACGCTGCTCGTGAAGGACCTCTACTCGAGCTACAAGGATCTCCCCGTCTCGCTGTACCAGATCCAGACGAAGTACCGCGACGAGGCACGCCCGCGCGCCGGTCTTCTCCGCGGCCGTGAGTTCCTCATGAAGGACAGCTACTCGTTCGACATGGACGAGGCCGGCCTGCAGAAGTCCTACGACGACCACCGCGCCGCGTACGAGCGCATCTTCACGCGGCTCGGGCTCCCCTTCGTCATCGTGAGGGCAATGAGCGGCGCCATGGGCGGATCGGCGAGCGAGGAGTTCCTCGCGCCGATCGAGGTCGGCGAGGACACGTTCGTTCGATGCACGAAGTGCGACTACGCGGCGAACACCGAGGCCGTCGCCACGGGCGCGCTCGCACCCGACACTGCCTCGCACCCGGCAACCAGTCAGGTCACCACGCCCGACTGCGCCACGATCGCGACAGTCGTCGACCACCTGAACGCCCACCACGCCCGCGCCGACCGTGCATGGACTGCGGGCGACACGCTGAAGAACGTCGTGCTGTCGCTGCGCATGCCCGACGGCACGCGCGAGACGCTCGTCATCGGCGTCCCCGGCGACCGCGATGTCGACCTGAAGCGAGTGGAGGCACAGGTCTCCCCCGCCGAGGTGGAGGCTCTCGACGAGGCCGGGTTCGCGGCCCACCCTGAACTGGTGCGCGGCTACATCGGGCCGCAGGTGCTCGGCAGCGGGAGCGTCTCCGGTGTCCGCTACCTGGTTGACCCGAGCGTTGTCCCGGGCTCTGCGTGGGTCACGGGCGCGAACGTGCGCGACCAGCACGTGCTCAACCTGGTGAACGGACGCGACTTCACCGCCGACGGCACGATCGAGGCGGTCGAGGTGAACAACGGCGATCCCTGCCCGCACTGCGGTGCCCCCATGGAGATCGCGCGCGGCATCGAGATCGGCCACGTGTTCCAGCTCGGCAAGAAGTACGCCGACAAGCTCGGCCTGCAGGTGCTCGACCAGAACGGCAAGCAGCAGGTCGTCACGATGGGTTCGTACGGCATCGGTGTTTCGCGTGCCGTGGCATCGATCGCGGAGACGTTCAACGACTCGCTCGGCCTGAAGTGGCCGCGTGCCGTCGCCCCCGTGGACGTGCATGTCGTCGTCACCGGCAAGAACGACGACGACATCACCAAGGCAGCCGAGCAGCTGGCCCGCGACATCGAGGCGCAGGGACTCGAGGTTCTCATCGACGACCGCAACGGCGTGTCGCCGGGCGTGAAGTTCAAGGACGCCGAACTGATCGGCATCCCGACGATCGTCGTGGTCGGCAAGTCACTTGCCGACGGCAACGTGGAGATCCGCGACCGTCACAGCGGCTCGAACGACGCGGTGCCCGTCGGCGACGCCGTGGCACGGGTCGTCGCACTGTCGAAGGCCTGAGCATGCCGGTCCGTTTCACAGGTTCGGTGCAGAACTACGCGTGGGGCGGGACGACGTTCATCCCCTCGCTGCTCGGCCGCACCCCCGATGGTTCGCCGTGTGCCGAGTGGTGGCTCGGCACGCACCCCGTGGCACCGTCGGTAGTTTCCGGGACCGACGAACCACTGTCGTCCGTGACGGGCGAGATGTCGATGCTGGTGAAGGTGCTGTCGTGCGCGGCTCCCCTGTCGCTCCAGACCCACCCCGGCACCGAACAGGCGCGCAAGGGATTCGCCAAGGAGAACGCGGCCGGACTCTCCCTCGACGACCCGAGGCGCAACTATCGCGACGACCGTGCCAAGCCCGAGATGCTCATCGCGCTCACCCCGTTCGAGGCACTGTGCGGCTTCGACGACGTCGACTCCACCGTGGAGCAACTGAAGGCGTACCGCTGGCGCGAGGAGGCAGAGGTTCTGGACCTCTACGGCATCGACGGCTACATGCTGTGGGCATTCGACCAGCGCACGGCCCCGGAACTCGATGCCTGCCCTGCGTGGTTGCGGCGGATCGGCGAGCTCCACCCGGGCGACCGGGGCCTGCGCATTGCCCCGCTCCTCAACCACGTCCAGTTGGCCCCGGGCGAGGCAATCAGTCTTCCCGCCGGGAACCTTCACGCGTATCTCTCCGGGGACGGGCTCGAGGTGATGGAGTCCTCCGACAACGTGATCCGCGCGGGCTTCACGCCGAAGCACGTCGACGTGAACGAACTGCAGCACATCGTGGACTCCACGGTTCTCGAACACCCCAAGCTGCGCCCGGAGAACGGCACCTACACCGGGCCGGGCGGTGCGTTCGACGTGCGGCGGATCGACCTCGCGGGGTCGACCACCGTCTCCGCGGACTGCACGACCATCCTCGTGCGCACGTCGGGCGCCGTAGACGGCATCCGCGCAGACGAGGCAATCGCACTCACTGCCGGCGAGTCAATTGACCTGTCGGGCAACGCCACCCTGTGGCTGTGCCGCCAGCACTGATCAGTCGTTGACGGTCTTGCGGATCTCGACGATCCTCTCCGCCGCGTGGTTCGCGTCGGCACCCTTCTCGTCGAGAAGTTGACTGCGGTCCTTGGCGGCCTCGCGCTCGGCCCGCGACGTGTCGGCGCGTGCGATGGCTGCGTCCGTGCCGTGCTCGTTGATGAACTCGGCCCACTCCACGAGCGCCTCCACCATCTCGGACTCGGGCACGACCGCCACGTTGCGGCCCTTCACGAAGAGGTGACCGCGCTTGTTGCCCGCGGCGATGCCGAGGTCCGCCTCGCGCGCCTCGCCCGGACCGTTGACGACGCAACCCATGACCGCGATCTGCAGCGGCAGCTTCTTGTCCTCGAACGCGCGCATCGCACGGTTCGCCACGTCGATGACATCGATCTCGGCACGACCGCAACTCGGGCACGCAATGAGGTCCACGTTCTTGCGCTCGCGCAGGCCGAGGGCCTCCAGCAACTGGCGCCCGGCCTTCGCTTCCTCGACGGGGTCCGCGGTCAGGCTGTAACGGATCGTGTCGCCGATTCCCTCGAGCAGCAGTGCGCCAATGCCGGCGGTGGCCTTCACCAGACCTGCCGGCGGCGGGCCCGCCTCCGTGACACCGAGGTGCAGCGGGATGTCCGTGGTGTCGGCCAGCATGCGGTATGCCTCCACCATCAGAGGAACGTTGCTGGCCTTCACCGAGATCTTGATGAGGTCGAAGTCGACCTCCCTGAAGTACGCGATCTCCTGCATGGCCGACTCGACCATCGCGGCCGCGGTGAGGCCGTTGTGCTTCTCGTACAGCGACGGATCGAGTGATCCACCGTTCACACCGATGCGGATGGGGATGTTGCGGTCACGTGCCTCGGAGGCCACTGCCTTGATGTGCTCGGGCTTGCGGATGTTGCCCGGGTTCAACCGCAGGCCGTGCACGCCGGCCTCCATGGCGGCAAGCGCCATGCGGTACTGGTGGTGGATGTCGGCGATGATCGGGATCGGCGAGCGCGGGACGATCTGCGCGAGGCCCTCGGCCGCCTCCTGTTCGTTGCAGGTGCAGCGCACGATGTCGCAGCCCGCGGCGGCGAGCGCGTAGATCTGCTGGAGGGTGCCCTCGACATCCGCAGTCTTCGTCGTGGTCATGGACTGCACCGTGATGGGTGCGCCGCCGCCCACGGGGACCTTGCCGACGGTGATCTGGCGGGTGGCGCGACGCTCGAACATCGGCACCAAGTGTGGCAGGAAATGGACCCGAATCAGCCGATGGGACGGGTGATGTCGAGGTAGAGCCCTGTGACAAAAAGAATCAACAACAGGCCGACGACCGCCGTGGCAACGGGGACCATCTTGCCGATGTCGGCCCGGTAGACACGTCCCCCGCGGGACCTGATCCGCTCGTACGTGGCGATGGCGGCATGGCCGCCGTCGAAGGGGAGCAACGGGAGCATGTTGAAGACGCCGACGAAGACGTTCACGTACGCGAGCAGGCGCAGGATGCCCGACAGGCCGTAGTCCCGCCCCACTTGTCCGCCGACCTGGCTCATGCCGACGACAGTGGTGGGCCGCTTCTCCACCGGCGCGTCCTTGTCGGTGACCTGCTGCCACGAATTGACGGGGTTCAGGACCGTGAACATGCCCGTGAACGAGTCGCGCGCGGTGGCGCCGATGTCACCCACGCTGCGCTTGGCGGCAACGAACGGGTTGAGTTTCCTGTACTCCCAGTCGTCGGCGAAGACGCCGAGGAACCCGCGACCGGGCACGGTCGGGTTCTCGGCGAGAGTGACCGTGACCTTCTTGAGCGTGCCGTTCTCCAGGAACGCCACGTCCATCGTGTCCCCGGGGGTGTGGCGCGAGATCTGCTTCACGATGGAGTCGTACGACCCGACTTCGACGCCGTCGATCGAGATGATTTCGTCGCCGGGCGTGATGCCCGCTGTGAACGCCGGGCTGGGGTCGAGGGTGTTCAGCACCACCGCCTGTCCGTTTCGGTACTGGCCGCCGTGGAGCACGTACACGCCGGCGAACAACACGAACGCGATGATCATGTGCATGATCGACCCGGCCGTGATGACGAGCAGGCGGCGGGGGTAGGACTTCGAACGGTACGCCCGCGGTTCGTCCGCTTCGTCGACCTCGTCCAGGTTGTTCATGCCGATGATGCGCACGAACGCCCCGAGCGGCAGCGCGCGCAGGCCGTACTCGGTCTCGCCACGGCGGAAGCTGAACACTCGCGGCCCGAATCCCATGAAGAACTGTGTCGCCTTCATTCCCGTGCGTCGGGCCGTCACGAAGTGACCGACCTCGTGCAGGAACACCGACACAAGCAGGCCGATGACGAACACGAAGGTCCACGGCGACACGAAAGCCAGCACGACGAGTCCGGCCAGCATGACGACACCGATGATCCGGCCCTGGGGGGTCGACGATTCCCCGCCGTCGTCGACGGCACCGCCCGCGGCAATCTCGTTGCGGAAGGATTGGTAGAAGTCGGTCATGACGCCAGTACCTCGTGCGCAAGGCGGCGTCCTTCTGCGTCCGCCGCAAGGACGTCGTCCAGGTCGCGCGGTGCCGTGGGGGAAAAGCGGTTCACGGCTGCCTCCACCTTGTCTGCGATCTGCAGCCAGTTGATGCGGCCATCGAGGAAAGCCCCGACGACCACCTCGTTCGCCGCCGAGAGGGCGGCCGGGGCGGTCCCGCCACGGCGACCCGCGTCGTAAGCGAGGTCGAGGCACCTGAAAGTGGCGCGGTCGGGCGCCTGGAACTCCAGACGATCGAGAGCGGACCAATCAATGCGTCCGTACGGGGTGGCGATGCGGTTCGGCCACCCGAGCGCGTACCCGATGGGCAGGCGCATGTCGGGCATGGAGAGCTGGGCGATTGTGGAGCCGTCGGTGTACTCGACCATGGAGTGCACGACCGACTGGGGGTGCACCACCACGTCAATCTGTGAGTACGGCGTTCCGAAGAGTTCGTGTGCTTCGATGACTTCCAGTCCCTTGTTCATGAGCGTCGACGAGTCGACGGTGATCTTCGGGCCCATCTTCCACGTGGGGTGTGCCAATGCCTCGTCGCGGGTGACCGACGCGAGGGAGTCGCGGGTGCGACCGCGGAACGGACCCCCGCTGGCGGTCAGCACGATGCGCGCCACTTCCCTGCCGGCATCGGCGGTCGACCTCATGCTCTGGTGCACGGCACAGTGCTCGCTGTCCACCGGCACGAGGACGGCGCCGGGTGTGGCCCGCAACGGCTGCACCACCGGGCCCGCGGCAATCAGGCTCTCCTTGTTCGCCAGTCCGAGGACCTTGCCCCGACGGAGGGTCTCCATGGTGACGGGCAGGCCGGCAAAACCCACGACCCCGTTGATCACCACGTCGGCGACGTCGACCACCTCGGAGAGGTCCGCGGTGACCTGCACCCCGGGCAGCGCCGCGGACACGCGGGAGCGCGCATCATCGGACGTGACAACGACGAGTTCGGGCTGCAGCAACTTCGCCTGCTCGATCAACGCCTCGACCGACGAACCCGCCGCGAGTGCAGTGACCACGAAGTGATCGGGCTCGGCGCGCACGACGTCGATCGTCTGTGTGCCGATCGATCCGGTGGAGCCGGCAATGGCGACGCGCGTGCGGGTCATCGTTTCAGTGTGTCAGCAATGCGTGCGGCCGCAACGTCGGCCGCCAAGGGTCACGACAGCCAGGGCTGCAGCACCTGCATCAGGTAGTACACCGACGGGAGCACGAAGAGGAACCCGTCGAACCGGTCGAGCACGCCGCCGTGCCCTGCGACGATCGTCCCGAAGTCCTTCACGTCGAGGTTGCGCTTGAACATCGATTCCACCAGGTCGCCCATCGGCGCCATGATCGACACGACGATCGCCAACGCGAGCCATTCACCCATGTTGTTCCACGTGCCGTTCTGCGACGCGATGAGCCCGGTCACCACGATCGTGGCGAGGGCCCCACCGAGGAGTCCCTCGACCGACTTGTTGGGGCTGACCCATTCGCGCAACGGCGTGCGTCCGGCTGCGGACCCGACGAACAGCGCACCGACGTCGTTGGCGACGACGGCGGCAACAACGATGAAGATGGTGTCGGTGCCGGCATTCGCCCCCGCTCCGCCAGCCACGCTCTGGCGCAGGATTAGCGCGGCGAACGAGCCGAGGAGGCCGATCCAGGTGACGGCCATGTTGGTGATGGCCACGTTCGGCATGGGGCCACTCTGGACTCCCGGTGCCCCGAGGAACCCGATCGATGTCGCCAGGAACCCGAGCGCGAGCACCAACGGGAGTGCGGCGTCCCCGATCCAGTAGGCCGCCATCGGTGCGGCCACGCACGCGATGAGACCGGCAAACGTGGCCGGGCGGTAACCCTTCTCGGTCACCTTGCTGAAGAACTCGACTGCGGCGAGACCGAGCACTGCGATCACGATCAACATGACCGCTGCGGGTCGCCACATGACGGCACCGATGAACACGGCGATCAACACGAGACCGGTGGTGACGGCAGTCGGCATGTCCCTGCCGGCCGCACCGCGCGCGCCGCGCGTCGTGCCGCGGCGAACCTGCGGACCGCGCGGCGTCGGACGGCTCGTGCCGCCGGTGATGTCACGCGGGACGTCGGCGGTGGTGTCGCGCGGTCGGGCGCGCTCGGCCGTCGACTCGCCACCGATGGTGATGCGGTCGGGTCGGCGTGTCGGCTGGCTCGGCTGCTGAAACGTCGACCATACGTCGGCGTCATCATCGTCGTCGACGGCAGGACGCGGGATCTCGCCGGTCGGCGGTTCCGTCCAGTGCGGCAGCCCGGTGGAGTCTGTGTCAGCGAACGTGATCGCGGGCTCGGACGTGGGGTCATCGGCAAACTGGATGGTGCCGAAGTCGGATCCGTAGTCGGTCCCGTAGTCGGGGGTCTTCGCCCCGCCCGTTGTGTCGTCGCGCTTGCGCCAGATGTCGTCACTCATGGGTTCCCCCTGATTCGTTTGCACCCAAACTAGTTGTGCCGGGGGTGGCGCCGTGGGCAACCCGCATCCCCGGGGGCTAGACCTCGAGCAATTCCTGCTCTTTGCGAGCAACGGCCTTGTCGATGTTGGCCACGTGGTCCTGGGTCAGCTTGTCCAGTTCCTTCTCGGCGCGCTCAAGGTCGTCCTTCGAGATTTCGGAGTTCTTCTCGGCTGTTTCCAGGGTCTTGCGGGCGTCACGGCGGATGTTGCGCACCGCAATGCGGGCATCCTCGGCCATGTTCTTCACGACCTTCACGTACTCCTTGCGGCGCTCCTCGGTGAGCGCCGGGAAGGAAAGGCGGATGACGATGCCGTCGTTCGAGGGTTGCAGACCGAGGTCACTCTCGCGGATCGACTTCTCGATGGCGGCCAGCGCACCACGGTCATGGGGCTTCACCACCAGGGTGCGTGCCTCCGGCACCTGGAACCCGGCCAGCTGCTGCAGCGGGGTGGGGGCGCCGTAGTAATCCACCAGGAGTTTCTCCACCAGTGCGGGGTTCGCACGTCCGGTGCGGACGCTGGCGAACTGACCCTGCGCGTGCTCGATGGCGCGCTCCATCTTGTCGACGGCGTCGAGAAGTGTCTCTTCGGTCACCCGACCAGCGTACCGACTGGCTTGCCCTGCAGGATGGACTTGACGTTGCCCTTCGCGAGCAGGTCGAACACCACGATGGGAAGGTTCTTCTCCATGCAGAAGGTGATGGCGGTGGAGTCCATGACCTTCAGTCCCTTGGTGATCACGTCCATGTGACTGATGCGGTCGTAACGGGTGGCGCTCTTGTCGATCTTCGGGTCGGCGGTGTACACACCGTCGACGCCGGAGTGCGTCCCCTTGAGGATCGCCTGCGCGTCGATCTCGGCGGCTCGCAACGCTGCGGCGGTGTCCGTGGTGAAGAACGGGTTGCCCGTGCCGCCGGCGAGGATGACGACGCGGCCCTTCTCGAGGTGGCGCTCGGCGCGGCGGCGGATGTAGGGCTCGGCGACCTTCGGCATCTCGATGGCCGACATGACGCGTGCGTGCTGGCCGGCGCGTTCGAGCGCGTCCTGCAGTGCGAGGCCATTCATGACCGTGGCGAGCATCCCCATGAAGTCGGCCTGCGCCTGGTCCATGCCCTGGCCGGCACCCTTGATGCCGCGCCAGAAGTTTCCGCCACCGACGACGATGGCGATGTCTACGTTCAGTTCCTCGCGGGCCTCGCGCACTTCCTGCGCCACCTGCGTGAGGACCGAGTTGTCGAGACCGAAACCGGTCGGTTCAGCAAGTGCCTCGCCCGAGAGCTTCAGCACCACGCGTGACCAGGCCGGCCTCCCCGACATGTCAGCCGATCTCCAGCTGTGCGAAGCGCACGATTGTTGCCGAACCGATGAGCTTCTCGATGCTCACCCTGTCGTCCTTGGCGTACGGCTGCTCGAGCAGGCAGATGTCCTTGTAGAAGCCGCCGATGCGGCCGTCGACAATCTTTGCGATCGCGTTCTCGGGCTTGCCCTCGTTGCGGGTGATGGTCTCGAGCGTCTGGCGCTCCTTCTCCAGCACGTCCGCCGGGACGTCATCGCGCTTCAGGTACTTCGGACGCGCGAACGCGATGTGCACGGCCACGTCGTGTGCGAGTTCCTGGGTTGCGCCGGACATCTCGACGAGAACGCCGTTCACGCCGCGACCGCCCTGGATGTGCTCGTAGATGTCGATGACGTTGCCGGCTGCAGCCTCGTAACGCACGACGGAGCCCACCTCGATCTTCTCCTTGAGGGTGATCTTCAGGTCGTCGATGACCGCAGCCTGCTCGGCCACTGCTGCCTCGCCCTTTGCGAGGACGGCCTTCGTGAGCGCGAGCGCGGCGTCCTTGAACCCGTCGCTGGATGCGACGAAGTCGGTCTCGCACTTCATGTGCACCATCGCTGCGACGTTGCCCTCGACGAGGATCGACACGAGACCCTGGGCGTTGTCACGGTCGTCGCGCTTGGCGGATGCCGCAAGACCCTTCTCGCGGAGCCACTGCTTGGCGGCCTCGATGTCGCCGCCGTTCTCCTCGAGTGCCTTCTTGCAATCCATCATGCCGGCGCCCGTGGTGGCGCGCAGGCTCGCTACGTCTTTTGCTGTGTAGGACATGGGGGTGACTACTCCGCGGGGGTTTCGGTGGTCTTGGTCGCGGCGAGGCGGGCCTCGCGCTCGGCCTGCTGGGCTGCTGCCTGGCGGCGTGCCTCGGCCTGCTGCGCCTCGAAGGCTGCCTCCTGCTCGGGTGTGCGGGCTGCTGCGGGTGCTGCCGCCGCGGCTGCATGCGGGTTGCGCTTCTGGTTGATGAAGCGGCCCTCGATGACGGCCTCGGCGATGACGCGGGTGAGAAGGTCGTTCGCACGGATGGCGTCGTCGTTGCCCGGGATGGGGTACTGCACGGCATCGGGATCGACGTTCGAGTCGACGACCGCGACCACGGGGATCTTCAGCTTGTTCGCCTCGGTGACCGCGATGTGTTCCTTCATGGTGTCGAGCACGAACACTGCGTCGGGACGACGGGTCATGTTGGCCATGCCGGAGAGGTTCTTCTGCAGCTTCTCGAGCTCACGGGTGAGAAGGAGTGCTTCCTTCTTCGGCATGGCGTCGAACTCGCCCGATGCCTTCATGCGCTCGTACTCCTGCATCTTGCTGACGCGCTTCGAGATGGTCTCGAAGTTGGTGAGCATTCCGCCGAGCCAGCGCTCGTTGATCCACGGCATGCCGCACTTCTCGGCGTAGCTGCGGATGGGGTCCTGGGCCTGCTTCTTCGTGCCGACGAACAGCACGGTGCCG
>Ga0075470_10000556_pt1 | contig 12053 bp, 27 predicted proteins | sample DEB19_08_DNA_4_FD_71482 | JGI IMG/M metagenome (GOLD analysis project Ga0075470, IMG submission 71482) | Aqueous microbial communities from the Delaware River and Bay under freshwater to marine salinity gradient to study organic matter... | ecosystem: Environmental > Aquatic > Marine > Coastal ... | reverse complement strand
CGCCTCGGCGCGGCGCTTCATAATGATTTCTGCGGCTGCGCGTACCTGTTCTTCCACCTGATGCTCCATGAGCGGGAACCCGGCTTCGCCGTTGATGTTGTGGGCTTCGGCTCGGATCGCGTTTGCCGGCTGGCGCTGTTCCAGGCGTGCCATGGCGTCCTTTTGGATGGCACGGCGGGTCGCGTTCATGCGGTCGACGTGGGCCTTGGCCGCTCGCTTGAGGATGCCATGGGCGGTGTGGATGGTGCCGGCCACGGTGAAATGGATGGGCAGATCGGGCGGGCGTTCCGTGTCGATCCTGACGACCGATCGCGTGATGGCCGCGAGTGCGTGGGATGGGTGGATCATGCCCCGCGCACATGGCTTGCCCATCTCCTCGGCCATCGCGTTGATGCGGTCGACCGGCCTCATTCTTCCTCGCGCCCCCGGATCGCGGCGATCACGGCGGCGCTGAATCGTTCGCTCGTCTCTCGGTTGGCCCACTCGACCACGGGCGTGTATTTCGGTTTGCCGTCACTGCCGGTGTAGACGGTGCCATCGGCCTTAATGGACGGCTTCGATGGCAACATGGCCCACGACTGGCCGTCATCCTTGTGAAACACCATCACGCCGTTGATCTTCATGGCGCCAAGCTGGACATCCGCGAAGCCCCACAGGCTGCCTTTATTGAGTGGCTTCCAGGTCAGCAGCGTGACCGGCATTGGTTTGGGTTCTGGCATCGGTGCCTTCCGTTCGTTGTTGCGGGCGGTCGGTCATTTGCCGCCCTCCCGGCTGGCATCCTCCATCCGCGCGTCTTCGGGCTCGATCACATCAAACAACCCGCGCTGTTCGGGCGGGATGCACGCGGGGGAAAACCAGATGGTCTCGCGGGCTGCGTTTTCCCGACCGGCGGCGTTGCCTTGTAACCCAAAGCCGCCGTTCGCCTTCCATCGCAGTTTCGACCAATCAGCGGGGAATTTGTGTTCGCCATCGTATCCGGCGAATGCGATGCGCATCAGCGGGTTGCGACCGGCTTCGATGGCCCATTCCCGCGCATCGTGCGCGACGGTCAGAGAGTCCTGCGCGTAGAGATCGGCGGTCCGGCCCGCCGTGTCGGCATAGGGCGGGTCCAGGAAGATGCCGGTCGTGCCGTGGCGCCAAGTGACCGTATCGCCGCACACGCGGGACCAGTCGCCCGCACAGACGCGCACACGGCGCAGGCGCGCGGCTAGTGCTTGCACCCATGCTGCGATGTCGATGCCCTGTTTGTGAACGCCAATACCATTGGCCCCGGCGCTCCCCCCCAAGTGCGGCCGTTTCCGGTTGATGCCTTGCCCTGCGTTGCCCTCGGCCCATTCGTGAACATCGCCATTCCAAGTCCACGGGCCACTCCCGGAACACCAGCCCGCTCCAATCCATGAACAAGCACCCCAACACCACCACCCGGCGACCTGTGCGTCGAAATAGTCCGGGTCGCCATCGCAGCGCGCGATCCGCGCCGCGCCTTCGTTCAGCAGCCACAGATGGCGGGCGGTCAAGTCAACTTCATTGACCGGCCAGTCCATCCAGTGGACCAGCGCTTCGGGATCACGGGCAGCCGCGCGCCAGAAGTTGGCAACAAACCGATCCTTGTCGTTCACCGTCTCGATGTGGCCGGGGCCTCCCGGGCGGGACAGCAGGACCGCGCCGGAACCGAAAAACGGTTCGACGTAGTTCACGGGATTGCCGAGGCGCTCCCATATCTGCGCGGCGATGCGGGACTTCCCGCCGAACCAGGGGAAGGGGGCTTGCAGGGTCAAGCGACCTTCTCCCGCCGCGCCTTATCCTCGGCCTTTTCCACCGCCCGCGCCGCAATTCGCCGTTCCCGCGCCGCCTCGCGAACCTTGTCCCAGTCGCGCAACTCAAGCACGCCCGTCGCATGCTCAATCGTGGCCTGCCACTGGTAGCCCTCGATGGTGATGACCCCGTACCACTCTTTCGGCCGGTCCTCGGTTGCGTCGAACATGCCGGCGATTTGCGGCGGGAACAGCATCACCTGGCAGTGGTCGCGGCCGATCGTGAGCCGCGCGGACCATTGGTCGTCGACCTTGGAGAGTTGATCCAGCGTCACCGCCAGTTGCGGCCCGACTTCGCGTTGCAGGACGCCCCGCATCACGCCGGGCTGGTCTCGGGTCAGTTTGGTGGTGCCGAGGATCATAGCCATCACGCTTCCGGCTCCGCGAACATATCCACAATCCGCGCGTCTGCTGGGTCCTCGGCTGGCGGCAATTCCTGAACGAACAAATCCTGCTGTTGCTGCGCCTGTTCAATGCGCCGGCATGCGATGTCGAAGTAACGCGGTTCAATCTCGATGCCGATGAAGCGCCGACCGAGGCGCGCGCAGGCTACTCCGGTGGTGCCGCTGCCCATGAACGGGTCTAGGACAATATCGGCATAATTGGTCAGGCGTTGAATCTGCCACACAATTAGATTTTCCGGCTTCTGTGTTGGGTGATCTACCTTCCCGGGCTGGCCTTGCCGGTAACTATCGGCCGTGTAGATGTTCCAATCGTATTGGCCGCCGTTCCACGGCCGCCCTGGCTTGTAGCCGTAAACGCAAATTTCGACGGCGCTGCAAAAACCGGCACCGGGCGCGGCAGGCGCGGGGCATTTCTTTTGCCAAAACATAGCCTTGGTTGCGTATCCCGCCGCCTCTAATGTGTCGTTGATGAACCCGACTTGCCGATGACTGCACCAGGCCATTGCGACCGCTGGCGCGCAGCCAATAGCCAGAGCCCAGGCTTCACCCACCATGATGTTCATTGCGGGCCAGTCGGTGTCGCCCGCAAAGAAGTCGAGCCGCCTTGTGCCCCTCGGGCCAGCGTTCTTCGCCCCAGCGACTGAAACGGCATAAGGCGGGTCCGTCACCACACAATCCACCGTCCCAATCCCAGCGAGTATCTCCCGGCAGTCGCCAAGATACAGCGTGGCGGTGCCGATGTGCTCGACGCGGGTCATACCCGCACCCCCGCCTTCCCAGCCCGCGCCAACGCGCGCTTGCCGAACTGAAACCGAGGCGTGGGCTTCTCACGCTTGGGGGCTTTCCTGACCGCGACTTCCCGCTTGGCGATGAGGCTTTCGGCGCGCGCCTGATACTGCTGCGCCATGACGCGCCAGCCGGGGCGCATGGGCACGCCGATAGCGTCCAGCCCTTCGGCATAAGCGACCACGGTGGCAGCCCAGAACCAGTGATCGCCAAGCGCTTTCAACCGCGCGCCCATGCGTTTTTGGCCGTCATTCGGCGCTTCCCGGCCTTGCTTGAACTCGCACCAGATCGGCGCGAACTCCACAACGCGCACCAAGGTGTCAGGGGTGCCGTTCCGAATGCCCTGCCGCTTCTCCGCCGCGCGTTGCTTCACGCCGCCGGCAGATCGGTCGAACGCGAACATCTCATGCTCGGGGATGACGGCGGCGGCCACGAACTTGACCGCCTGCCCTTGGATGATGTGTTCGCGTTGGACCTTGGGCATGGCGTTTCCTTATCTATGCGCGGGTGGGGGATTCCGAGCGGCACCGCTCCCCCGGGCGGCATCCAAAAGCCGGGGTCCCAGCGGCCCGCCGCTCGGAATTGGTCCCGGGGTCCAAGCGGGACCGCCCCCGGGTTGCGGCAGGAACAGGGCCATGCACCCCTGCCCGCTCAGAATAGCCCCCCGGGCGCCCGACGAGCGGCACGATGCCCCCGCCTGCCGGCGCCCGGAGGTAGACACCTGCGCTCGATTCCCGTTCGCTGGCCACAGGTGTCTATTTCGTGCGAGCATATCGGCCTCCCCACCGGCCGGGCTTCTCAAGCTCCCCGGCGTCCTGGAAAGCGCGAATGATCCCGGCGACATTCGTCAACGGCATGCCGACAGCCGCCGCGATGTCGCGATATTTCACGCCCCGCTTCTGCATGCGCTTGATCGTGGCGCGTTCCTCGTCCGTGACCCGGCTCTGAGGCCCGCGCTTGTGCCACGGAATGCGGGGATCGGATTTCCGCAACTTCGCGACCGTATCGACCGCAACCCGGCGATCGCATTGGACCCGCGCCGCGATTTCCTTCGGCGGCATCCCGGCGCGGGCAAGGCGTGCGATTTCGGCAAACTGTTGGTCGGTCGGTTTCATGTCACTGCGCTCCGATCAGGACGAAGCCCAGCGTGACGATCGCGAGGAAGCCCACCGCGCACATCGACAGAATGGCCAGGATGGACACGACCGGGCAGCGCTGCCGGGGTTGTTCGGTCATGCGGCGGCGTCCGTGCGAGGGCCTGTCTCCCGGGGGTACAGGTCCTCCCGCAACTCATGGCGCGGAACGCCGGAAATCCGCTCAACGTCCAGCACCCGGGCAGCCGGAACACGCCGCCATCCGGAAATGGACTGGGTCCGAATGCCCAGCCCCTTCGCCAGTTTGGTGAGTGACCCAGCGCCACGAATGGCGCGGCGCAGTGCATCGTAATCCTTGTCCATGCCCCATGGTAGGCACACGCTACGCGGCAGGGCAAGCGGTATTTTGTAGGGCGCGCCTACCTTTCCGCTTGCGTGGTTCGTAGGGGGCGCCTACAGTGCCGCTATCAAGCCGCACAGGAGGACCCCGATGCCATACCCCGACAACTTCAACGCCGCCGCCTTCGACGCCCGCCACGGCACGGAAGCCAGTGACCGCGCTCTGGCCGCGTGCGAGGCGTGGGCGGCGCTGTATGTCGCGCATGTCGCCAAGCTCAAGGCCGGCGCGCAATCGCTGCTGGACCTGATCGACAGCGGCGAAACGCCCATTGAGCCGGTCGTGGGCTATGGGGTGACGGATGACATCCGTGACATGGTAGCGCAGTTGGCCGGCGTTGATCTGGTCGCGTTTGAGAAGCGGCTGGTCGAACACGCGATGGAGGCGGAATGATGTCCGGCACCCTCCCCGCCTGGACCGATGGGGACGATTACGTCGTCTCCGTCGACCGAGACCCGGATGCGGGTGAAATCCTGATCTGGGGCGAGCGCATGGATTACAAGCGCCTGGATTGCGTGTCCATCCCCGTCGCTGCGCTGCCGTGGTTTCTCGGGGTGCTGAACCGGATGGAGCGGGAGGCGCGGGGATGACCGACGTGACCGCCGCCCTGTCCTTCCCGCCCGACGATCCTGATGCGACGCCGCGACGGCACTGAGCATGGATGACGGACGATGATCAAATACCACCCCAACCTGATCCAAGGCTCCGATGAATGGCTTGCCGTTCGGTGTGGGTTGCTGACGGCCAGCGAAATGCGCCTCGCGGTCACGATCCCCAAGCCCGAAACGCGCATCAAGAAGGACGGCACGCCCTACAAGCAGCGGGAGATCGTGCCGGCTGATACCGACGCTTGCAGGTCCCATGTGTGGGAGCTGGCCGCGCAACGGATCACGAAATACGTCGAGCCGACCTACATCGGAGACGACATGCTTCGCGGGATGGATGACGAGATCGCGGCCCGCGCGCTCTATGAGGAAGCCTATGCGCCGGTCACGACCATGGGCTTTGTCACCAACGATCGGTGGGGGTTCACGATCGGGTGTTCCCCGGATGGTCTGGTCGGGGCCGATGGCATCCTCGAATGCAAGAGCCGCCGGCAGAAATACCAATTCGAGACGATCGCCACCCGCGCCATGCCGGATGACTACCTGTTGCAGGTCCAAACCGCGCTGCTGGTGACGGAACGCGCGTGGTGCGACTTCATCAGCTATTCCGGTGGTCAGCCCATGATCACGATCCGCGTCTATCCCGACCCGAGAATACAGGCGGCGATCGTTGATGCCGCCGCCGCATTCGAGCGGCAGATTTGCGAGCGGATCGAGCAATACAACGCAACCATGGCGTCCGGTATTCGGCTGATCCCGACCGAGCGCGCAGAACGACAGGAGATTTTCTGATGGGTGACATGACCGCCGTGATCGTGCCGAAAAGCGATCAGATCAACTATGAGGATTTGATCACCGGCCCGATCACCATCACGATTACCGGTGTGGCCGTGAAGCACGGCGCGGAACAACCGGTGTCGGTTTCGTTTGAGGGTAGCAGCAAGGTCTACCGCCCGTGCAAGTCCATGTCGAAGGTCATGGTCAAGGTATGGGGCGCCGACAGCAAGGCATTCGTCGGGCATTCCATGACACTCTACGGCGACCCCAAGGTGAAATGGGGCGGCATGGAGGTCGGGGGCATTCGCATTTCGCACATGACCGGACTTTCTAACCCAATGGCGCTTGCCCTGGCCGAGACGAAGACCAAGCGGGTCATTTATCAGGTCCAGCCGTTGAAGGTGACGAAGCCCGCACCCGAGCCGAGCAAGCCGGCCGAACAGCCCCCCACGCTCGAAACGGCGAAGACCAAGGGGCAGTTCATCGAGGCGCTGACAACCGCCCTGCGCGATGCCCCAGACCGTGCAGCGGTCGATGCCATCATCACCATGGACCGCGTGGGGAAGGGGCTGGCGTCCCTTTCGCCGGATGATAGGCTTGCCATGAACGCGAACGTCACCGCCGCGCTGGACCGCACCGCGCCGGTCACGACTGACGCCGCGCGGGCCGATGACGACGACGGCCGGCCCGGCCCGAAGGTGGGGGCGCCGGCATGAAACGCCATCCTGCGGGGACCGAACAACTGTTCATCCGCCACTACGCCAGCAGCAGGCCGGAAGATTTCCGCGCCATCCTGGCAGACGCCGGGATCGCCATCACGGATGACGCAATCTATCGGCTGGCGGCCCGGTTGGGCCTGTCCAAGAACGCGCCACGACGCGGGCCGGCTGTGGCCGGGGACTGGGAGGACCAGGTGCGAGATGCAAGCGTGGCGTTTGCTGGGCTTCCCGGGCGGCCGCAGCACGCGCGGGGAGACTAAGATGGCGTGCGTCCGAAAACAGGCGCGCATCGGTCGGTCATGGGATCGCGCCTTAGGCTCGTTTGTCATCGGCTGCTGGGCCGTCATGACGATCCCGCAAGCGGTGTTATTCGTGGCGGGCGGGGGCGGGTGGGCATTGGCATTTGCTCTCGTCTGCCCGTGGATGGTGTTCCTCACGGCGAGGGAATTAGAGATCAGATCAACCTTCTATGGGATGCGCTGAAGCCATGAGCAACCGCTACGACGTGGTCCGCATTCGGATCAACGACCCCGAACCCGAGATCATCGCGGAAGACAAATCATTCGCCGATGCAGAGGCGATCATGCATTTCGCCATCATGCGGCAGGGTGTGGACGGCCAGTATTTCAAGGTTGTTGAGAGGGACGCGCCATGACCATTGACGAAGCGCTGGCCATCGTCGCCAGCAAAGCCGCCGGCCGCACGCGATACGATGGCAGCGAGCCGTGGGCGGATGAAGTCCTTGTGGCCGAGGTTCGCCGACTGCGGGCGTTGCTCGAATGGCAGCCGATCGAGACTGCGCCGAAAGACGGGACGGAGATTGATATCTGGATTATCCCGCCGTCTCGATCGGCGCCAGGAGATTCCCCGATTTATGCCGGCGCCCACGCGCACCGAATACCAAACGCTCGCCCATGTTACGGTCGCGCGTGGCAAGACGATTGCGGTCGGACTGTAACCGGTATCCGGAGATTAGACGGCACTCTATACCCTGATGACACGTCAGATCGCGCCACCCGCGCCACCCACTGGCGCCCGATCGTGGGGCCGGGAGAGGTGGGATGAGCCAAACCAAAACCATCAGTTATTGGCATGGCTGTTCTGGGCCATTCTCGCCACAGCACAGCATCCAAGCTGGGTGGATGACGACAGTGTGGGAAAAGCGGCGAGGCAAATGGATCGTTGCGTCGGCTACACTATCCCGCATCATCGGCTATCAATTCACCGATGGCCTCCCGCCGCAGCCAATCATGGGCGCCTCTGAACTATATCGTTCGGAAGGTGGGTCATGACCCCCGACGAATACGAAGCCCTCGCCCGCCGCGTCGAGACGGAGGAGCCCAGGGAGGAACTGCGCGCCGCCGTGCTGGCCGCGATCGGATCGGAAGCGGAGCCGGCCAACGCGCCGGACCCGCTGTGGTCTTTGGATGATGCGAATCGGATGCGGCCATATCGTTGGCAACTGCATTCGTTGATCCGGCTGGTGTCGGAAGCAGCTTGTGCTGTCATTCTGGCTCGACCGGAGGCAACGCCTAGCGTCCCAATAACCGGCATTGTGCGCGCCTACGCGCGCGGCTACGCCCCCACCGAAGCCCGCGCCAGGACGGCGGCGGCGCTTCGGGCGATGGCCGTGGATTCGAGGGAGATGGAGCCGTGACAAAGAAGACAGGACAGCAGAAACAGAACATCTCACCAGCGTTCAAGAAGGACTTTCCGGACCACGCCAAACGAGCGGAAGATATGGGAGTGTCTGTGCGACTAAGCTCCGGTTCCCGGCGTGGGCAGTCGAGAGCCTATTGGATTGAAGGGAATTACCAAGTAACTGGATTCCTGACGCGGGTCCTCAAGGACAAAACCGTCGTCCCCTGGACGGATGCAGATTCCAACCGATACATCGGGGAAGTCCTCGACAAGATAGAGGCTGGCCGCCGGACTGCATTGATGCAAACCATACCAGAGCGGTTTGAGGCCGTGATGGTCGACGCCATGAAGGCATGGCCCCCGATCGGCATGATCGGCACGCACGCGCCGCACACCGGGGATAGCGTCGCATTCTGCGACTGGCACTCGTCCGGTCGGTGCATTTGCGTCGTGACACTGCGCGATATCGGCAGATTTGAAACGGAGTTTGTCACTAAAGATCAGGCTGAATCGGCGATTTTGATCGCATACGAGGCGTGGCTGCGGCGATACGCTGCGAACGTGCGCGGGGGTGCGGAATGATTACTCCCATCCTGACCACACTTGCCGCCGCCCCGCCTGAGCGACGCTGCGGCACCTGCTGCCATTGGGCGGCGGAGGTCTGGGCATGACCGACCTGCCCCCCCCCAAACGCCCCGGCCCGCGCCCGAAAGACGAGCGCATGACGCCCACGCAGCGCGCCCGCCGGATCGCGATCCTGCTGCGCCTGTGGCCACGTCAGATGCCCGTCCGCACGATCCTGATAGTCCTCGACCGCGACGGCTTCCACTGGTCGGACGAAGCATGCCGGCGCGCCATGAAGAAGTTCAACGTCTACCGCCCGCCGCCTCTGATCCAAACCACAGGCGGCAATCAGGACTCGACGATCTGGGAGATCAAGGCGGCGAGCACCGAGTTTGGCAGCCGCGCGCGATCGGTCCCTGTCCGTGTGGCGTCGCGATCGGAGGCGCCCGCGCAGCCATGGCGGTCGATCATGACCCGCGTCCCCGATCCTCGGCTTACCCACGCGGCGGAACAGGCCCGCGTGGGGCGGCTGGGCAAGGTGGCGGGGCCATGACTGAGTTTGCACTGGCTATCGTGGCCGCCGTCTCCGTTCTGCTCGCTCTCATGTGCGTGTTGGTGTTCATCACGACAGGTGACGGATTGGCGCTTTTCGGATCGTTGGCCTGCCCTTGGGTGCATGTGGCGACATTTCTGAAATACGATAACCCTCTATGGGAGGACGATGAATGAGTAACGACACATGCGGAAGCCACATGAGCAACAGCCTACTGCCGCAGATTCCGATGCTGATTGGGATGGCAATCTTGGAGGCGAAATGACCAATGAACCAACATCCGTCCTGCCGCCTGATCCAGAGAAACCCGGGCTGCATTACATTGTCGGCGGCGATCAAAAAACCGAAGCTGGATTCTGGGATGGCGATGTGTGGTGGGTAGAGGACAGAATGCTCACCCAGGAGTGGGCCGCCGCCGATGGCTTCTCCTACCTCTGCCCCATCCCGCCGCCGGACCAGTTGCAGGCGATGCGGGAGATCGTGGCGATGTTCGCGCTGGCACTCGGGATGCACGAGATCGTGGATGGCCCCGTGTCAGACGAGACCGTGATCTGGACTGGCTACGAAAGCCACATCACCGCTGGCCTGATCCGGCGCGCGATGGGGGAGGGAGAAAACAAATGACAAACAAACTTGAGGTTGAATCTATCATAGATAGCCTTGCGCACTTGATCGCTGGGTCAGACGAAAGAAAGGATACGCTTCACTCAAAGCCAAAATTGCAGAATTTCAACGGATTTGAAGTAATCGACGCGCGCTTACCAAACGAAGACGACTTTATTTTGGTATCTGATAGCCCATCCGACCTCGCCATTTGGCCAATGGACGCAAGGTGTGGATTTTTCAAAGATGACGGCTGGCTGTTCAAGAGAATAAAAACACTCCACCCATCAGACTGGCGAGGCAAGCTAAGGGTGGCCCTCCCAAAGATGTTTGAAGTTTCTGAAATGTATGTCAGCTCCAACGGAAAGGCGTTCAGCAGCGTCGCGCCATATGGAATTGCGAATAAGTCCGTCGTTGATGTGTTCGCGCATAATCATCCGTGGTGCGGACGACGCGTGCATCCAGGAAATGTCTATTCCAATTCTATCAGACAAGACGATGGGACTATGCGGATGCCAACCATGGATATTACCATAGGCCAAGGCATAGAACTTCGCCGAGAATATCGCTGGTCAGTTCTAATCGGAGAGGACCCAACAATTAGGGCTCGGTTTACTACCGACCCAATCGGCATTCGTGGCATTTTCAGGTTGCGCGACATTCCTCCTGGTCGCGCGCGCCGCGCTGCACTGCGCCATTGGGTTTCGGAGCATTGGAGGAAATCACGAAACCCATCAAGAGAGGATCATATGTTTGTCCGAGAGTATTTGCGCGGAGCCATAGACTTTAATTGGAATGGGCTGCAATGCTCTATAGAGCCGTCCCGTGACGACATCCGGCGCGCGAAGGGACCCAGTTAGCGATGGCGGCCAGATCAGCCGTCGCGGGCATCACCTATATGGCGCCGACTGGCACCCCGCACGTAATGCAACGCAGGCCACGCCATGACACCCATGGCAGCCTTGGCCACCCACCCGGACAGCGCGCCCGCCGCCAGATCATCCGGCGTCCACACCCCCCCGAACGCCAGCGGATAGAATACGACGCTGTCACATGCCTGCGCGGCCGCGATCGCCATGACAGCGCGCGCGGCTGACGGCCCGCACCGATCCAGCGCAAGGATCAGCACTAATTGCGACACGCCGAAACCGATGAACGACGCCGCTACTATCCGTGCGCTCAGCGCGAACCAGCCGGGAAGCGCCCCCATCTGGTCGATCACGAATGCGGCGCCGAACACGGTTGCCAGCCCCCAGAGGATATTGGGGATTGCGGCGACAGCCTCAGCGCGTCCGAATATCCGATATTTGAGAACGATGCCGATCTGTACCGCGCCGAAAAACAGCGCGCCGGCATTGACACGTAGCGGCCCGGCAGTCAGGCCCGCCATCCCTAGCAACGGGATTGCGACCATGAGCACGGCATTCGATGCGGCCAAAGTCGGCAACCCTCGTAACGCCGCCAGCGTGGTCGCCGCGATCAGAATGGCGGCGAGTAGGACAATCATGACTTGATGACTGCGGCAATCTTCGTGGTGAAAAATTGCAACCCATCACGGCCCATTGCGCCAATGCCGCCAGCCGCCATGCTGCCCCATGATGGGTGCCCGGTCTGAACCATGACCTCGTCAGCCATGTATCCCAGGAACGCCCCGATGCACGCGATCAAAATGGTTGCCACCCAGCTTAACTTGCTTTTTTCACTCAGCACGTCAGCGAACAACTTGACCAGCCCGCCGCCTGCGCCCAATCCAACCGCGATCATTTTCGCGACGATATCTGGCTCTGGGTTATCCATGCGAGCCTCCGAAGGGTCATTTAACGATTGTTTCACGATATTGCTCCGGTCGTGTTTAGACGCGGGGAGGGGACAGGCCGAAATAATTAGACCCGGCCCGGTGTGGCATGGGTTACACGCGGGGTGGCCCGCGCGGGCTTAGGCTTGCGTGTCGTCAAGGGGGAGCAATCCTCTTGTCGGGTGTAAGGGCCATCCCCGGGTGGCGCCGGGGATGGTTATGGCTTAGACTGGGGTATGTCACCCACCGTTGAATTCTCTGTTGTGGTCGCGACCGGAGCGGTTGCGTTCTGGATCATGTC
>Ga0075470_10000554_pt1 | contig 12081 bp, 13 predicted proteins | sample DEB19_08_DNA_4_FD_71482 | JGI IMG/M metagenome (GOLD analysis project Ga0075470, IMG submission 71482) | Aqueous microbial communities from the Delaware River and Bay under freshwater to marine salinity gradient to study organic matter... | ecosystem: Environmental > Aquatic > Marine > Coastal ... | reverse complement strand
ATCTGATCTTTGTTCGCTACCTTCATCGGTCAGCCAGGATGTTGTGGCAGTCAATGAAGAAAAGAAAGTGCCTGCCAAAAAAAGGAAAAGAGGAAGACCAAAGAAGGAAGAGGTACAGAAGTACATCAAAAGAGCTAAAAGAGGTAGACCTCCTGGTGAAGCAGCAAGGATTAAAGAGTTAACAGCTTCGCTGTTGCTGACACACTCACAGGCTATTATCCGTAAGATTGTTCACAAAGCATTGAATGATGAGGATAAGGATCAGATGGCAGCACTGAAGCTGTGTGTTGATAGGATGTTGCCAGTATCTTATTTTGAAGAGAAAGGTGTTGGAGGAGGCTCTAGAGCCATTACCATCAACATCACTGGAGTGAATGATAATCCAGTAGAAATGATTGAGCATGAACCTGTTGACGTAGAAACCACGTTGATTGATTACGAAGAAGAAGAAGACGATGGATCTACAAGTTAAGTTACTTCCCTGGCAACAAGATGTCTTTAAAGATCCAGCAAGGTTTAAGATCATCGCTGCTGGTAGACGTACAGGTAAATCTAGGTTAGCAGCTTGGACACTGATCATAGAGGCACTACAGACTGAAAAGGGTCATGTCTGGTATGTAGCACCAACACAGGGTCAAGCTAGAGATATTATGTGGTCTACGCTGTTAGAGCTAGGCCATACAGTCATTAAAGGTAGTCATGTTAACAATATGCAGATTACCTTAGTCAATGGTGCAATGATCTCACTAAAGGGTGCAGATAGACCAGAGACAATGCGTGGTGTCAGCTTAAAGTATCTAGTGATGGACGAATACGCTGATATGAAGCCACAGGTGTTCGAACAGATCTTAAGACCTGCTTTAGCGGATCAGAAGGGTAGAGCAATGTTCATTGGTACGCCAATGGGTAGAAACCACTTCTATGAACTGTATAGGCTAGGTGATAGTGGTAAGGATAAGGATTACAAGGCATGGCACTTCACTAGCTTTGATAATCCATTGTTAGATCCAGCAGAGATTGAAGCTGCTAAAGGTTCAATGTCTAGCTTTGCTTTCAGACAAGAGTTTATGGCTTCGTTTGAAGCATCTCAGAGTGAGATATTTAAGGAAGAATGGATTAAAGTCAGCGACGAGGAACCTGATGAAGGTAACTACTTTATGGCGGTGGATCTATGTGGTTTCTCGGATTCTTCTCAGACGAACAAGTCGAAGAATTCGAAACTGGATGAGACAGCGATAGCCATTGTTAAGGTTAACACCAAAGGCTGGTGGGTTGCTGACATACTACACGGTAGGTGGGATGTCCGAGAGACAGCAGTACGTATACTAAAGGCTGCAAAGGATTACAGAGTTAGTTGTGTTGGGATAGAGAAAGGTGCACTGAAGAATGCAGTGATGCCTTATATGCACGATCTAATGCGTAGGAATGGATTCTATCCTAGGATTGAAGAACTAACGCATGGTAATAAGAAGAAAGCAGATAGGATTGTTTGGTCACTACAGGGTCGATTTGAGCATGGTAGGATTGTTTTAAATGAAGGTGACTGGAATTATCAGTTCTTAGACCAACTGATGCAGTTCCCAGACACTAAGACACATGATGATTTGATTGATGCACTTAGCTACATTGATCAAATACAAACTGCAAACTGGAATCAAAACCTTGATGAAGAAGAGTTTGAAGTATTGGACCAAGTAGCAGGCTATTAGGATAACCAAACATGAAATTTGAATCCGAAATCACTCCTCAGAATGCTCTAGTAGCATTTGTGATGGATCGATGCAACAACTGGAGGGACCACAGAGATGAGAATTACCTCCCAAGATGGGAAGAGTATGAGCGTCTTTGGCGTGGAATCTGGGCTGATGAAGATAAAACCAGACAGTCTGAGCGTTCAAAGATCATCTCCCCTGCCCTACAGCAAGCAGTAGACAACAAACAATCTGATCTTGAAGAAGCTGTGTTCGCTAAAGGACAGTTCTTCGACATCAGTGATGACGTTGCTGACCAGGATAAACAAGACATTGAGATCTTACGTACTCGTTTGTCTGAAGATTTTAAGAAAGACAAGATCAGAAAAGCTATTGGTAATGTCATGACCTTAGCTGAGATCTACGGTACTGGTATCGGTGAGATCATTGTTAAGCAAAAGAAGGAGATGGCTCCAGCAACACAGCCTTCAGCACAGCCTGGACTGTCTATGATTGGTGTCCGAACCAACAATCGCATTGCTGTGCAGTTAAAACCCATCAATCCTAAGAACTTTATCATTGATCCTAACTCAACAAGCATTGAAGATGCTATGGGTTGTGCCATTGAAGAGTATGTAGGTAGACACGCAGTCATCAAAGGCATGGAAGATGGTGTATACAAAGCAGTTGCACTTGGTGATGCTGCTGTAGATACTGACTTAGAGCCTGATCAAGACCTAACATATTACCAGAATGACAAGATTCTTATGTTAAGGTACTATGGTTTAGTGCCTAGAAAGCTATTAGCAAACCCTGATGACATGGCTTATGAGGATGATGAGCTATATTCAGACATGGTTGAGGCTATGGTGGTCATTGCTAACGGAGAAGCCCTGCTAAAGGCTGAAGAAAACCCGTTTATGATGCAAGATAGGCCTGTAGTTGCTTACCAAGCTGACTCAATTCCTGGTCGTTTCTGGGGTCGAGGAACGGCTGAGAAGGCATACAACATGCAAAAGGCTGTTGATGCTCAGTTACGTAGCCATTTAGACTCTTTAGGGCTTACAACAGCTCCTATGATGGCTGTAGACGCTACAAGACTGCCTAGAGGAGCTAAATTTGAGATTCGTCCTGGTAAAACCATCCTAACTAATGGTAATCCTAACGAAATCTTAACACCATTCAAGTTTGGTAACACAGATCCAGCTAATTTACAGTCTGCACAGGTCTTTGAACGGATGATGTTGCAGGCTACAGGTACATTAGACACAGCAAACCTCCCTGCACAGGTTTCTGGTGGTGAAGCAGCCACTGCTGGTCTTGCTATGGCAGTGTCCGGACTGATTAAAAAGAACAAGAGATCGTTGGTTAACTTCCAAGAAGACTTCTTGATTCCTTTTGTAGAGAAAGCAGCATGGAGATACATGCAGTTTAGTCCTGATCGCTATCCTGTACAAGACTTTGACTTTGTTGCTACAGGTACGATGGGTATGATAGCAAGAGAGTTTGAACAAGCACAGATACTTGCATTGTTGTCTACACTTGGTCCGAACAGTCCTATCGTTCCTTTGTTGCTACAGGGTGTTATTGAGACTTCTTCGTTGCCTAACAAAGAAACATTGTTAGCTCAGTTGGCTCAACTTGCTCAACCAGATCCACAACAGCAGCAGATACAACAGCAAGCAGCACAGTTGCAGTTAGCAGATGCTGAAGCTAGTGTCCGAGAGAAACAAGCTAAAGCCGCTAAGGATGCTGCTGAGGCTCAGAAGACAGCGATAGAAGCACAGTTGCTTCCTGAAGAGACTCGTGCTAAAATAATGGCAGCAGTGTCTAAGAACTTACCAAACCAAGACGATGCTGCTAAGACTGAGTTTGACCGTAGAGTCAAGATAGCAGAGTTAATGCTCAAAGAAGCTGACTTAGCGAACAACACCAAGATTGTAGAAATGCAGATGAGTAAAGCTGGTGTACTCCCTGGTGATGAAGATATGCTCAACGAACTACTTGATAAGTTGACCGACAATGGCTAAAGAACTTATTGATGCAGTAATGCAGGCTTCTTCACGAGATAAGAAACTCTTGTTGAAAGAGTTAATTGCTGGTCTTCGTGAAGAGAAACAAAAACATGATCTGGAGGTAAACAAGACTAAATCCGCTTACATCGTTGATGCCTTTAAACAGATTGAAGATAGACTTACCGCTAAGTACAATGAGATCAAAGATCTTTCTACAAAGAAAGGTGATCCTGGTAGAGATGGTAAGGATGGTGTAAACGGTAAGGATGGCCGTGATGGTACAAACGGTATTGATGGTCGTCCAGGTAAAGATGGTATTGATGGTAAAGATGGTAGGGATGGTGTTGATGGTGTAAGTGTTACCAATGTATTCATTGACTTTGATGATCAGTTAGTTGTTGAACTATCTAACGGACAACAAATCAATGCTGGTTACGTAACACGTATCGCTAGTGATGCTGTTGTTCAGATGTTCAAACAAGGACAGATGAGCATCACAGAACTACTACCAGATCAAACAGGACATGGTGGAGAAGTTCTCTCCACAGATGGTGAAGGTAACCTATCTTGGATTGCTGGTGGCGGTGGAGGAGGCGGTGGAGGCACTACAACCTACTCAGTGACGTTTAACAGCAGCGGTACTGGCGCAGCCTCACCAGTATCGTTTAATGGCTCTGTAGCCCGTACAATCAGCTACAACACCCTTGGTGCTCCTAGCATCACAGGTACAAATGCTACTGGTACTTGGAATATTGACATTCTAGGTAGTGCAGGTACTGTCACTAACGGTGTATACACGACTGGTAGCTACAGTAATCCTTCATGGATCACAGCACTAGATTGGTCTAAGATTACATCAACACCAACAACACTGTCAGGCTATGGTATCACTGATGGTGTAAGCACTGGTGGTAGCTATAGTAATCCTACGTGGATTACATCACTGGCTGGATCAAAGATTACTGGTAACATCAGTGGTAATGCAGGTACTGCAACAGCGATTGCTGGTGGTGCTGCTAACAAGATTGTTTACCAGCTTGGTGCTGATACTACAGGGTTTATTGATGCTCCTACCACATCAAATACTTACCTTAAGTGGAATGGATCAGCATTTGGTTGGGATACTGTTGCTGCTGGTAGTGGTGGTACAACAACCAATGCAGTTACTTTCAACAATAGTGGTAGTGGTGACGCATCAGGAACTACCTTTGATGGTTCTGTAGCAAGAACAATCAGTTACAACACTTTAGGTGCTGCTAACTCAGGTGCTAACACAAACATCACAAGCCTAGACAGTATCACTGGTGGTATTAGCTCACCAGACTTCATACAGTTTGACACAGCAGCTACGGTTACTGGTGCTGTAGGTAAATTATGGTATGACAGTGGAGATGGATCATTAGTTACTCGTCTAAAGGGTAACAATGTTGATCTCCAAGTAGGTCAAGAGAATGTTGTCTTAGTATACAATGGTTCAGGCTCTACGATTACAAAAGGTAAGGTAGTCGCTGTATCAGGTGCTCAAGGACAACGACCAAGTGTAGTGCTTGCTGACGCAGATACTGAATCCTTGTCCGCACCTACACTAGGTGTAACAGCAGAAGACATTGCTAACGGTGCAGAAGGCTTTGTAGCCACCTTTGGTGTGATTAGAGGTATTGATACCAGTGCATTCACTGCTGGTGACGATGTGTACTTATCACAGACTGCTGGTGGATTTACAGCAACAAGACCATCAGCACCAGCACATACGGTATTCCTAGGTTGGGTTGTTAAGGTTAACGCCTCTTCAGGTGAGTTGTTCCTGAATATCAACAACGGTTGGGAACTGGATGAGCTACATAATGTTAAGATTACTTCTGTTGCCAATAATGATATACTTCAGTATGATTCAGCAAACCAATACTGGAAGAACATTGCACCAGCGTCAGTTACAGGAACCTGGGGTATTGACATCACAGGTAATGCTGGTACAGTAACGAATGGTGTATATACAACTGGTAGCTACTCTAACCCATCGTGGATTACCTCATTAGCTTGGAGTAAAATAAGCAGTACACCTACAACGCTAAGTGGTTACGGTATAACTGATGGTGTATCTACAGGTGGTAGCTATTCAAACCCAACATGGCTTACAGCCTTAGCTGGATCAAAGATAACAGGTGATATCAGCGGTAACGCAGGTAATGTCACTGGCACAGTAGCAGTTGCTAATGGCGGTACAGGTGTTTCAAGCATAACAGGTATCGTAAAAGGTAATGGTTCTACAGCATTCACTGCTGCTGTATCCGGTACTGATTATGCACCAGCAACTAGTGGTACATCTATCCTGTACGGTAATGGCTCTGGTGGCTTTAGCAATGTTACGATAGGTACTGGGTTAAGCTTTGCTGCTGGTACGTTATCTGCCACAGGTGGAGTAGGTACTGGTGATGTTGTTGGTCCTTTGTCAGCAACAGATAATGCTATAGCAAGGTTTGATACAACCACAGGTAAACTGATTCAGAACTCTGGTGTTACGATTGATGACTCAGACAATGTAACACTACCAGCACAGGCTGATCTTCGCTTTGCTGATGCTGATTCAAGTAACTGGGTTGCTTTCCAAGCACCTGCAACTGTAAGCAGTAATGTTACTTGGACACTACCAAGCACAGATGGAACCAATGGTCAGTTCTTATCAACTAACGGTACTGGAACACTGTCTTGGGCCACAGCAAGTGGTGGAGGTGGTAATAACACAGGTTCAAATATTTATTTAGCGAATACTTTCGGAGCTTTTTAACATGGCTGTCACAGCAACCCCAATTTTTGTACAAACACCTGATGTCGGTTCTAATAACGCAATTATCTCTACGGCAATGACTAATACTAAAGCGTTTGACGGTACAGAGACTACTGGAACTGCTTTAGTATTATGTTTTACAGCAGGATCAAACGGAAGCCGTATAGACCAAATCATGTGTAGACTGGCTTCAACAAATGGTGCAACAGCATCTGGAACAAGCAATGCAACAGTTGTTCGTTTTTGGATAAACAACGGTTCAGCTAACACAACTGCTGGAAACAATATTTTCTTAGGTGAGGTTGCCATACCAGCGACAGCAGTTACAGCTTTAGCGTCTTCTGCATTAACAACATATCCTTTATCTTTACCAACAGGTGGTTTAAACATTCCTGCTTCTTACAGAATCTATGCAGGCCTAACAGTTGCTGCTGGTGGAACAAATATTGCAATAGCTGTTAGTGCTTTTGGTGGGGACTACTAATGAATTCGTTGCAGCCCTCGGCATTCAACCTTGCGCCATCGCCTACGCTGCAATGGCAGCCGGTAAGAAATTCTAATTTTTTAGCAATAGCTAACAATGCTTATCCGTGTAATACGACTTCCGCAGCATTTACCGTCACGCTACCTGCTAGTCCAGCGGCAGGGAATGTCATTACGCTGACCGATTATGCGGGTACGTGGGGTACGAATAACCTGACGATTAACCCAAATGGGTTGAAGATAAATGGCGGTACTACTAACGCAATTGTGGCTACTAATAGAGGCTCTGTTCAGCTTGTTTATTTGGACAGTACGCAGGGGTGGATTGCATATTCTGGATTTGCAGTGACAACCCTTCCTCAGTCGGTTCCTATGGAATATCTTGTGGTGGCCGGAGGCGCAAGCGGTGGTCACTCATCTCTAGGAGGTGGCGGTGGCGCTGGCGGTTTTAGAAAGGGTTCCTATTCTGCCCTTCCAGGACAAGTATTTACAGCCACCGTTGGTGATGGTGGGCCTTCAAGAACAACAACCGGTTCCGGCTCTTCAGGCGTTAACTCATCTTTGGCGGGAACGCTCGGCTTTACGACAATCACTTCGTCTGGAGGTGGGGCTGGCGGTGGAGAAAACGGCACCGCAGCGACGGGAGGTTCTGGTGGTGGCGGTAGGGGCGTGGGAAGTCAAAGCGGGGCTGCGGGAAATTCAGGCGGATACACACCGGCAGAAGGTAATGCTGGCGGTAACGGCAATGGTAGTTTTGGAGGCGGTGGTGGTGGAGCCGGACAGGCGGGAGCTAACGGATCGGGAACCGGCAATGGAGGAAATGGTTCTGAATGGCCAACAGGTTCTGGAACCTATTATGCAGGCGGTGGTTCAAATACGGCTGGGTCAGGCGGATTAGGTGGTGGCGGTGGTCCAAGCACAGCAGGAGGGATCAACACTGGCGGTGGCGGCGGCGCATGGAATGGAACTGGTCCTGGGTCTGGAGCTGGCGGGAAAGGTGTTGTCATTATTCGATACCCCGACACCTATCCGGTGCCAAGCGCAACGACCGGGTCACCAACTTCGACAACGACTGGTGGTTACCGTTACTACACGTTCACCGGCAACGGCACTCTGACATTTTGAGGTATCACATGGCTAGCTTTGCAAAACTTGATGAGAACAATGTGGTGCTTGAAGTGCATGTTGTTCATAACAACGAACTGCTTGACCAGAACGGTGTTGAGCAAGAATGGAAAGGCGTTTGGTTTCTTCAGAACTGGTCAGGCGGCTATCCGCACTGGAAGCAAACTAGCTACAACGGGACTATTAGAAAAAACCACGCAGGCATTGGCTACACCTACGATCCCGTTCGTGATGCTTTTATCCCACCAAAACCTTCTAATGATGCTGTGTTAGATGAAGAGACTTGTCAGTGGATAGTGCCTGTGGCTGATGCTGATTCTATTGGTGCTGACACTGTTTAAGGAAATCAGCAATCTTCTGATGTTCTTCAGCAGTACCATCGTTCTTGATACGGTTAGCTCTCCAAGACACTACCACTACATTACCTTTGATGTATCCTTTGGTAGCGTCTATACGGTCAAAGCTAACCGAGTTCTCCTGTCTTTCAGGAGCAAAGTAGTTAAGTTCAATACCTAGTATCGGACAATGAGTAGGGAATGCTAGATCACCAAACTCTATAGTCCATTCATGTTTATAGTTAGAAGCTTTCTTACGTCTGAACTTCTCTCTAAAGGCTTGATAGGCATCTTGTTCACGCACTGATGCCTCTTCTGGGTAATGACCCCATTTCTGCTTATAGTTCTGTCTTAGAAGCTCTCTACGCTGTGTTCGAGGACGTTGTTCATCAGTGATACGACCTTCTTTGACTAGTTTATCAATCAGTTGATGTACTCGTTGTCTGCTTACATTACCTAAAGCTTTACGTATCTCTTCAGTAGGTTTTCCATGAGCAACTAAGTGTTGGACAAGGTTTAACCTTTCCTGAGAAGTTAGTGATGTTTTAGCAAAGTGATGTGCCTGCATAGTGTCTCCAAAAAGCAGGATTGTATCACACTTTAGTAACGCAGTCAAGGGGCTTTACAGCAACAAAATAGGTGTGGTAAAATTACAACATGGAAGAAAAACTACAAAGATACTATGAAAATAGGTTTGACTTATTTTCTCATCCAGGTTGGCTTGATTTGATGGAAGATGCTCAACAATTGTTCGAAGCATACAACAAAGTCACCTCCATCACTGACTCAAACAACCTATTCTTTAAAAAAGGTCAACTAGACATCTTAGATTGGCTCCTGACACTCAAAGAAGTATCAGAAAAAGCCTATGAGGATTTAACGAATGAGGATTATAAATGATTTTCAATGCTCTGAAGGACACACAACAGAGCACTTAGTTGAGCATACTCAAAACACTGTAGTTTGTCCTGTTTGCGGTAAAAGAGCACAAAGGCAATTAGCAGCACCGAGAAGTAAGCTAGAAGGTATTACTGGCTCATTCCCTGGTGCAGCAGATCGATGGGCTAAGGTACACGAACAGGCCGCTAAAGTAGCACAGTCTAAGTCCTACTACGAGGGATAACTTAGATTTTTTTAACATCCTAACAATTGGGTTTAACCCGACTAGGAGACGCAAATGGCTGAATTTGTAGATTCTGTTGATGACGAACAACAAGTTAATGAATTTCAAGCGGAGGAAGTAAAGCAAGCAACACCTACTCAGCATGAGATCCCTGAGAAGTATAAGGGTAAATCTCTAGATGAGATCATAAGGATGCACCAAGAGGCTGAGAAGTTAATTGGTCGTCAAGCACAAGAGGTTGGTGAAGTTCGAAAACTTGCTGATGAGTTAATCAAGAGGCAAATCACTACCCCTAAGGTAGAAGCAAAAGAAGCTGTTGAAGAAGAGACTGATTTTTTTGCCGATCCTGTTAAGGCAGTTAACAAAGCAGTAGCTACGCATCCTGCTGTGCAGCAAGCTCAATTAGCAGCAGCACAGATGGCTCGTATGCAGACTGCGAACAGGCTAGCTCAATCACATCCAGATTATACACAGGTCATTGCTGATCCTGAGTTTGCTGAATGGGTTAAAGGCTCTAGTGTTCGCCAAAGGCTGTACGCAGCAGCAGATCAACAGTTTGATTTTGACTCTGCTAACGAACTACTCACTACGTTTAAGGAACTGAGAAAGATCAAACAGGAAACTGTTAATCAAGCTTCTCAACAACTCCAAGAACAGACAGAGAAGACACTTAAAGCTGCTACTGTAGCTCTTGATGGTGCTACTGGAGAAACGAGCAAGAAAATTTACCGTCGAAGCGATCTTATTCGGCTTCAAATGACAGATCCAGAGCGTTACCTAAACCTGCAACCAGAGATCATGCAGGCATACGCTGATGGACGTGTCCGTTAAACTTAATTTTAAAGGAAACTTAAAATGGCTGCTGTAACTTATCCTGGAGGTAGTTCCTCCATCGTTAACAAGACCAATGCTGATAAATTTATTCCAGAGATTTGGTCTGATGAAATCATCGCTGCTTACAAGAAGAATCTTGTTATGGCAAACCTTGTCAACAAGATGTCTATGCGTGGCAAGAAAGGTGATCTACTTCACATTCCTAAACCCACCCGTGGTGTAGCTGCTGCCAAAGCTGCTAACACTGCCGTTACCATTCAGGCTAACGTTGAAGACGAAGTGCAGGTTTCGATTAACAAGCACTACGAATACTCACGTTTGATTGAGGACATCGTTGAAGTGCAAGCATTGGCTTCCCTGCGCCGCTTCTACACCGAAGACGCTGGTTACGCTCTTGCTACGCAAGTAGATACTGACCTTGTTCGTATCGGTCGTCTCTTCAATGGCTCACACGCTGCTGGTGCAACTGGTGACTACTCTGTTACTGGTACAACCACTGCCTACATCGGTGGTGATGGTACGACTGCCTTCTCAGGCGGTGCTGGTGCTGGTAACGCTTCTGCACTGACTGATGCTGCTATCCGCCGTACCATTCAGCGTCTTGATGATGCTGATGTTCCTATGGATCAGCGTTACTTCCTCGTTCCTCCTGTTGCTCGTAACACCATGATGGGTCTTTCTCGTTTCACCGAGCAGGCTTTCGTTGGTGAGCAAGGCGGTAGCAACACCATCCGCAATGGTCAGATCGGTGATGTATACGGTGTTAAAGTGTTTGTTTCTACGAACGCTGACACAGCTTACAGCTCTTCTGGGACTGCTCCTCGTGCTTGCTTGATGTTCCACAAGGATGCAATGGTTCATGCAGAGCAGATGGCTGTTCGTTCACAGGCTCAGTACAAGCAAGAGTATCTCTCTACGCTGTACACTGCTGACACCCTTTATGGTGTTGCAGAGCTTCGTAACGATGCTGGTATCGCCCTCATTATCCCTGGTTGATAACATTAGGGGCCTAATCAGCCCCTCTAACTAAGGAGATAATTATGGCTGCTACTTCTGTTGTTTCTCGTCGTGGTACAGATCAGTTTCGTGGTCTATTCAGTGATACTTGGTCAGTGACAGCTACGCTGGACTTGGCTTCGGTTGCTGATGCTGAAACACAAGTTGATACTGTTACGGTTCCTGGTGTTGCTCTTGGTGATGTTGTTCTTGGTGTTTCGTTCGGTGTCGATGTTGCTGGACTCAGTATTACTGCTGATGTCACGGCTGCTGATACGGTAACGATTGCCGCTAACAACAATACTGGTGGTGCTGTTAACTTAGCATCCACTACGATCAAGATTGCTGTAGCTAGGTTCGTATAAAAAGGAGGGGCTTTGTAGCCCCTTCAACATATAGAGGTCATTATGGTTTACTTTAGATGTAAGTGGTCCAACAATGTAATTGGTGTTGAGGTTGAATATGATGTAGCACAAATGCGTAAGCATCCTGACTATGATGAAGTAGAAGAAGAAAAGAAAGAAGAAACTGAAAAGGCTACTAAGGTAAAGAAATCTAAAGAGGATTAGAAATGTCTAACTATACGAAGACAACCAACTTTACTGCCAAAGATTCTCTACCATCAGGTAATGCTGGAAAGATTGTCAAAGGTTCTGACTTTGACACTGAGTTTGACAACATTGCAACTGCTATC